>Ga0209239_1000776_pt1 | contig 18720 bp, 17 predicted proteins | sample GraSoi013_2_20cm_FD_185824 | JGI IMG/M metagenome (GOLD analysis project Ga0209239, IMG submission 185824) | Grasslands soil microbial communities from the Angelo Coastal Reserve, California, USA - Sample 10_02_2013_2_20cm (SPAdes) (version 2) | ecosystem: Environmental > Terrestrial > Soil >...
TAGCCACTAGCCACTGCGCTTGAACTAGCCACTGCCCTTAAAAAGGCATGACTCCCACTTCTTTTTCCACTTCAACCGTATCCACCATCGCAATCGCATCCCACGGGCATCCATCCATAAAGCAGCCATCCGGACCTTTGCTGATGCATTTCTTACAGCCGATGCAGAGAATGGGGTCCACCTGGATCCTGCCAAACGGCGGACTATCCTCGTCCGGAACCCAGAACATGCAATCCTCGACGGGACAATACTCCACGCAGGCCGGTGAGCCCGCGCAGCCCGTGCAGCACTCCGTGATTACCGCCAACTCTTTTGGTTTCTTCTTGCGAGGGGTGGTGAGGCCTTTGGATTTCGGTTCGTGCTTGAGCTCGTCGGGAACACTCCCAACGGCTCCCGTAGCGGGTTCGGCAGGCATGGGCAGATTATATCGCATCACCGCAACCCGACCCTCAGTTCTGATATATTGAGCATCCAGCCCCTAAAGTTTTGTATTCGTGCCTCGGAGTTTCCGGCCCATGGTCAAATCCGGCACCACAAGGGGCAGAAGGAGCAGCACTCATGCCAAAGAGCGTTAATAAAGTCATTCTTATTGGAAATCTCGGTAAAGATCCCGAAGTGAAGTACACCCCCAGCGGCACACCGGTGGCGAAACTTACGCTGGCGACCAACGAGCGCTTCAAAGACAAAGGCGGCGAGTGGCAGGACCGCACTGAGTGGCATAACGTCGTGGTCTGGCAACGTCTGGCGGAGATCGCCGGCGAATACCTCAAGAAGGGCAGTAAGGTATACATCGAAGGACGCCTGCAGACCCGCTCCTGGGACGACAAGCAAACCAATCAAAAAAAGTACATGACCGAAGTCGTGGCGCAGGATCTGGTTCTACTCGGTGGACGCGGCGAGGGTGGTGGCGGCGATGATGCCGGCGGACGTTCCCGCGGCGCAGCAGCCGGCGGCGGTTTTGACCAGCGTGCTCCGGAACCGGAGCCGGCCGCTTCGACGCCTATCAGCGACGAAGATATTCCCTTCTGACGAGTGAGGCTGACGATGCCCGACCTGGCCAGCAAGACATGTGTTCCCTGTCGCGGAGGTGTGCCTCCGCTCAAAGGCAAGGAACTCGCAACGATTCACAAACAGATTCCTGAATGGGCTCACTGGAAAGTGGTGAACGAGCATCACGTCACTCGCAGCTACACTTTCCCTGATTTCAAGCAGGCGCTTGATTTTGTGAATCGCGTGGGCGCGGTCGCTGAAGAGCAAGGGCATCATCCAGACATTTTTCTGACCTGGGGAAAAGTAGACATCACCATCTGGACGCACAAGATTGATGGCTTAACCGAGAGCGATTTCATCATGGCCGCAAAGATCGACAAGCTTCAGAGCTAGTCAGTCCTTGGTCCTTGGTCGTTGGTCGTTAGTCCCGAGCCGCATTGTCCAGCCCCACAAACTCGCCGGTACCAACATGAGTAGCCCGGTTGCGGTGGCCATGGTCCGCGCGGAAACGCCCCAGTCCAGAAAAACGCCACACAGATAAGAGGTGATGGCGATCACTAACATACAAAATCCCAAGTCCGCGGCAAAGACTCGGCCCCGGAAACGATCTTCAGTATTGAGTTGCAACAGCGACGTGGAGAATACCCAAACGGTTGAGCCGCCGCCATGTGCCAGCGTCAGACAGAGGCATGCTACCCAGAGGCTGCTCGCGCTACCTAGCGCCGCATAGCCAACCGCCACAGTCAGATAACCAAAGAAAATCCCGAGGCGCAATCGGCGGTCGGATTGGCCCGCCAACCGCGCGGAGAACAATGGTCCGATGATCGCACCCAGTCCGCGCGATGCGACCAACATGCTCATGCCCAACATCGCTCCGCGCTGGGCGTCCATACCCGGCGAACGTAGTGGAAAGTACCGATACGCCATTACCGTGATCAGCACCCAACTCGGTCCGATCATCCACTCGCCGGACTTGGCAAAAACGGCAGCCAGCAATTTTCTGTCCTTGCGCACATAACACATGCCTTCGAGGATCGGCGAGTAGTTGAACAGATCGCGGATACGCAAAGTTGGCGTGGCGTCAGCATGCGGCTCCTCGAATCGCATTCCTGCGATCAGCACTGCCGACGCAAGAAACGACAGCGCGTTCAATATGAAAACGGCATCGCGTCCCAACAAAGCTGCGACTACACCTCCAAGGGCCGCACTCACCATGAGATTAACCGACCACGTAGTCGATGAAAGCGTGTTGGCCAGGAGAATGTCTTCCCGCCGCGTAATGTTTGGAATCACCGCATTGCGAGCTGGCTCGAAAAATGCCGCCATCACAGTTTCCAGCAGCAGCAGCGGATAGACCATCCAGATCACAGAACGGGAGCGCACCAGCAGCATCGCCAGCACGATCACCACTCGTGCCAGGTCAGCAGCGATCATCACCCATTTCCGCCGCACGCGATCGTTGACCACGCCGGCAGTGGGCACGACGAACGTCTGTGGCAGAACTTGTAACACCAGAGCTAACGCTACCGAGCTGGCCCGGCCCGTCAGTTGCAAAAGCAAGCCGTAGATCGCTAGCGAGTAGAACCAGTCCCCAATTTCGGTGACGATTTGCGCCATCCACAGGCACCGGAAGTTCCGATTCTGGCGCAATAGGTGGAAGTAAGCGGGGAGGGAAATGGAAACGGCGTGCGGTTGGGATTGTGTTTCCATCGCAAATCGACGCGTAAAAAGATACACGATACCGGTGACAAGTATCTGCAGTTCTGGTCCAGTGCTCAGAGGCTTCGGTTACAATTTCACCTCGCTGGTTTGAGTCATCAGGAGGTTCGGTTTATGAAGCCTAGCCTGCGCTGGATAGCAGTCCTGCTCCTCGCCGTTGTAGCTTTCGCCCAAGATGAAGTTATTAGTCCCAACGAAAACCTGGTCGTCGAAGGCGTTCCTCCGATTCCAGCGTCCCTGGCTGAGACCGTAGGGCGCTATACAAACTTTCGAGGCGCCAGCCTACAGAGTTGGGATCCGATCAATCGGGAAATGCTCATCTCCACCCGGTTCGCGGACACGGTTCAGATTCATTTGGTCAAAATGCCCGGCGGAGCGCGCACCCAACTGACGTTCTACCCCGATTCAGTAAATCGGGCCGAATACTCACCGGTAAAGAACGATTCTTTTGTGTTTGCCAAGGACGTTGGTGGCGGCGAGTTTTTTCAGATTTATCGGTATGACAAAGCCAGCGGAGATGTCACTCTCCTCACCGACGGCAAATCGCGCAACACCGATGCGGTATGGTCATACGCTGGCGACAAGCTGGTCTACGGATCCACGCGCCGCACCGGCAACGACGTTGATCTCTACGTGATGGAGCCGGCGGATGCGAAAAGCGATCACCTGCTCGCACAACTACAGGGCGGCGGCTGGCAGGCGCTGGACTGGTCGCCCGACAACCGCAAAATCCTGGTACTGGAGGAAATTTCAGCCAATGAGTCTTATCTCTGGGTCTTCGATGCCGCCAGCGGAGAAAAAACTCTGCTCACTCCCAAAGGCGGCGCTACGAAAATTTCCTACCAGGGTGGCCGCTTCAGCAAAGACGGCAAGGGCATCTACGTCACCACCGACAAGGATTCCGAATTCCATCGCCTCGCCTACGTTGACCCGGCTTCGAAGGCGCACTCATATCTCACCAGCAACATTCCCTGGGATGTAGACGAATTCGCTCTCTCCTATGACGGCAACCTGATCGCCTTCGTGACCAACGAAGACGGGTTCGGAATACTCCATCTTCTCGATACGAAAACCGGCAAAGAAAAGCCGGTACCCGATCTGCCGAAGGGCATCGTCTCCACAGTACGCTGGCACAAAAACAATCACGACCTTGCCTTTGAAATCACTTCGGCGCGTTCCACCTCGGACGTCTATTCCCTGGATGTGCAGTCAGGCAAAGTGGAGCGCTGGACTTACAGCGAAACTGGCGGACTCAACATTGCTAATTTTTCCGAGCCCGAACTAATTCACTGGAAATCGTGGGATGGACGCAGCATTAGCGGTTTTCTTTATCGTCCGCCGGCCAAATTTAGTGGAAAGCGGCCGGTCATCATCGATATCCATGGCGGGCCCGAAGGCCAGTACCGCCCTGATTTCCTGGGGCGAGACAACTACTACTTGAATGAACTTGGCATCGCGCTGATCTTTTCCAACGTACGTGGTTCCACCGGATATGGCAAAACCTTTTTGGCTCTCGATAACGGGATGCTGCGCGAAGGTTCTTACAAAGACATCAATTCCCTGCTTGACTGGATTCCGACTCAGTCCGACCTTGATCCAAGCCGCGTCCTGATTACCGGCGGCAGCTATGGTGGATTCATGACCCTCGCCGTCGCCACCAATTACAACGACCGTATCTGCTGCTCGGTGGATGTGGTAGGCCCCTCCAACCTGGTCACCTTCCTCGAACACACATCCGGATACCGGCAGGATTTGCGTCGAGTGGAATATGGCGACGAGCGCGATCCCAAGATGCGTGGGTTCCTCGAACGCACCGCACCTTTCAACAAGGCGAAAAATATCACCAAGCCATTATTCGTGATCGCGGGCAAAAATGATCCGCGAGTTCCTGCCAGCGAGTCAGAGCAGATGGTGAAGATCGTCCGTCAGAATGGCACTCCAGTCTGGTGGCTGATGGCCAAGGACGAAGGCCATGGTTTCCGCAAAAAGAAAAATCGCGACTACCAGTTTTATGCCACGGTCATGTTTGTAAAGCAGTATTTACTGAAATAGTCTCTTCGGAGTCGGGCTTATCTTGAGAGCTGATAGCTGTCGCCTGAGAACTGAGAGCTGAGACCTGACAGCTTGTTTATAATCCCAGCATGATGGATGAGAACGACTTTCGGAAGCGATCCGACCAGGCCTTGACTTCCCTCAAACAGGCCCTAATCACGGCAGAAGAGTCCGCAGGCTTCGAAGTAGAAGACCAGGCTGGCGCGCTGCACGTCTCGTTCGATGACGGCGGCAGATTCGTAATTTCTCCCAACGCGCCGGTCCGGCAAATCTGGATTTCCGCGCTTTCCACCAGCTTCAAGCTGGACTGGTCAGATGCCGATCACGATTTTGTATTGCAGAAAACCAGCGAGAAGCTCAAACCGCTGGTAGCGCGATTAATTAATCAGCAGTTGGGAGTTCAGGCTGTGAGCCTTAGCTAGCGTCTCATCGCTGCGCAGCAGTCCCACCCAGTTTCTGTTTCAAATGTGTGGCAATCTGTTTCCCGTGGAAGCGTCCGTTTTCTATGAAAATCTCGTTGGTTCGTGATCCCGCCACGATGACCCCGCCAACATAAACACCTGGAACGTTGCTTTCGAGGGTCACCGGATCGCACACTGGTCGGCATTGCTCGGAAGAAAGCTCGATCCCCACGCTGGTTAGAAAATCGAAATCTGGGTGATAGCCAGTCATAGCGAAAACAAAATCGTTTTTCAATTCCACCGGCCCGTGGGGAGTTTTGATCAGCACATAGTCATTCCCAATTTCTGCCACAGTACTATTGAAATAGGCAGGAATCTCTCCGCTCTTGATACGGTTCTCGATATCAGGACGCACCCAGTATTTGATGTGATCGTGCAATCCGGCGCGGCGGTGCACCAGCGTCACTCGCACACCATGACGCCAGAGATCGAGAGCAGCCTCGGCAGCTGAATTCTTACCGCCGATCACCAAGACATCGGTGTCATAAAACGGATGGGGCTCGCGGAAATAGTGGAACACTTTGGGCAGGTCCTCGCCCGGTATCTTCAGCAGGTTGGCCAGATCGTAATATCCAGTAGCGATAACTATTTTGCGCGCGCGATAGTCGAAGATACCGTTGGAGCGGTCTGTCGCAGTAACGTGAAAGTCTCCATCTTTTCCCGCGATCGTCTTGACCCATTGATACTGGTGAATGTGCAACTTGTAATGCTCGGCGACCCGGCGGTAGTACTCCAGCGCCTCCTGGCGCGTGGGCTTGAAATGGGCTGTGTTAAAAGGGATCTCACCGATTTCCAGAAGTTCCGGCGTGGTGAAGAACACCATGTTCGCCGGATAGTTGTAAACCGAGTTGACCACGCAGCCCTTATCGATGATCGAAGCCTTGAGGCCAACCTTCTGCGCTTCGATGGCACAGGCCAGCCCAGTGGGGCCACCTCCCACGATCAGCACGTCGCTGCGAGTGTCAGCGTCCGAGCGGATTTTGGTTTGCGGCAATGTCGCTGGAATCTGTTCGGTGACCAATGAATGTTATCCCTGCGGATCGGAAATACAATCCGTGCGCGTTTCACTTTTCAATGAAGAAAAGGATTCTAACATGCGGCGGTGTGATGCAGAATCCGTTGTGATCCACTTCTCCGCCGACCGCTGTGAATGCCTTGACGGGCCGCAACCCGCCCATTAAACTGTAGATTCTAATTTTGAAAATGAAATTCATTTTCAATTTCATGATGATCACGATATGAGTCTCCGCCGACGAACCCTGCGCATTGTCCGGCGCATTCACCTCTACCTGGGATTGGCCGCGGCCTTGTACTTCATGCTGATCGGCGCCACCGGCGTGGCCCTCAATCATCGTCAACTATTTCGCCTGGAAGATCGGTACGTCTCACGTATCTGGCTGCCCGAGTCCTACCGTCCTCAGGACGGAGCTGAAGTTCGCGCCGATATCCTGGTCGGGGATCTTCACTCCGGATTGATCTTTGGGCGTTTTGGCTCTCCGATCATGGATGTAGTCGCGACTGTCTGGTTCCTTTCCCTGCTCTCCGGACTTTCGCTCGCTGCGTTGGGACGCTCGCTGCACGGGAGTCCCGAGAAAGAAGATAACGAGTGCGAACTCATTAAAACTTCCCTTCCGCCACGCACGGAGCTGCAGCGTTCGGAGGAAGAGTCTGAATCTGCACGTCAACAGACCTTGAGTGCTTGATCCTTCGGACTCGATAACAGGAACAGTTCCACTTTGTGCGGTGTCTAACTCCTGGAAGAGGGGATCGCATCAGAGACAGCCTTCCAAATTTGCGCTTCACCCGGAACAACTGTCCAACCGAATCTTAAAGCTCATACTCTTCCTCTTGCTCGCTGTGCCTTCACTGACCTGGGTTGTCCTCCGTGCATCGTTAGTGGTCAAGGCCCGGCAAGCTCAGGCTCTACTGTCTCAAGTCAAGGCTCTCCGAGTGCGCGAGTCCACGTTCGCGGATGCGCGGAAACTGGCCGACCAATACCATGGCAGGGTTGACTATCAAGGTGAACCGTGCACTTTTGAGAAGTGCACCTACGCAATTTTCCTAGGCCCGAGTTGGGACCAGCAACCAAACTTCCTAGGAAATGCTCTACGCTTCGTTGGAATCAGAACGTACAGGGCAGACGGCTCAGTTCAAGTGCGCGATGGACGGATAATGGAAGTTGCGTTTGACGTGGACACAGAAGCAAAGCTGGGCGCGGCCGGGGGACAATGGATCGCCGCATCGGCCAAGGTTTCCGATCATTTTTCGCGAAGCGACTACTACACTGGCCGCGACCGGGGTCTTGACGAACATCCCAATCGACAGGTCAGGCACCCGCACTTTACTACGAGTGGTGGCGGGCAAATCATACTGTCGGAAGTAACAGCGGACGCGAACGCCAGAGATAGAACAAGAGCATTCGACATTCGTCTTTCTTGTATTTCCAGTTTGCAGGGCTGTTCAGACCTGCGTGCTCTTGCGCCTTCGGCGTGGGAAGACTTGATGACAGCTACAGAGGAGCAAAGAAAACGTATTGAACCTCTAAGGGAGTATGGAGTGTGCGCCGCGCGGTCTTTGGCGAGAATAGCTCGTGATATGGATAACGTCCTTCTGGTCCAGGTCAAGAAGGTTTTCCCGATTAAGAGCGGCGGGGACAGTCAGTTTCAAAATGTAGAGCTTCAACTGGTTGAATTATTGAAAGGGAGAACGAACAACCACCCTGCACGATTGCCTCTGGAAATTCCTGAAGTTGACGCTAATGGGAATGCCCGGAACTCCAGCCTTCAAGGTCGTATGTTTTCACCCGGAAGTCAGGTCGTTTTGTTCTTGAAGGACTCTGAGATCGATTTCGCTGCGCACCCGCCTTGTGAAGTTGTCCCTGCATCCGACGAAAATCTCGCGGTGATTCGCCAGACGCTCACGCAACTAGCGCACGGGACGCCCATCACCGCGCTGGCAGAAGAGAGTCATCGTGTTCCCTGAGTTCAAGCTCAATCGGAAAACGTAGCCCCACTGCTATAATTTCCGGTTGCTTTCATCTTCCAAACTCACTGGCCAGAAAGACAAAATGGCGACGCCCGGGGAACAGCCGACTCGCACGCGTATTGAGTCCGACAGCATGGGACAAATCGAAGTCCCGGCCAATGTTTATTGGGGCGCGCAAACCCAGCGCTCGCTGCTCCATTTCAATATTGGGCGCGACACTATGCCGCCGGAGTTGATCCGCGCATTCGGCATCCTCAAGAAGGCGTGCGCGCAGGTAAACCAGGATCTGGGCAAACTTCCTGCTGAAAAAGCCAAGCTCATCGTGAAAGCCGCCGACGAAGTCATCGCTGGCAAGCTCGACGACCAGTTTCCCTTGCGCATTTGGCAGACCGGCAGCGGGACGCAGACCAACATGAACGTCAACGAGGTCATCTCCAACCGCGCCATCGAGCTGGCGGGCGGCGAGATGGGATCGAAGAAACCGATCCATCCCAATGACGACGTCAACATGTCGCAGTCTTCCAATGACACGTTTCCCGCGGCCATGCACATCGCCGCCGCGGAACGGGTGACCAACGCGCTGGTTCCCGCGGTCAAAACTGTTCATGACGCCATTGCAGCCAAGGCGAAAGAATTTAAAGACGTAGTAAAAATCGGCCGCACCCACTTACAGGACGCTGTCCCACTCACTTTCGGACAGGAGTTCGGTGGATGGGCCAGTCTGTTGGAGCGCGATATTAAGCGGCTGGAGCAGGTGCTCGCCGGACTCTATGACCTCGCGATTGGCGGAACTGCGGTCGGCACCGGGCTGAACGCGCATCCCGAATTCGCGGAACGTGCTGCCAAGAAGATCGCCGAACTCACGGGGCTTCCCTTCCGCTCCCATCCCAACAAGTTCGCAGCGCTGTCAGCGCACGATGAGATCGTCTTCGCACAGGGCGCGCTGGAAACCCTGGCTGCATCGTTCATGAAGATTTCGAATGACATTCGCTGGCTGGCTTCCGGCCCGCGTTGTGGTCTCGGCGAACTATCTATCCCGGAGAACGAACCGGGTTCTTCCATCATGCCGGGCAAAGTGAATCCGACGCAATGCGAAGCTATGACCATGGTCTGCGTGCAGGTTCACGGCGCCACCGCCGCCATCGGATTCGCTGGCTCGCAAGGCAACTTCGAGCTCAACGTTTTTAAGCCGGTAATCATTTACAACTTTCTGCATTCCGTCACCTTGATCGCGGACGCCTGTCATGGATACGTCGAGTACATGATCAAAGGCATCGAGGTCGATCGCGCCAAGGTTGACTGGTACGTGAAGAATTCTCTAATGCTGGTGACCGCACTGGCTCCGAAAGTTGGATACGACAAAGCTGCCAAGATCGCCCATACCGCGCACGTCGAGCGCACCAGCTTGCTTGAGGCGGCATTAAAGTTAGGGTATCTCACGCGCGAGGAGTTCGAGGATTTGATGAAGCCAGAAAAGATGACCAAACCCTAGGCTTGCGTAGCGACGGGCGACTCGCCCGTCCAGTGGAGCGCAGCTCGGATTCGCCATGTGGATATTGAGCTGCCCAAAAAGCCGGCGGGGACGCCGGCGCTACAACTTCCCATTCGTTCAAGGGCCTACTCAGATTCAGCAGGATTCAACTCAGCACCGGCTTCGGCATCTCTCTTATGCGCGACAGGCAGTGCCTTGGGTGTCGTTGTAATGGTGACGACGCTCACCAGCACTAACAACGTCCCGAGAAGTGTGCGAGGACCGACCACCTCTCCGCCAAGAAAGTATCCCAGGATCACCGCGACTACGGGATTCACATAAGCGTAGGTCCCCACTTTGGTGGGCGATTCATAGTGCAGCAGCCAGATGTAGGCGGTGAAGCCGACGATCGAGCCGGCGATAATTAGATAAACCAGCGCGAACCGTGCGTTCCAGGAAACGGCTTGCACTCGAAATCCCGCAAACTCGCCGGAAACTGCGGTGAGGACGAAGAGCTGAACTCCTCCGGTGAGCATCTGCGCAGCCGCGCTCATTGGTTTTGATGCCGGCAGTGGAAGCCGACGAGTGAGGATCGTAGCCACCGACCATGTGAACGCTGCCACGAGCAGAGCAATAGCTCCGGCGCGATTGATCGGAACTTCACCTAAAGAAAACGAATGATTCACCAAGACAGCCACGCCGCAGATGCCTACGATAAGCGCAAGACAGAGGCGGACCGTCAATCGTTGCGTTCGCAGGAACATGATTTCCAGCAGCGTAATGAAAACCGGAATCGTTGCTAGGACCACGGCTGCAATCCCGGAGGGTACACGCTGCTCGGCCCAAAACAAGCATCCATAATCGATAACGAAAATCAGTGTTCCGAGGAAGAAGGCACCCGCCCACTCTCGGCGGCTGGGAGCTGGCGTGCCCTTGAGACGCATCCAGCCATAAAGCGCGAGACCGGCTACGAAAAAACGAACAGCCGCGAGAAGAAACGGAGGGACTTCGTGGACTCCTACGCGAATCGCGAGAAACGTTGATCCCCAGACGAAATAAATGATGGCGAATGCCAGCAGGATTTTCCAGGAAGGTGGACGGGCGGCATGTTCCATCTGGATCCTCTACTCACTGCGTTTGTCGCAGTGATTCATAGATGTCCAGACATAATCTTTCGAACCATGCTTTTCCATGAAAGATTTTTATAGGAGGAGAAATTGTTTTTATGCGCCCTATGGTCTGCTGGCAAACGACAATCCACTCAAGCCCGCGAGATCCTTTGCATCGACTCCCTTGGCCGCCAGCAGTACATGAAAACTTTCTCCCATCCCAGAGGGCGTGACCAGATGCTTGAGTTGGAGCGCAATCTTCGCGCGCTCCTGTGGCAGACGGCATTCTTCGAAGGCGTCGGCGAATTGATTTGCCTCGCCGATTCCCATCAGAAACTGTGATTGAGTGAGAAGAGGATGCACGTACACTGCGGTCTGCTCGGCCGCAGCAGCAAGCGCAGTGAAGTTTACATGTGCGGTGATATCTTGTTCTCCGGGAGCCTCGTAAGGGTTGGCGCTCACGGAGTGCTGGCGAAATGCGGTGAGCGTACCGCGATGACGGCCGGCGAGTTGCTCCTGGCGAGTGTATCCGTAGTCGATGGCGACGAGGATGCCGCGCTCCATGCAGGAGGCGATCCGCGTCATAGATTGTTGTGCGATCAGAGGAACCTCGATTCGTTCATCGCCTTCGGGATGGACGCTGTAACGATCGAGGAAATCCATTTCCTTGGATGAGAGAGGCGCCCAGGTTTCGACGAAATGTCCTTTCTCTGCGGAGATGCGTAATGCGCCTTGCGAACTGACAACCTCTACGGGCAAAGCGTCAAAGAACTCATTGGCGAAGATGATCACGGGTTCACAGCGAACCCCAGGGGCTAAAGCCCGTCCAAATGACGGCCCTTTCGCCACGACTGAAGTCGTGCCCTTCCCGGTGGTCCCCTCGTACGTATCGAGCTCTCCAGGCGCGTTCTTCCCGGTACTTCCCTTCCACGCATCGCCCGTCCACAGTGTGCTCTTCCCAGTTTCGGAAGGCGTCGCCGAGATCGGCGCGAGTGAAGCCTTCCCTGACGCGAAGTGTCTTCTCAGCGTCGATTGCAACCGCTGCCGGAGTGCGGGTGAGTTTTCCGCCAGCGAGTAACACAAAGCGCGAAAGAAGTGAGGGAATTTTTTCTCTGACCAGTCCAGCGCGTCCTGAGCAAATAATCCTCGGCCGGGACCAACTTCTAGTACTTCAATCCGTTCTGGAGAACCTAGCAATTGCCAGATTTCCTCGAACTGGCGGGCCAGCAGACGTCCAAAGACCGCGTGTACGTCGCTTGAAGTGTAGAAGTCTCCAGCTTTTCCGAATTGTTCGGCATGGCGCGAGTAGTAACCCAGCTCGGGATGGTAAAGGCAAAGTTCCATGTAGCGGGAAAACGGAATAGGTCCGCGCTCTCGAATTTCCTGCTCGATGACTTGCCGCAGGGTCACAAGCCCTTCCGCTGGCGTTCGACGCGGTCCTGTGGCGTACGAATGAACATTTCGACCAGGTAGTCGTGCAGACAATCGTAAAGCTGGCGCTGGAAGCTCCATTCAAATTGAGGATGATCCAGATCGCGGGGATGGAGTTCAAAGTAGTAAGTATGCACGGGAACAGGGGGACTCTTGAAGGTGATGATGACTTCCACGCCCTCGCCTTTAGAGCGCGCGTCGAAATCGAGCAAAGGATGCTCGTAAAGACGGAGTTGCGCGAGGACACGATCAAGGCGGGAGTTACTGGATTCAGACACCAGAAGATTGTAGAAGATTGCGCCGCTACTCGTAGCGCAGCGCTTCGATCGGATCCAGCCGCGCGGCTTTGATCGCAGGCAGCATGCCGCTGACGATTCCGACAAGAGCCAAGATAGCCGTGGACCAGAACAGAATGGTGGTGTCGATTTTGAGGTGAATGTCTCCTTCGCTGGCATTTTCGATGAAAGCACTCCAAAGCGTGAGTGATCCTACCGCCCAGGAAACAAGGTAGGCCAGCGCAACTCCAGCCAGGCCGCCAATGAAAGTGATGGCCAGTGCTTCCGCGAGAAATTGGAAAAGTATGTGCCAGCGATGCGCGCCCAGGGCTTTCTCCACACCAATCTCGCGGGTACGTTGAGTTACGGAGACCAGCATGATGTTCATCAACCCCACGCCGCCAATGCCGAGCGTAAGCAGGCCGATAAAACCGAGCAGGACTTTGATGCCCATGGTAATGATATGCAACTCACCCAAGTCCGCGACGCTATCGAAAACAAACACGGCGCGCATGTCTTTGGGATTGAAACTGTGGTGGTATGCCATGGTGTCGCGGATGGCCTTGGCGACCTTTTCGTGTTCGCCCTCATACTCGATTGTTATGACATCTAGATAATAGGTATTTTTCAGAACGCTCATGGCACTGAAGGGCACATAAATCATGGCGTTCATGTTGTCGTCGCCATTGGAAATCATGTGTTTCAAAATACCGACGACTACATAAGAGACGCCGTCAATGCGTACACTCTCGCCAATCGCATTCTGTCCTGAGAACAACTTCCTCTTGACGTCATAACCCAGGACTGCCACACGGCTGTGAGTGAAATCCTCCTGCTCACCGAAAAAGGATCCCTCGGCAACATCCACGTGTCGAATCTTCTGATAGCTGGCGTAAGCGCCACGGACGTCGTAGCTGGCGCTGCGGGTACCGTAGGAAACCAGACTCTGCTTGTTGACTTCCGGCGAAATCCGCTTGATGAAGGGCACTTCTGTTTGCAGGTAGTCGAGATCCTGCACGCGCAGCTTGACTTCCGTGCCGGCCTTGCTGCCGCCGGCCTGCAGTGAAGTGCGGCCGGGAAAAATGGCGATGAAGTTTCCGCCGAAAGTTTCGAAGGCGATCATCAGTCCGCGCTCGAAGCCCGTACCGTAGGCCAGCAACAACACCACGGTCGCAATGCCCCACGCCATGCCCAGCATGGTAAGCAGGCTGCGCCGCCGGTTGTGGCGCAGCGCGCTGTACGCCTGTTTTCCCAGTTCGTTGAACATGACTATTCCTGTCGTAGCGCTTCCACCGGTTGTAGCAACGCTGCCTTGCGCGCGGGATACAGGCCGGCGACAATGCCGGCCACCATCAGAGAGAGGATCGCTGCTACCGCCGACGCGGGAACAATTCGCGGGGTATCAAAGCCCTCAGGCGCCGGCAACTGCGCCAGCAAAGTGACGAACGACACGCAGATGGCCAGGCCAATGCCGCCGCTGAAAGCGGTGAGGAAGGCTCCCTCCACAAAGAATTGCGTAAGGATATTGCGATGAGTGGCGCCCAAGGCCTTGCGCAAGCCAATTTCTTTCGTGCGCTCCGTGACCGAGACCAGCATGATGTTAATGATGCCGATCGCGCCCAGCCCAAGTGTCACCATTCCCACCACACCGAGAAACCAATCCATAGCATTGAAGATTTTGCCGACACGGATAGAGTTCTCGATGGTATCCCAGTCATTGAAGCTGTCTTCGACCTTAGGATCGAAGCCGTGGCGCCTGGCGATAATTTCATGCACTTCTGCTTTGGCGCGCTCGTGCTGTTCTTTTGTAATCGGCTGGTAGTTGATGAATGAAAGGGCGTCGTCGGCGTTTTCGGCTTTCAAGGGAAACAACATCCGCATGGTTTCGATGGGAATAAAGATGCGCGCGTTGGTGCCGTTATTCCCTTCCCGTCCCACTTTGGCGACGACCCCGATAATATCGAAGCTCATGCCATTGAGCAGGATGGATGAACCGACTGCTGGACGTCCTGGAAAAATATTCTTCAATAGCTCCCATCCCACCACGGCGACGCGCCGGCGTTCCGTGCTGTCTTCGTCATTGAACCAGCGTCCGGGCCCAACCGGAACAGTGCGAATCTTGTTGTACACGGGAGCAACGCCGAAGACCTGACCGTTGGTGCTGCCATACTCACTGACCGCACGAATATCTTCGCGGTTCAGTACCGGTGAAATCGTGCGCAGCGACTTGGCCTCGTCGCGAATCGCGAGGTAGTCTCCGTAAGTAAAAAAATAAGGCCGGCCCGAAACCAGACTGCCTTCCACCGCCGGAATCCGACCGGGGAAGATGAACATGATGTCTTGCCCAAGATTGGCCAGATTCTTTTCCTGCCCGCTGCGGAACCCCTCCCCCAAACCCACCAGCAGGAGCAGCGAACCCACGCCCCAGGCGATTCCAAACATGGTTAGGAATGAGCGCAACTTGTGCGCCCACAGAGTGGCCAGCGACTGGCGAACGATATCGAGAAGGACTCTCATGTGGAATCGCCCCTGCCGCCGGGGAGGACGGCAGGGGCCTTTGTATTAATTACGACGGGTGGTCTCAGATCCCGCCGTGCCATCTAGATTCTATTACGCAGGGAAGCCGCCGCAGGTTCCCGCAAACTTTGCGCATTTATCACCTTAGACACCGGGAGAGTTGAAAAGGATAGCCAAAATGGCGGCTGCAAACCGCCAGCACATTGCACGCAGAAATGCTAACCGTCGGTTTCGGGTTTCGTCTAAACGCTCGTTTTCTCACCGCATGGTCCTGCGTTAACGTGACGACATTACTTGAGGAGGCTTGTACCGTGTTCAAACATCTTGTACGCGTTCTAGTGACAATCCAAGGATTGCTGTTTTTTATTCCGATGGCTTACGCTCAGTCCACGATTCTCGATCTACCGCGCGCCAGCCAGCACGCTGTGGTGACGCAGCGCATCGGAATCACTGACGTTTCCATTAACTATCATCGTCCGCTGGTCAACAAACGCAAGATATGGGGCAGCGTCGTGCCCTATGGAGACGTGTGGCGGGCAGGCGCCAACGAAAATACCACCATTGCATTCTCGGATCCGGTCAACATTGAGGGCAAGACTTTGCCCAAGGGAACGTATGGGCTGCACATGATTCCCGGCGAGAATGAGTGGACCGTGATTTTTTCCAGGAACTCTACTTCTTGGGGAAGCTTTACTTACGATCAGAAAGAAGATGCACTGCGAGTCGCGGTAAAACCGCAATCGGCGGAGTTCCACGAAGCGCTAACCTATGACTTTGACGATGTGAAGCCAGACTCGTCGACCGTTACACTGAGGTGGGAAAAGGTCGCGGTTCCCTTCAAAGTCGCGGTCAATTTGAACGACGTCGTACAACAAAGCCTGAACCAGCAACTCCGCGGCCTTTCCCAGTACACGTGGTTCGGATGGGATGACGCGGCAACCTATCTTGTCGACAACAAGGGCAACCTGGACGAGGCTCTGAAGTACTCCAACAAGTCGATCGAAAACGAAGAGCGCTACGAAAACCTGTTCACCAAGTCGAGAATCCTGGATGCCATGGGAAGGAAAGACGAGGCCACCGCCGCACAAAATAAAGCGCTAGCAAAAGCCAATGCGATCCAGCTACACACCTATGCGCGCCAGCTTCAGAATGAGGGCAAGCAAGCCGAAGCCATCACCATCTTTCGCGACAACGCCAAGAAAAATCCCGACCAGTGGATTGTTCACGTCGGCCTGTCACGCATGTATTCCGCGCAAGGCGATTTCGCAAACGCCAGCAAAGAAATGAATACTGCCATCACCACCGCGCCCGACACGCAGAAGCAGCCGTTACAATCGCTGGCCAAGCGTCTGCAGGCTAAGGAGGATATCAACAAGTAATCATTTTCAATTGGCACTGCCGAAATGGTGGTATCACAACACGTTTGCACGGCGATGCATCCACTGTGGTTTGCCCAAGTACGTCGAACCAATCTGTTCGTAGGCGGGGCCTGTATCGAAGCCAGCGAGTCCGACTGCCAATTGCTTAAACTTGCTCGACGCCCCGGCGTGACTCATCGTTTGTGCCTGTTGGCTGAAAAACCCAATCAATAAGCTCGTTCCAAATGCAGGGGCTGATCCAGCTTGAAACGCAGTTTGCTCTCGGCCGGTACTTTGACAGCCTTGCCACGGGTGAGAACCTCGGCACCAGCACCAGCCGCGGCACCGGTTGCGGCTCCAATGGCGGCTCCTTTGCCGCCGCCGGCAATGGCTCCGATTAGGGTTCCGAGGACGGCTCCTCCGCCAACCATTTCGGCTGTCCGCTTGTTTGTCCCAAGTCCTTCCCTTCCTTTTTGTTCGACATCGGTGGTGCTGATGGTGTAGCGACGGCCTCCGACTTTGATCGACTGGAGGTCTAACGCCAGTTCGGAAGTGCCAGTTACAGCGCCTGGGCTCGCAACTTTGCGGATGATCAGTTCAGCCTCAGAGCCTTTGGGAATGACAACCGCTCCCGCGGCATTGGTTACGTTCTCAGCTACATCGGCCTGGAACGTTTGGCCCTCGTTGGCGGTTTTAGAGTCGATAGCCTCGTTGGTAAGCACTGCAATTTCCGTCCCAGCGGGAAGCGTAACTGTCGCCGGGGGTCTCGCGGGCGACTGCGGTGCTACTGCCTTGGCCACCGGCGTCGTAGCGGCGCCATCAAACTCGATTGACTGGATCTTTGAGCGATTGTAGCGATGAACCGTTGTGCCTTCTTTAAACGAGATGATACGGCTGGTTGCACTTACGAAAGCTCCGCTGTGCCTAGATCCGTCCTTGAGGATCAGAGTGTCGGCAGTGGAGAAGGAGCAGGCGAGAATGACAACCACAATGCTTGACCCGAGCGTTTTTCGCATAGCATGTCCTCCATTGATGCCCGCTTGGATGCTGGTGAGCTCTGCTCCGTTTGCCGCACCTCCGAACAACGGTGACTTCGACGGCTGCTTTCATCCGGTGCTCGGCGCGGATTCGCCTTCAGCAGCACCGAGGCAGGCTCGTCGGTAAGCATTCCTCGGGCTTCGCGTGCCGCAGGCTTCCATACCTTCCGGCACTCCGCGGCGACTATCGTCAATCAACAGACTGGAAACTTGAAGCTGGCTCAGAAGCTACTAGGCATTCGAACCTGAGCACAACAGCGGATGTGTATACTCACACATCCCCGGAAGCAGAAAGAAGTGCGGCGCAGGCCATAGAACACAAATTGGGAACAGGAACAGTGGCGAAGCACTTAACTAGGTAAACCGATGAACAAGGCTAGGCTCACAAACGCAAAAAAAATGGCCGCTTTCGGGTTTAGCCCTCAGCGACCGTTGGTTGCGGGGGGTGGATTTGAACCACCGACCTTTGGGTTATGAGGCCAACCCAAAAAACGACAGCATTATATTTCAACGACTTGACGGCGCCGGGAACGACAGAAAGTCATTGAAAAGACCCCAAAGCAGAGTTATCGGACCACAGTCGGACCACGATTTTTCTTCTGGATTGCCGTTCTGCGGCGGGTCGTATTCTGCAAGTCTCGGCTGCTACGTGCGGTTTCCCTGTGCCTTAAGTGCTCGACGTTTAAGCGATCTCCATATGAATCGGACGGCCAAGAGCAGCGCGAATCATCTCCTTCGCACAGCCCGCCCAACATTTATAAAAGCGAGGGTCCCGAATCAAGATTGCCAAATTGTCCCCACTCCGATCATGCCCCAATTCCGCGCACGATGGACAACGCGTGACATAGTTGCGGCCAACCTTCCGCAGCGGTGCAACGTACTCCAGTATCCGGAATTCTAAGCGCGCAGTTCTGGCTCGGCGCCCGGATGCCGTGCTCCTCTCCTGCGGAGAATTGTCTGGCTTCGGCCTTTCCTTCCCGGCAATGAACATTTCGAGCTCATGCTCGGTGAGCTTCCGAAAACCATTCAGGTATGCGATCTGCGCATCGACGGTGTAGTCCGCGCCATGAAACCAGAACCGACGATTGGCGTCGCGGTGAATACCGAGCGGGCCGCGAAGGGCACTCCCAAACGCGCTAGGCTCGATGGAGTCGTGCTTGGGAAACACCTCGATGCCCTCTCTTAGACCCGAGCCCTTCACCGGTACTCCCAAACGCAACGCAATGTCGTGAATGTAGACACGGCAATCTTTCGCCAACAGTGGCCTCGCAAGAAAAATCCAGAGATGCCCACCTCGCCTGCTCAACTCGAGCGC
>Ga0209239_1000778_pt1 | contig 18702 bp, 26 predicted proteins | sample GraSoi013_2_20cm_FD_185824 | JGI IMG/M metagenome (GOLD analysis project Ga0209239, IMG submission 185824) | Grasslands soil microbial communities from the Angelo Coastal Reserve, California, USA - Sample 10_02_2013_2_20cm (SPAdes) (version 2) | ecosystem: Environmental > Terrestrial > Soil >...
ATTGTTCAGCTTGACAGTCGACTGGATGTTGAGATTGGCCATAGACGTTGCCATAGGATCTCTCGATTACTGTGTCTGAAACTTAAAGACTCAATGACTCGCCTGGCAGAGTTCCCTCATGGACAATCAAATGGCGCAGATGTCCAAGACTTCCTGGGCTCCCGAGATAGACGTTAGGGTAGCCAATCCGCCACCGGCCCTTCTGAAGAAATACACCGCGAAGGAGAAGGCGTTCTTCTACGACTACGCAAACTTTGTCGTTCGCCTCATTCGAAACGAGAATGTGACCGATAGAATTCATCGCGTTATTTCGATGGAGAGAATAGTGATCGATAAGCCGGTCGACATTCGCGTGATGGTCTTTCCAGCTCGTACCTTCCGCGGGAGACAGACCAGAGTTCTGCATGGAAGCTACAGCCAGTCAGCCTCCCAAATCAGCCTCTACCCTCTCAGAATTCCCCGTGAATGGATTCGCGGAGATGGGATAGATCTATTTCGTGCCGGGTTTGAAGGCCTCTCTCAGAGAAAGCTGAGGCTTCTCTACGAGATATCTAAGAGTGCAGTCTCGACAATGACTCACGAAATTTTGCACGTGAAGTTTCAGCAGCGGACCATGAACAGATATGGAGAGGAGGCTCTGGTCCAAGAGCTAGAGAGAGAATTCATGCAGGGATGGGAAGAGTGGATTCTCGTCCCAGTTCAACAAGCCCTCTCTATGATCAGCTAGCTACTCGTCTAACCTAAGTAGATCTACTAACTGGCTGAGATTCCTCACCTCTGAGACGTTCCTCTTGGAATAGTCATGCGCGAGATCAGTGCCCCGTCTATTCACCCATACGGCTTTGATCCCGAGCTGTATGGCTGGCTCAATATCATGATACTGGCTAGCGGCCACATGGGTCCAGGGTCTGGCTCCTATGATTCTTCGAGCCTCTTCAAAATGGCCCAAAGCAGGCTTGTAGGATCTAACGTTCTCGGCAGTGACTCTTATCTCGAAAGGACTAGTAAAATGCTTGATGGTGCCGGCTAATAGATCGTTGTCAACGTTTGACAGGATCCCTAGAGTGTGTTCTGTCGAGAGCCTCGCTAGTGAAGGGTTAGTGTCAGGAAAAGGAGTCCACGTGGGCAACTCTTTCGCGAGAAAGGTCGACTCGGCCTCTGAAAGCTTCCAGCCAATTTTTCTGGCGACACTCAGACTAGTCTTTGACAGAACGTCGCGATACAGCAAATGCGGCCTTTCTCTCTCAACCCTGCGCTCCTCTTCCTCGTAGAGCTCAAACGCCTTAGACTCAAGACCCCGACTAGCCCCAGTCCGCAACATGGCAGATCTGAATGCGTTTCTGATTCCTGTCTCCCAATCAATGAGGGTTCCGTAGCAGTCGAAGGTCATGACCCGAGATGGTTTCAAGCCATACTCAGTCCTCTTTTCGTAGTCTATCCTTGTCTACTAGTCGTCGAATCATCGTCCGAAATTTCCGCTGATTGCCGTGACTAGGGAACGGCAATGGTTTCGTGTTTAGGATCCTGTCTCCAAGACCCGCCTCAATCAAGGACTGCCTTGCGGGCTTGAACACCGTCTTCTTCACGATCAGTATTCGTGTAGGATCAAGCTCCCGCACTCTATGCGGCAGAGTCGACGCTCCTTGAATAGTGGAGATTCTCCTCTGTCTGGGCTGCAACTTATCGACGGGAAGTTCACATGTGTCTATGAGGAAGAAGCCAATTGAACGGAACCGCCTGAGCATTGGTTGTTTGTCGCAACCCTTCCTCATTGGACGATCAATGGGCCAAAACTCCAGCGCCTTCATAGTCTCTCTGAACAGGTGGTCTTTTCCGATCGTCGTCTCAGAATAGAAATATCCTCCTGATGAAGGAGGAGACTCGGCTATCAGAAGCACGTTGACTCTGTTCGGCTTGTACTTGTTCCTCTATGCAGTATACTTGTCTTTTAGCGCTTGAGTGGTGCCGAGGGCAGAGCTTTGAGAAAAGCCTGTGGTTTCAGGATTCGAGGAATCCATACCCAAGGGAAGCACGTCCGAGAACTAAGTTCGATGGTCCATACTATCCTACCCGCGCTATCCGTGGATACAGCTCATTACCGTTGGCATCATTTCCGGTCGAGGACTTGTTACCTTAAGGTAATATACTAATCAGGTATGAGCTTTGCAGTATGAGCAAAGTCCCATTGATGGGATACCGTTGTCAGCGATGTGGACACGAGTGGTTGCCCAGGAAATCGTCTAAGGGAAAACCTAGGGTGTGTCCGAGCTGCAAGAGTCCCTATTGGGACACGCCGAGAAAGACTGGACCAAAATCGCGATGACGAGTATTCTCCAGTCCCTAAGTCTAGACGAAAACGTGCCCCCGTTGAATCTTGCTGAATATTACACGGACCCTGCCGTCGCATCCTTCTTGGTCAGGTGGGCGGTTACCCCGAAGATGAGACGAGTCCTCGACCCCGGTTGTGGCGATGGTGTCTTCTTGTGTGCAGTGGCACAACTGGTTAAGCAGCGTAGCAAGGAAAACAAGTTAGAACTGATAGGAATAGAACTCTCTCCAAGTGCTCTTAGTCAGGCGAGAGAGAACAACGGAGAATCTCATCATGTCAAGCTTCGGATGCTGAGACGGAATTTCTTCGAGGTCAGTAAGAGAGACCTCGGGCCGGTTGACGCTGTTGTTGGCAACCCGCCCTTCATCAGACATCACGGGTTCAAGGGACGTCAGCTCGAAACAGCGTTGGAGAGATGTCTGGAGGCCGGAGTTGACCTCCCTCGAACGGCAAGCTCTTGGGCACACTTCGTCATCCATGGTTGTTCGATGCTCAGACCTGGAGGACGATTGGCACTAGTTCTCCCGGAAGAGTTGTTAGTAGCGGAATATTCGAGAGTCGTTTGGAGGTTTCTACGTCGCCAATTCGAGAGAATTCTCGTCCTGTCCGCAAATAGTTCGATTTTTCACTCGGTGGAGCAGAGAACCGTTCTTCTGTTAGGTGACAACGCCGCGCGAGGGCCCGCGACTGTCAACATAGGCAGATTTTCCGGATTAGGTTCCATCGGGAGAATCAAAATCGAGTCTCTTTGGTTACGCAGTCGCGTGTTACCAGTAGCCGAGATTATCGACAAAAACAAGCGCGCTTCGGATTATCTGGTTCACTCCGAGATTCTCAATCTTTATCGCAAGCTCGCTCGTCGGGTTGGCATAGCTAGGCTCTCGTCTTTCGGTTCGATTAGGATTGGGTATGTCACCGGAGACAACGATTTTTTCATTTTAACAAAGGACGAGATTGAACGTTGGTCTATTCCCCACGATTTCCTCCTTCCCACAGTATCCAAAGCCCGCGAAATAAGCGGCACTTATTTCACATTGGCCGAATGGTCGGCCCGGTTTTCCTCCGGCGACGCTAGAGCGCTTCTAAGAATCTCTGCCACCCCTTGGGAGAGCTTGCCTTCGGAAGTAAGGACTTACCTCGAGTTCGGGAAGAGTCAAGGAGTTACAAACCGATACCATTGCAGGTCGCGGGAGCCGTGGTATTCAGTCAGAAATGTTAGAGCTGGCGACCTGATTCTAAAGTCCCTAGCAGTCGGTCCCCCACTTCTTGCATGGAATCCCGACTCGGTGAGTGTAAGCAACAGCTTGAATCAGGTTTTCATCAATTCACAAGCCGACTCTTTATTGCCACAAGAGGTAGCTGTAGCTTCACTTACATCTCTTACATATCTAAGCACCAAGATTGAGGGTCACCGCCTAAGTGGTGGGTTGTGGAAGTTGGAACCTAGGGAAGCAAGCCGAATTGCCATAGTATATCCGGAGGATGAATCTATTCGAAAGGAGCTAAGGGCACTAAGAACTCCCCTGCAAAGATGGCTAGGGAACGGTCAGTGGTCATATGCAATGGAGAAGATTGATGAGCTTCTTCTCGACGGATACCTGGGTCTCCCTAGAAGTAACAGGAAGGCGTTAGTTCGCGCCATCAATCGTATCGAGAGGCGAGCATAACGGACTGTAGGATTTGGCAATCGTCCGCAACAGGGAGTGAAAGTTCCTAGAAAGGTTCTTAATCGTAAGTTCCTGACGCGAACAGGGGTCAATTGTAGGAATGATGGCAGTGAGCCAGTATCAAATGGTCCCGATAAATCGGCTTTACGCCCGTTCAAGTCAAGTTAGACAAGAGTTCGACGAGGAGTTCATCGATGAACTAGCGACCTCGATAAAGCGAGAGGGCGTTATTGTTCCGTTGATTGTTCGTGAGAAAAAAGATGGATTCGAAATTATTGCCGGTGAGCAACGATGGCGCGCTGCCAAGAAGGCCGGCCTAAAGGAAATCCCAGTGGCGGTAGTTGACGCAGACCAGAGGAAGGTCTTGGAACTAGCTCTGGCGGAGAATCTGAAGCGCAAAGACCTAGAGGGATGGGAGAAAGAAGACGCCATTGCACACATGGCCGAAAGCGACCTATACAAGTCACTTGACGAATTGGCTCGTGTCCTCGACGTAAAGAAAGACCATGTCCAGAATATTCTAACGGCTCGTAAACTCAGAAATGAGGAAAAGCTTCCAAGGGAAGCCTCTACTCGTCTCATTACTGCCACAGCTTCAACAGACGCTCGGACAAGGCGTGCTATCATAGAGGCGACAAAGGAAGGGGGTGGAATACCCAAAGACATTCCAATTGTAACAAAACTCGTCTCCTCGGTTCGGAAAGCCCCTGAGGAAGCAAGGGTCCGCCTGGTTAAGGCCGTTGCTAAGCAAGAGGTTCCTCTTGCAGAGGTTGAGGAAATTGCAGGTATCGTCGATAACGAGGGTGATGTCGAAGAACTTATTCGGGCTAAAAGAACCCTACCGGAACGTGAGTATAAGTCTGTTGTAAGCTACGTAACGAAGGAGAAAGAAGGTGGCAGGAAAGCAGTCCTGCGCACCGTGATTACGGGCGACATCAAGATTTGGAACACGTATCTCAACTCGGTGGAAAATGCTCAAGCAGAGCTGCTATTGCTGTCGCCTGCTAAGTGCAAGGGTTGGGACGTGGAACATCGGAATCGACTCAAAAGGTCCCTTCAAACGATTGAAGGCCATGTCCAAAAGATGCTTAGTGCCGCCCAGAGTTAAGAAAATGCCCATTGGCGTAGAAAAAAAACCCGCCGACCCTCTTTTCATTAAATGGGAGTTTCCTGCCGTTACGACGCCGGATGGTGAAATAAATGGAGAAAGCAGTCTCCGAAAATCCTCTAAGTATCTTGGTTTCGCGCAATATTTGTTGAAGAATCCCCCCAACAAGCAACCATTCAGACCATCAAAGGTGCGTGGGGGCTACCCAACGGTAATGAGCTATAGAAGAGATGTAGAAGCTTGGATAGCTAGACAGATGATAAAATCTTTGCAATTGCACAAGGACGCTAAGGAAGATGAGTTGTTCGCCAACATAATCGAAGAACTTCACAGCTTGCCCTGGTCGACAGGGTCACCATGGCGAGGATTCTTTCTAGTGATGCCTAACCCCGAGAAAATCACCGCGGCAAAGCGGGAAGACCTCTGGGGTCTGAAAGGAATGGGCAAGGAAAATGTGCGTTACTACAAAGCTAAGGGCTTGGGGACTTGGTGGGAGCCAGATTTTACAAATATGGAGCTTTGGCAGGCACGTAAGACCGTTCTTAGTATTCTAAGGACCTTCGAGAACATGTCACAGGCGGCTCTAACAGGGAGAAAGATAGCCCAGCTTACTCCGCGCGAAGCAAAGGCATTCATCAAAACCCAAATTGATACTCTCTCTCGTGCGCTTCCTGAACTGCCGCCAGGAGAAGAGTGACCATCGAGATAGCGTCTGGTATTCCGAAGCTCATGGCGTGCCCGGAGCCAAGTAGCCTTTGAGGAAGGCGAAGCTGTAGCCAATGATTGAGCCGATGAGAAATGTGACTGACTCACCAGTCAGAACTTTCAGAGTCGCCAGCACCGAGACTATCACTACTAAGCTGAGCATGAAACCCATGACGGTTAGTAGATTCTTCTGTCTGTGCTTCTGACCCTCTTCGATGTTCTTGGCGAACGCTGTGATAATTGCTCCAATCTGCGGCTCGTGCCTTTGGAGGAACTGAGCGATAATGTCCTCGTCTTCATCTTTGTCTTTCTTGCTCAATGCCATGGCTTGGGTTTTCTTGGTTACACTTAGTTCTTGTCCCGGTCGAAGTCTCGCTATACCCTATGTCCAAGGTTGGGCGACGTGAAAGCTTAGTCACCACAGACGAGGATGACGAAGATGACGGGCCACTCCGATGCAGGTATAATGATGGCAAACCAGGTCACCGACCCTGTCTTAAGTGGATAGACGGCATCAAAGTTGAGTTCGTTGGTAATATTCTCCTCGTAAATTCGATATCGGTTAGATGTCCTGAGAATCATCACGGGCACAGATACGTTACTCCCGATAAACTCGGGCTCTCGGTTCGAGACGTTCTACAACAGGTTGCTTCATCCGCGACCGAGCCATGTTATGATGATAGAGATGGGAACTGGGTTCTGGGTAAGAAGACGCTTCCTAAAGCGGTGAGCCGATGACTGGCAACTATCAAGTTCATCGACCAGCTTAACGAGACCAAATACAACAGCATTCTCAAACGCCCTCGAGGAAAGAGACCACCTCCTGAGTTCGACCTACTGGGCTATGACGTAGAATACGACACGCGGAAAAATTACAAGCTTCTCAGCGCACAGTTTGCTTGGTTCGCGGGTAGCAAGCGGCGAAGCAGAATCTTCTACCCCGAGCGAATCGACGCACGTTCTCTCTTGAGTATGGTTCGTCAGGTCATCGGAAGACCGCTCAAGCCTTTGGTCATTCTTGTGAGCTACTTCTCAACGGCAGAGATAAGCCAAATCGCAAACGCGATGAAAGACTTCGCGTTGACTCCATACAACCGCGCATTAGACGCGGAGGCCCAGCTCCAATCTGACCCGGAAACGGTTGACTACGATATGGGGTTGTCGGGCAAGAAGATACTCGGAGAACACGAAGACGAATTGATTCTTCGGATTTCCGACCTCGGTGGTTTCTTTCGCGGTGGTCTTGACAAAGTCGGCGAGGCAATCGGCCTCAAGAAACTCACCCTCGACAAAATCGAAAGAGGGATGAACGAAAGCGACTGGAAGGACAACATGGGAGAGCTTCTTGCAAGACACAAAGCAAAGTTCGAGGAATACGCTCTCCGAGATGCCGAGATAGCTGTCGAAGCTTACAACAGACTCAGACAGTTTTTCCTCCAAGAGAAATACGGACTCGACATAGTGAATTTCAAGACCGCGTCATCTCTGAGTGCATACCTCTTTCGAACCCGGTATCTCCCGGAAACTTTCAGAGCGGCTCCTATCACGAAGCTTGGTGGAGAGTATTATCAGCACAACCCAGACGCTGTCGAGGAGGACAAGAAGTGGAAGAAGCATACACGCTACTACAAAGTCCTACGATACGATTGGCATCAAGTTCGATACTACGCGATGCTAAGCTATTGGGGCGGTCGAGCCGAGGCTTACGGTCGAGGGCTGACAAACGAGAACGAAGACCTCGTTCTCTACGATGTTGACAGCCTGTATCCCAGCTCTGCTTGCCTTCAACCGCTACCAAACTCCGAGACTGAATGGGTCTCGTATGACAGCCTCAGAAGTGCAGAAGGACTGGATGGGTATGCTTGTGTCTCATTTGACTTTTCGAAATCGGAGAAGGAAGTATTCTACCCGTGTATTCCAGTCATGGGTTTCAAGACCGGCAAGTTGTATTTCCCGTTAAGCGGAACTGCTTGGTGCACGCTAGCGGAAGTGGAAGAGGCCGTCAGACTCGGAGGAAAATCTTGCATCAAGTCAATCTATGGCGTAGGCTTCGAGCCGGGATACAAAGAACGGAGGCACTCGTTGCGAAAATACATGCAGGATTTCATGAAGCTGAAACGCGACCCGAAGATTAAGGACACGTATGAATACGAACTATACAAGTTGCTCCTCAACGGGCCCATCGGAAAGTTTTGGGAAACTGAGAAAGACTTCCTAACGAAAAGGGTTCTGACGAAATATCGAGAGAACGTTACGAAGTGGAGCGTTGAGAAAGACGTGCCTGAGTTATACAACGACTGGTCGAGGATACGACAGAGAATCCGTAAGAGGGTCGGTTCAGCTTGGTGGCCCGAAGCCGCTTCTCTGATTCTCGGAAAAGCTCGGGCTTTGATGAGTCAATTCATCAACAAGAAAGCACTCATGGCGATTACCGATTCTGTCCTTCTTCCAAAGACGACCGGCCTTGATTGTCGTGCGTTGAAGGAACTCAGCTCGGTTGGAAGTGGATTGAAAGAACCGGGTGAAGTGAAGGGTGGTGTTAGCCGCGCTTGGATTCTAAGAACAAAGGTCTACGCACTTTGGAACAACAAGCAAGAGATAACAAAGGTGGCCAGACACGCTTGGGACATCGAAGAAGAGGATTTCACAAACTGGATTCAAGCCTCAATTGCAAATGGGCGAGCTGAACCTATTCCTGAGTGGGCGAAACACCCAGTCAGAATCGGACAAGTCGTTAGAACCGGTCGTGCCGAAGATTTCGGAAAATGGTTTCCGCGCTCTCATCGAAATCCGCCAAGTCTTGTGTGGGATGAAAAACGCGATAGCAATGACGTTAACGGAACAGACCTGTTCAAGCCCGGAAGCTTTCACGCCCTCCCTCCGTTGCTGGAGGTCAAAGAGAAAGTTCAGAAACCGGGCTGGCCGAAAGGCAAATCGCGAAGGCCAAAAGCCGAGAGCTTTTCGCCGGAGGCTTTTTCCTATACTCACAATAATAGTCAATTATTCGATGACGAGCCGGGTAGAGTCTCCGTAAAATAAAACAGCAAAAATGGACCCGGCCTTGGATAGAGGCCGAGACGTGACTCACTAAACAACAAAAATTTTCTCGGCCCCTGTTAGAGGATGCGTGATAATCCACGACCGATGACCCTACCCGTCTGCTTGGGTTGCCGAGGTCTATCAACAAACACGTGGTTCCCGTGACGCTTGGCGGGGCACAGAATATCTCCGTTATTCGTTTCAGGCCCGTCCTGTCCCTGTAACGTAGATGTAACGCAGAGAGGGGCATACCACTCCCCTCTGCCCACAGCCGACTCTTCCTCTATGGCCTGTAGGTCCCTGTAGTTTAGTTAAGTTGTAGCACTTGGGTAATACTCATTGACAGAACCAGAAAACGCGGTCATCGACGCGGAGACCACCAAGCTCGCCATCGAGCGGGTGAGAAAGTTAGCTCAGCAACGAGACGCGATGCGGAGACTACGTGCGGAGAGGAAGACCAAACAATGCTCACTGAACAAGTATTAGTCAAGCGAGCCGAGAAATCGCTACTCGAACTCTCGACTATCATCAAAGACGAAACAGCTCCAGAGGAGCTGAGAAAACGGTCTTGGGAAGTTTTCGAAGCACTCGTTGACGACCTCAGCGACCCAAGACTCCAGAAGTCAGTAGATCCGAAGATGCTCGCCTTTGGAAAGTCCGTGCTCAAGCTATCACTGGAGAAGTAGTCACCCATGTCACAAGAACAAAATAGCTCTGACCCCGAAGTTCAAGCTTACTTAGACGAGATTCGGAACGAGAAAACACAAGAGCCATCTGCTCTGAGAAAGTCTGTAGTTTGGAACGTCAGGAACACAGCTCTCGGCAAAAGAGTGTTCGGCTGGAATAAGGGCGAAGACGGCACAGGCTACAATTACCAAGCGACCAGATACGGAGAGAGATATGAAAAAGAACGTGCACTGCAGGCTCCAATCGCCGGAACCAAAGCTGGAGACTTAGATGCAGGTGCAGTTCGACTCGCCAATCCAAGCGGTGAGTCGCTCATACGAGAACGATTACGGAAAGAACGCTGAGACGAACGGCGGCAGACCAACAAGTGGTTTTGAACAATGCCTAACATTTACGAAGATGTGAACAAGAACGCGATTCGGTCTCTCAAGGCCATCGCTCAAACTACACACGGAAACAGTCAAGCTCCGACAGCTCAAGAGTATGCTTGGGTTCGAGAACTCAAACTCGGACGAGCTTTTCGCGGTGAGAAGAAGCTCTCGTTCGACAATGAGTGTAAGAACGCCGAGCTTACAGACAACGAAGTTGAGAAGCTCAACAAGTGGTTCGCACTCGAAGAAGAAGAGCGTGCTCGCCGACAGCAAGATTACCAGAAGAAACTCGACCCGTTAGCTCAGCTTCCGCTCGAAGAGCGAGTGAAGGTTGACAGTCGGCTCGCTGGATATATGGTTCTGCCGTGTGGGCATCTCCGCCGAAGAGATGAGTCTTTCTCGAAGTCGAGACCCGGTGTCGTCATATGCATACACCGAGAGTGCGGCAGAAGATTCCGCTACTACGATAATGCGCTGGTTGAAGTCGAGTGAGCGGCCCACTCAGTGGCGGATATCCACAGTTCAAACCGATAACGGGCACAACGAACGAGCTGTCGAAAAATCTCCATCAAGACCTATACGAGCAGCCCCAACGCGAGTCGCAGAAAGAATGCGCTCGCTGTCACGAGTTCTTCACTCCGCCCGAAAGTTACAGAGACGCGAGCTTGTGCTCGCGGTGTCACAGAAATGACTACAACTCTAAAGGCTCTCACCGGTCGAACCGGTCTTAGAGACAAACAAATCGCCGCCCACCTGCAAGTGATTAAGCGGTTTCGCGATTTCAACGACTTAGATGGATTGCTCAAGCTCCAAGCTATGTGGGAACGAACGGGTGAGCACACCGAGGAGGTGTCAGCAATCCACAAAGCACTGACGATTGTAAACGCTCGAGCGTGGGCTGGGGAAGCTCCACTCGTCAACGATACGATTCTGCAGATGGAAGCCGAAGCTGTAGCGAAAGCGGTTCGCCGACTCTCGCTCAGCAAGTAAAAACTCTTCGGAGCAAAACAACATTGACAGTTAGAGACATGCTACTTCAAAAGAGTGGCAGGAAGAATCTGCTCGCCGAGGTTTGGTTTTTGCTAACCAAGTCGAGTGAGATAGACCAGAACACGATAAACTCCTCAACTAACACAGAGAGGGCCGCACTCAACAAGTGGTTCGTAGCTCACGGTGAACTTGGCATGAACGCTGAGCAGATTGTGAGGTCTTTCATCTTAGAAGCACAGGCTGGGACACTCAAAGCCTACGATTCTGAGATTAGCTCAGTCTTCGGTCCAAAACCGGCGACTGAAAACTTCACCAACTTACGAAGCCCCGGTGCATCAGAAGCCAAGATAGAGGCAGACCCCGGAAGAAGCGGTCGTAATGTGTCTCGCTCTGACGATGCCTTCGTGGGACAGAACACAAGCGACCGTAAACACAAGCCCGGATATCCACAGTCATACGGAGAGCCGAGCTTTGGGCATGAGAGTGACGAGCTGACCATCTCAGGTCAAGATTACCAAAGCCAACGAGAGATAGCTGGAACTGGTCAAGACGTGCAGGGCACTCGAACAACCACTAAGCCAACACGATACACAGGTTTAGGTCAAGAGGGCGGACAGCAACCTGACCATCCACCGAGGGGTTCAGGCTCGTCTGGGAACTATGGTCGAGGAGCTTACCTCGAATCGGTCAAGAACGCCCAAAGTCAAGAGCTTGCCAAATCTCAGTCACGCGTTCTCTCGCCTGAGCGACTACAAGCTTTCAGATACGGAAAGCCGATACCCATCGTTGACATCTCACCAGAGAATCGGAAGACCGTGCTCACAAAGGGCATCAACGATGTCTTCATCAAGAAAGCTCGGAGAGATGACGAGCAGGGTTCATTCGGTGTCGGTGGCCCCACAACTTTCTCAGAAGATACAGAAGAGGCTTACACACCATCGCTCACCAAGATTGAAGAGGACGATGAGAAAGAGGCCGAGGCTAAGCGACTTGACGAAGAAGCGAAGAGGTTGCAAGAACAGGGTTTCATGGAAGAGGCTGTAGATAGACGAGCCAAAGCGATGAAAATCAGAGGCACGATATCGAAGAGCCACTACATAACCACAGCCAAAGCGCATCTCCAGCACGGCCGCGAATTTACCTAAGCTGGTGACGATACGGAGCACAGCAGTGTGCCAAACTTCCCAATCGGCCGGTTCCAACCGAACGTTGGCCAGCTACTTCGAGTGAGGGTCGTTCTGCCTGCTGATAGACAGAACAAAGGCAGAGACCCAATCAGCAAAGCATACAGCGTTGACGGCACACTAACCGAATACACTGTGTTCATCGAAGCTAACCCGGAAGTCTATCTCAACAAAGGAGACGTGCTTGAGGTAGAGGTCAGAGACGTTCACGAATCGTTCTCACGGGCACGAGCACTCAGGAGACTCAAGACACATGACACCAAAACCAAGACCGTTCCAAGTGGTGAAGAAAAACCGAGACCAGCTCAGCAAGTTGACGGGTCGAACAACGATTCCGCTCGACAAGCGAGCGACACCGGTTCAGCTCTTCAAGTCGTCACTCTACAACGAGTCGGGTAATGCTTTCGCTTCACCGGCATACTTGGCTGGGCAAGCTACAGATGCTCAACCTGTGAGCGGCAATCCACAAGTTCGACTCGAAGAGCCACCTGCCTACCAGCGAAGACAGAGAGCACCCGGCACAAGTTGGCGAGAGATTGCTGAGCAATCCGAACAGCAGAGACAACAGATAGCTGAGCAATCCAAATATGTGCGAACTTTGGAGACTCACCGAGACAACCAAGAGCGATTACACTCACTCGCCCGACCACACGACCAATCTGCGTGCCGTCACTGTAACGGAGAACAGCCGTCTGCACTCAGACAACAGAGACCGGGTCAGACATACACCTACACCGTTCCTCAAGTATCGATTTCTCCCGAAGCACAGAAGAACCACGAACGCATGCTGAGCTTGATGAACAAAGCGAGACGTGACCCAACGTTGCTCAAGTCTTGGTATGATAACTCGACTGACCCGCTCGCTCAGAACTTGCTCCACAAGATGGGCTTGGCTCATCACCAACAGTTCTGTCCGTCTTGTCAGAGTGGCGAGAAGATGAACGAGAAGAGACTGTTTCAGTGATAGAACATGACACAAGAAGAAGTCAACAAACTACTTCTCGCATACCTGTTCTCCAACAATGATGGGGAGACAGAAGAGGCGAAAGTCAAACTCGCGTTGGAATACCTCGGGGTCAAGACCACTCTATTTCCGGTGAAGTAACTTGACAGACCTCGTTTTGAAACAAGCTGTGCTCGTCTTCGACAGCACAGGCAATCCGACAACCATCATCGTAGACGGCAGGAGATACACCAGCTTCCCAAGTGCGAGCTATAGCTCGCCATACGCGGACCCGAGCCTGAGGACTGGGAGTGCGACAATCCCTATACAAATCGAAATCCCGGCAGGCGACTACAGCAGAAGCGGCTCGCTTCCAGCATACACCGCGTTCCATCACGCGACTGGAGCGAGAAAGTCAATCGCGAGCCACAGCTAAAGGTAAGAGCACATGACAGTTTCGACAGCCAAGACCTACAACTACGCATTCACCAACTCATCTGCCGGTGCAGTATCGAGTGCCGCCGGTCAAGTGATTCTGAAAGCGATTGCCGGTGGAAGCGGCTCACTAACGGTAGTTGACATGTTCATAGTAGAGAAGACGGGCCAGAGCATGGAAATGACGTTACTGGTCCAATAGTCCAGAGCAGACGAAGCTCGAGACACAAGCGCACCAAATCCGGGTCGAAGAGAATTACCGACCCGGTTCCAACTTCTGGAGTAGCCAATCGCTCCAAGAAGCACGAACCGAGTTCAGGTGGGGACTTGGTCTTGGTTCGTGAGTTCAGGCTGATGAACCGCTTTAGCGAGCGGAACATCAGAGCATTGCAAAAAACTACAGCTCAGGGCGGTCGAGGAGTGACTCCCTCAAAAGTCAAGCTCGCTTTGTTTCCCAAGACGGGTCCCCGAGCACTTAATCACAAACGAGACAACAGACATGAACATCAGACGGAAACTAAGAAGACTGAAACGGCGTGCTGTGCTCTGGAAGCGAAGGCACTCCAAGCCAACCAACAAGCCAACATGTCCCTACGAAGATTGCCCCTACTACTTGTCAGCGAAGTGGATTCAGAGAATACAGGCTGACGAGATGGGTCGAAAAGTTTCTGGCCAATACGTGTGCGACTACTTTGCAGAAGGAAAGCCACGTGGATGCGGTCAACAGTTCGTATGGCTCAGGGAAGAGAAGAGCATCGTAGCGACTGGCCATGCTCCCAAGAAACAGCGAAGAGGAGCACAACAAAGTTTCCCAATTCCAGAAGACCGTGGCGGCCCAAGTGACGACTACATTCGACAACTCATAGAACGCCGACAACGAGGCGATTACACATGAGCAAAGAAGAACTCTACGAGCTTGTGCAGTGCCCAAACGATGGCACTGGCATGCTCTACCAATCCGAAGCAGACGAGCATGTCTGCCCAAAGTGCGGCTTCGCTGAGAGGCCTTACCAGACTCAAAACCGCTACTTGGGAAAGCACGATTGACCAAGTTACCGACTTACTGTTTCAGTCACAAGTGCGATTTCGTAGCAGACAGCGGCCCAGACAAAGTTCGTTGTCTGTTCGGTGGAGAATACGTCTACTTGGTCGATGGTCAGCTTGCCGACAAGCCTTACGAGCCACCAGCTCCGAACCCAAAAGTTGACCGAAAGAAGCAAGCACAGCACGATGCCCAAGTTATCGGAGAAGAACAAGACAAAGAGCGTAGCTTGTTGCCGGGTAGTTTCCCAAGATGGTTGCACGGCCCGAGACTCGAGATAGATGAGCATGGCCACTTGAAGACACCTAAGCCTCAAAGCTCGGTGTTCGTGCTTCCAAACTCAAGTGACGATATCTCCAGGTCAGATACCGAAGCTGAGAAAGACTGGCAGGAGAAGCACAGCCCGATTGACACGCTTAGACGCTTCGTGCCCAAGACGAACTGGAAGACACCCTGCCCAAAGTGCGGCCAAAGTTGGAATCACAGCCCCGGAGAGTGTCAGAACCCGGAGCACTTCGAACGCTACCAAGCTCACCTGAAGAGTAACAGAGAGAACAGAAGAGTGTAGGCCTGCGCAACTATCACGAGTATCGGGAAGGTAGTTACCTCACCTCAACCCACGCCCGACTTCCCAATCCACGAATTAGCGCATAGCGTGTAACTAATCATGTCGTGTGACATCTACGCTTGGGCTGACAATGCCCACCGAGGCACCAAGGTATCCGGTTCAACGCGGTCGTAGTTAGTCGCACTGACACACTGACTTCTGTTAACTGTCTTCCGGCGAGGCCGGGATTTGGGATACTTTGCGCAATAGGAATACAGTCATGTCATCCAGTCAACCATGTTTCAAGACGGGCGGCGAGACGAAGCGGCCCGAACTTTGGCGGATATTGCTACCCACTACTGAATACATCTCGCTCGGCGAGACCCTGAAACCCGTTTGGGGTAAGCCCGCTCTGAAGATTGTTGACGGCGACCGAGTCATACTCTTCGTCCCAGTGATACCAAGTTGACTGAGTGTTCAGTGTTCGTAGCTATCGGCGGTAATGGTCTTCAGGGCAAGTCGTCTACTCCACAGCATCACTACTTCGCCAGGTTTCTTGACCGCTTGTTGTGTTCGGATTTCACAAAAGACTACACGCTCCACATCTCGGGAGTTGCTCAGTCACTCTTTGAAGCTCGGGCCAAATACATACCGAGACTTGCACAAGACAGCGATTTCGTTCTAATGAGCGATGCCGACATGGTCGTTCCCATTAAATGGTGGAGATACACCAAGAAGCTCTTCGCGACACACCCAAAGCTCGGGCTTGTTGTGCCGCTCATGACGGGCAACGGCTATTTCGATTTCTTCCAGAGAGTAGACGTTCAGAAGTATGTCAACCTCAGCTACACCGAGACAGAAGACGGCCGAGAATACACGCCCGGAACTGACCTACACGTGCTCGGTTCACAGGGTTTCCCGGACATGAACGAGGGCGTGTGGGCAGACGGTTTCCAAGTTATCCGAAGCTCGATGGTCAAAGAGCTTGGTCGCTGGTCTGGAGAGCGCGAGTTCAGAGACGATTGTTCGAAACGCGGTTGGTTCTACGCTGTCTGTAGCGGGTTTACCGTTGAGCACACCAAAGAGTTGTAGCGGTCGATATCTCATGGATGCATTCAACAAAACACTGGTTCTCAAAGCCGCCGACTGGTTCGAAGCAAAATACTCCATGGCGTGCCCAAGAATCTGGCTCAACAAAGAAGCGAAATGCCCCTGCGGTGAAGAACAAATTTGGGGTGGGTTTGATGACAGTGACGGTGAACCTGACATCTGGATTTCAGAACAAGCTCCGTCTCCAGTCCTAGCCCTCTTTCACGAGCTTCACCACCATCTTCTTCAGAAAAGTGGGATGGGATTGTCGAGAGAAAATCGCGAGCTTCTTGTTAGGAGAAGGTCAGAAGCCGACCTCCAAGAATTTCTTGGCCGGAAGGGCTAGCCTGAGTCAGCTTGAACCAATCGAATGTCGATTCCGAGTGCTTGGGCGGCTTTGCCATACTGGCTACCCTGAAATCTCCTGTAAACGGTTTCATCTGTTAAGACAAACATTCGTTTCTTCGCTCTTCTCAGTGCTAGAAGAAGCAAACAGTCCCTACTGATGTCTCCGAAGATTGTTTGGAATCTTTTGTGTGTAAGACCGCTCCGACCCTCGCCGGAAGTCTTGACCTCCCCAATAATGGAGCCATCTTCCGAAACGAAATCAAACTCGTGCTCGACTCCCTCGATTATTTGTATCCGTTTCTTGTAGAGGGCAACTCCCAACTCCCTCTCTAACTTCTTGCGGACCTTCTCTTCGGCGCTGATTCCACTTGAAACAGACAATGCTATCGCTTCCTCTTCATAATAACTGAGCCGTTGATTCTCCCCGCTTCTTCATAGCCGTTAGAGATTGCCTCGGTATAGGCCCTTTCGTCTTTCTGCAAGATGGTCAGAACGTCGAACGGTTTCCCTTTCGGTCTCCCGTATTTCCGGAACGCCTCTTCGACCTTCTCTTTGACGAAGTCGTCCATTTCCAGTTTGGTGCTTTCTATTCTTCTCTTGATTTCTGCTTGGACATCTGCTGGGTCAGTGCCAACGTGGAGAAAACAGAAATTTTTCTCACACCGTTTCAGCCATTCCTCAGCCATCTTGTCTTCACTCGGCAGATAGCTCTCCTGCGTCCCCAAGTTGTGCCCCACAATGTATTCTGCCCAATCGGTAGGATAACCTGCACTCTTCGCTATCTCCAGACTCGTTGACCGAAGGACGTGTGGGTGGTAGTCCAAGTGTGCGCCCGTCTTTCCACCAGCTCTCGCGTTCTTGTGTTGTCCTACGGGAGGAACGAGACCGGCCAAAGCGAACACATTACGAACTTGGAGATAGGCGGACGAGGGTGAGATGTGTTTGTCAGCCTGTGAATGTCTCTCTTGGCCCGGAATCCAGCCCGGAAACAACCACTCGCTCTTTCTCGGTATGCAGTCGTCTTTAATCTGAGTCTTCAGAAGCTCGACGCACTCAGAGCTGAGGAACGAAAATCGTTTTCTCTTGGTCTTGGTCTTCCGAGCCGGGAAGTAGACAACCGCCGGTTTCTTGTTGAAGTCGATATCCCGTATCCGGACTTGGACAGCTTCGCCAAGTCTGGCCCCGGTGCTCACCAAGAAGCTCACCAGAGCTTTCTGTTTGGTGTTGCCGTGGATGAGAGTCCGTCTGATTTCTGGTCGCGTTAGATTTCGGTCGTCGGTCACCGAGACGGAGTCAACTTTTCTAACGGTCTCTTTCAGGTCGTCCTCGTCAATTGGAAGCTTGAGGTAGCGATAGAGCTTAACCACCTTATGCGTGTGGCCGGAGATAGTGGTTCCAGAGCTTCCTCTCTTCTCCATGTAGAGAACCATCGCGTTGATTGACTTGTAGATGTCGAGTTTTCCACTACGGAGTGTCGATACTCCTCTGTCAACAGCTTCGAAGACGGTCTTCCACACCCGAGCTTTCTCTTCCTCCGACATCGAGTGCGTGTCGGGGACATCAGAAAGGAGACCGTTGCCAACAACCCAGTTTCTCATGACATCTCGTCTCTGACGAACAGACGCTATCTTGCTTGGAGTCTCAACCCAAGCTCTGGCAGTCCGGCTCATGAGCTGGAGTGTAAGAAAGTCCAGCGTAGGGGTTTGTTGATACCCGACCAAGAGGTGCGGAGTATCCGGCACACAGGCTTCTTTCATGGTGCCGAGGGCAGGATTTGAACCTGCGAATGGGCCGATCGAGTCTTGATCGCCAACCCGGTCTCTGACAGCTGAATCTTCAGCCGGGCGCTCTCCAGAGCCTCCTTGTTGAAGGATCAGGCTGAGCTACCTCGGCAAGCCTCGGCGACTCTCCGAAAATCTGAATGATGGAATTAAGCTTTCCACTTCAGACCGCAGAAGTTGTCTCGAAAGACGGTAAGACAAAGCGAATAAACCGGCTCATCTCGAAGAGCACCGAAACTCATTGGTCAAAGGTCCATCCTGGCTCGCAAAGCTCGGAACACTGTCGCTCTTGTATGTCTCAGTGTTCTTGACCAGGATCGGCTTCGGGTCAATTCTCGTAATTTTTCCTTATTATCTCAACATCCCTCTCTCAAATTCCTCTCTAGCAGGAATCATCATCGCTCTCTATCCCGCAGTAGAGGGTTTCAGCGCTCTCC
>Ga0209239_1000779_pt1 | contig 18677 bp, 14 predicted proteins | sample GraSoi013_2_20cm_FD_185824 | JGI IMG/M metagenome (GOLD analysis project Ga0209239, IMG submission 185824) | Grasslands soil microbial communities from the Angelo Coastal Reserve, California, USA - Sample 10_02_2013_2_20cm (SPAdes) (version 2) | ecosystem: Environmental > Terrestrial > Soil >...
ATCCCGACCGCAGTGCCCGGGTAGAGACGCTGCGCATAACTGTACGCGATTTCCTGAGCCCCGAGACAGGTGGCGGCTTCGTGCTGGTCCGAGATCGCTCGGAGATCCCATTGGCCTTCGCCGCCTGACAGGACCACATACAGCCCGCAGGTAAAACAGCCTTCCCGGGAGTAGTGCGTACTGACCAGCAACTGCGAGCCATCGGAAAACGTGGCGATCGGGTCCACGTTCAGTCTGCCCATGGGGGCTCCTCTCTGTCGTGTTCTCCCACAATCGGGCCCCTGACCGATACGGTCTCCACCAGGTTCGGGGTGCTCCTGTGGGCAGAAGGATGTTCTGTCCGGGAATCGCACTCACCAATGTGACAGCCAGGTCAGCCCACTTCCTTGCACGATACCCGGTGCATGGAAGCCCTGGGCCGTAGGAGCAGCGATTCCCAGAGAACCGATCGCGCGGGCGATACACTCACCGAAGCGGAAGCGCGAGAGGTAGGATAGTCACCGTGGCTCGTACGGTGCTGTAGGCTAACACACCGCCTCCACGGTGTCAAACGGGGCCGCGTCGGAGAGGTCCCCGTTCATTGCAATCGCCCCAGCTTTCTCCTAGAATTCTCAACATCATCCAGAACTTCACGCGGTGGGGCGGCCTGCAGTCCCGGCGAGGAGATGACTCGTGGCGGTCGTGGCATGGCTCGGGCAACGGACGATCGACGGGTACACTTATCTGGTCGATCTCACGGGCCTCGTCTACCTGTCGCTCCGGGAACTCGTGACGCCCGGCCGGCAGGGACGGGGGGAAGCGTTACGCGTCATCACCCGCCAGATCCTCTTTACCGGCCTTGACGCGCTGCCGGTGGTGAGCGCGATTGCCTTGATGCTGGGGTTCATCATCATCACCCAGGCCGGCACTCAGCTTCCGAAAGTGGGGGCGGGCGCGCTCCTCGGCAACATTATCGTGGTGGTGGTCATCCGGGAACTGGGGCCGCTGCTCACGGCCTTCATCGTCGTGGGCCGCTCGGGCACCGCGATCGCCACCGAGTTGGGGAACATGCGCGTCGGGCAGGAGGTGGCTGCGCTGGAGTTGATGGGGGTGCGGGTCACGCGGCTCATCGTCATGCCGAGGCTGGTAGGCATGGTGATCGCCATGGTGTGCCTGACGCTCTATTTCGACGCCGTGGCGGTGCTGGGGGGATTCGTGGTGGCCAAAGCCGAGCTGACGGTGCCGTTCGAGGTATTCGCGCAGGCGGTCACCCACTCGCTCTCTCTGATGGATGTGGTGGTCACGGCGGTCAAGAGCGTCCTGTTCGGCATGGCGGTGGCGACGATCTGTTGCCATCACGGCCTCTCGGTCCGTTCCTCGTACACGGAGGTGCCCCAACAGACGACCCGGGCGATGATTAACTCGGTGACGATCTGTCTGATCCTTGATATTCTTGTGACAGTCACAGCGTATTTCTAAACAGGATGCTGAAAAAGGCCCCCCAACTTCGTTCTCACCACCCATTGCACGAGGCCATGCAATGGGTACCCGCAGTCTCCCTGCGACGTACCGAAAAACGTACGTCTCAGTCGCCCCGCTCCCTGCGGCCTTGTTGGCTGGCCTTTTTGAGCATCCTGAAGCCGGTTCGAGTTCGTCCCGAAACCGGTGCCCGTAGCACTTTTGAGCTCTTTAGAGGGGTAGCATCCTAAGCGTCATGAACCTCGCGGTTGAACTATTGGACCTGTGTCTTGATTGGGAGGACCAGGAGCTCCAGGTCCAGTTAAGCTTGTCCGTCGAAGTGGCTGAATTTCTGGCTCTTGTCGGGCCGAATAGATCGGGAAGAGGCCTGCTCCTCAGGCTATGTGCGGGACTGATTTCTCCGAGTCGGGGCACGGTGCGCGTCCTCGGGCGGGAGCTGTCCCAGCTCAGCGAGGAAGAGCTGGTGGCACTTCGGCTGCGCATCGGCATCGTCTTGCAGCAGCCCGGCCTGCTCAGCAACATGACGGTCTTTGACAATGTGGCGCTGCCGCTGCGCTACCACGGCGCCATGCCGGAGTCCGCCATTCAGTCACTCGTGACGGCCCGGCTGGATACCCTCGGGTTGACCCCGCTGCGGAATCGGTTCCCGGCGCAGCTCAATGCGGGGGAAGCTCGCTGCACAGCCATCGTGCGGGCGCTCATTATGGACCAGGAGTTGTTGTTGCTCGAGGACCCGACCGAGGGGCTCGACGCAGAGATGATTCAGCGACTCGGACAACACTTTGCCGAGTGCCGGCGGACTCGATCGCTGACGATTCTGGCCACGATGCGCGCCTTCTCCCCGCTGATGGAGACCGCCGATCGTGTCGCCTTCATGCGGGGCGGACGGCTTGAGGCGGTCGCGCGCCACCAGGACCTCCTGGCAATGGCGGACGCGGGCATGAAACAGTATCTGACTGCACCAGGAATTCCGGAGCAATCCCTCTAACCGATCGAGGTGTCACATGAAGATGCACTATGCGCACAAGTTGTCCGGAGGCCGGATCGCACAGATTGTCGGGATGTTCGTGCTCGTGCCGTTGCTCGGCCTGCTCGCCGCCGGAATCTTCAAGGCCGAGGCCGAGCATGTCTTCGAGGAGAAATACCGTCTCCATGCGATGGTGCACCATTCGCATGGTCTTGGGCCGGGAGCAGCCGTGCTCGTCTCGGGTATCCCGATCGGGAAGGTGGACGCTGTGGAATTTACAGAGGATGGCACGATCGACGTGACGCTCCTCCTGCTCAGCAAGTATCAGGACAAGGTGCGGGAGGATTCGGAGGCCAGCGTGACGTCAAGCGGCCTGTTTGTGGGCCAACCCCAGGTCGAGATCGCCATGGGGAGCCGCAGCAAGACGATCTTGTATGACGGCGCCACGATTCACACGGTCGAGCCGCGGGACTTGGCCGAGCTGGTGACTGAGGTCGAACCGGTGCTGGAATCGGTCCAACGGACGATGCTGCACGTCGACGAGATCACCAAGGATGTCCACGCGAGGGTCCAGACCGCAGGCCAGGTCCTGGCCGAGATCGAGCAGTCGGCCCGAGCGCTGCCCGAGGTGATGGCATCGATCCAACGTGCGGTCGGATCGGTCGAGCGAACGACGACGGCGCTGCCGGAGCTGACCGATTCCGTCAGGAAGACCCTCGCGACGGTCGATGGGGCCACGGGCGATGTGCGCGCGGCGACGAGGAAGCTGCCCGGCCTCGTGGAGGCCGCACAGGAGGCCGTAAACAATGTCAAGTCCACGACGCAATCCCTGAAAGGCATCAGCAAGGATCTCCTCCCGATCGTGCAAGGCGCACACGAGACGCTGGACGACGTGAACACGATCGTCCGGGGAGCGAAAAAGACGTTCCCGGTCAGCGCCTTCGTGAAGAATGCGGAGCCAAAGACTCCCAGCCGGTCCGAGAGCGGCCTGCGAAGTCTTCGAGGGGACCAGCTCGGCCGGTGAGGCGGACCATGAAAGTGGGGGGAGCGGGACTGGCGGTGGTGCTGCTGGCCACGGCCTGTGCCAGTGGGGCTCCGACGGAGGCCGTGCCCCCGCTGGCCATGAAAGTCCGCGCGCTGCATGCCCAGGGACAACGACTGCTCGAGCGGGGTGAGCGCGAGCTGGCCACGGCGGCGTTCGAGGACGCCAGACAGCTGGCTGAGAGCCTGGACGATCGCGCGGGGATGGCGCAGGCCTTGAATGGTCTTGGAGCGGTCGCGGCACTCGAGGGGAATGCGGCCGAGGCGACCGAGCTGCATCAGCGCGCCCTGCCCCTCGCGGAACAAGTCGGACGTCCCGACCTGCTCGCGGACACGCTGGCGCAGTTGGGCACGGCGTTGCAGCTCTCCGGCCGGACGGATCAGGCGAAGTCGCGGTATGAGCAAGCCCTCTCACTGGTCCGGCAGGCAGCCGACCGTGACCGCGAATCGGTGCTGCTCAACAATATGGGGTTGATCCAGAAGCGCGCCGGCCAGGTGCGCGAGGCCGAGGCCTCATTTCAGGCCGCCCTGTCGATCAATCAGGCGCTCGGTAATTCGCGCAGCCAGGCCGCCAATCTCGTGAACCTGGGGCTCATCGCGGAGGAGGCGGGCCGGCTGGAAGAGGCGCGGAGGCGGTATGAGGCGGCGCTGGCGCTGGATAAGGCGGTCGAGAACCGCGACTCCATCGCCGCAGACCTGGCGAACCTCGCCCGCATCGCCGAGGCGCAGAACCACAAGGACGTGGCGTTGGCCTACGCCAAGCGGGCGTACTGGAGCTATCGGGCGCTGGGAGAGACGACCCGGGCGCTGGCTGAGCTCAATCACGCGCTGGCGCTCTCCCGTTCGCAGGGCCGCCAGGTGGACGCCAAACAACTCCAGAACGAGCTCGATACGCTGCAGGATTCAGGACCGTCCTCCCTCGCGGCTCCACCCTGATCGGGTTCATTGACTTTTCAGATGGTTCTCTCTATTCTGACCCCCGCTTAAATTATCCCGAGCTGACCAACCTCCGAATGCGCGGTGCGTGGCCCCCTTGGCCGATGGAACCGGTGTGATGAATCGGCGTGGGACATGGTGGGCGGCCCTCTTCTGGGCGGTCTGGTTGGCCGCGCCGGGGCAGGCGACGGCCGTGACCGAGCCGATCGTGGCGGTCACGGTGGTCGCCGAAGGGCTGGTGCCGTTTCAGTCCGACCTGTCGCTGAATGAAGTGCGAGTCCGGGCTCGCGACGAGGCGCGCCGCAACGCCATCGAGCAGGCGGTGGGGGTCTTCGTGCGGGGGAAATCGGTGGTCCACAATTCGCAGATCGTCGATGAGCTGATCCTGTCCGTCGCTCGCGGTGTCATCGAAGAAGAGCAGTGGGTGGAAGAAGGCATTCGGGAGGTCAGGGATGAGAAGCATCCGGGGTCTCCGGGCGCGGCCTACCATGTCAAGCTCAAGGCCCAGGTCCGTCCGGTCAGAGTGGAGCGGCGGGCTGACTTTACGGTGCACGGCTCGCTCGACAAGCAGATCTACCGCAACGGGGAAGAAGCCTCGATCAAGATACGCTCGAGCCAGGCGGCGTATGTGCATCTGTTCAGCGTTACTCAGGATGGGAGCTGCTGCCAAACCGGTTTCATGCCGGATCGCTGCTCGCAGCCGACCAGGATCTCACTTTTCCCGGTGACGGGCTCCGGTCCCTCGGCGTCAAGCTGCGCGTGGTCCTGCCCATGGGCGCCAAGAAAGCGACGGAATATATCAAAGTGATTGCGACCCGGAAACCGATTCGATTGGTCAAAGAGGAGACGGGAGAGGGAGTGTTTCACACGTACTCGGGGACGGAAGGCGGAATGATTCGGGACATCATCAGGCGATTGGCTCAGTTGGATGACGAAGACTGGACCGAGGCAACCTTGCCGTATGAGGTGAGGTGAGAGAGGAAGGGACCGGGGCCGGGCGGGCCGTTGAGGAGGTGACTTGCAGGAACCACACGGGGACACGCGACTCCCGGTGACGCGGAGGATGCTCTGGCTGCTGGCGGCCGGAGTCTTGCTGGCGGGAGAAAGCGGGGTGGCGCTGGCTCAGAGTCACATGGCCGGAGAGGCGGTCGAACGCGTCGGCCTCGGCCAGGTCAACTGGACCACCGGTTGGATCAAGGCCACAGGAGTGGGAGTGCCGCCTGCCGACGGTGGACCTGGAGCCAGGTTGAAGGCTGAGCGGGCCGGCTACGTGGTGGCGCTCCGGAACCTGCTTGAAATCGTGAAAGGCGTGCGCGTGGATGGTGAATCCGTGACGGACGCCTACCTGGTGAAGAACGACGTGATCAGGACCCAGGTCAGCGGGTTCATCCAGGGAGCGCAGATCGTCAAGACGGTCGCTCACCCGGACGGGACCGTAGAAGTGACCGTCAAAATGCCGGTGTGGGGGAGCGAGTCGCTGGTCTCCGCCTTGCTGAACGAGAAGGCCATGCAGAGCTATACGCTCTCCCCGGAGGCGGACACGAAGCAGGGGTACACCGGGATCGTCATCGATGCCCGTGGAATGGGGGTCAACCCGGCCTGCTTTCCGGAAGTCCTGGATGAGACAGGGGCGGTGGTGTATGGTCCGGGGACGGCGGATCGAACCGCGGCCGAGAAGCACGGCTTAGTCCAGTATCGTGCGTTGCCCGAGGGTGTCAAGCTCTCGTCGGTGTTCGGGGAGCAGGCCTCGATCATCCGGCCGGTCCAACGCGCACCGCTTCCACGAGAAGGCCGGCGGCCCCTGAAAATCAAGGGCCTGAAGAATTCCGGCCGCCTGAAGGCTAACGTCATTATTAGTGTCGAGGATGCCAAGAAGATCAGAGGAGACGCCCAACTCGGAGGGGTGCTGAAGCGTTCCAGGGTGGTCATCGTCACCGATCCGCTGATCGGAGGCATGGAGGGACGCAGCCCGCTCTCCGACCGGCTTGTGGCTGCCATGCCTGCCGGAGTCTTGTCGTGAGGGCCGGCCGGTAGCTATCTTTCCTTGGGATCACGGCGGAGCCGCCCGCATCCTCGAAGTGGGTTCCTGGTCTCGGACACTCCTCCTTCGTTCCGCCGGCGAAGTCCCCCTGCCTCGGTCCACGACGTGATGCCGGCCCATGCGGGAGCAGCCCGCGTTGCGCACCCGAGGGTCGGACCGGGGCGTCGCTGGTCGGAGGGGCGTGAAACGGCGGCAGGCTATGCGAGAACAGAGGACCGGGGTCGCCATCGGCATCGGGATCACGCTCCTGCTGATGGGGCTTTACGCGCTCGGGGTATTCGAATGGCTGGAGCTCCGGTCCTACGATCTCCGGTACGCGCTCCTGCCGAGTCACCCGCTCGACACGCCGATCCTGCTCGTCCGGGTTGACGAAGAGAGCGAGACGAGCCTGCATGTGCGGGCCGCTGAGATCACGCGAACCATGTACGCCGATGCGGTGAAACACCTCGTACGCGCCGGCGCCGCGCTGATCGCCTTTGACATTATTTTCTCCACTCCAAGAGATCCGGCTGAAGACGAGGAGTTCGGGCAAGCTATCGCGGAGGCCGGCAATGTGGTGCTGGCCCGCTACATCGGGGAAAAAGGTCACAAGACCCCCATCCCGGTGCTGCGCCAGGGGGAGTTGGGAGAGGCGCTGATCAACATCGAGTTGGACCGAGACGGAATTCTCCGGAGCTTCCCTCTGGTCGGCTTGGATTATTCCGGTGAGTCCGCAGACCCCGAACCGGTCCTGGCGATGAGCCTCGAGGTGGCCCGGCTCTATCTGGACCCCGAGGGCGACAACGAATTGGACCTCGAGCAGCCCGCCGAGGTCGGCATCGGATCCCTCCGCATCCCCTACCCGGAAGGGCGGATGCGCATCAATTTTTACGGCCCTCCCGCCACCTTTCCCCGTATCCCGTTCTGGAGAGCGGTGAAGGACGAACTTGCGCCCGGGGAGATTCGCGGGAGGATCGTGCTCATCGGCTCCACTGCCCCCTCGCTGCATGATTCCTATCAGACCCCCCATACGGAGAAACTGGTGCTCACGCTGACCGGCCAGGCGGAGCGGATGAGGGGGGTCCGGATGGACGGGTTTGAGATCCATGCCAACGCCATTCAAACGATACTGGATGGAAGCTTTGTCCATCGGAGCAAGGATCAGTGGGGACTGGTGCCAGCCCTACTGGCGGCGCTGGGGCTGACCGGCAGCTTGCTCCTGATCTGGAGCGGAACGCGTCCGGCCCTCCTCGCGGTCATACGCGTTGGGCTGTATCTGGGGATCGGGGCGGTGGCGGCGGCGCTGTTCTGGTGGTCCCGCTACTGGTTGGACATCGTGCCGCTGTACGCGATGCTCGTGGCGCAGCATCTGGGCGGGAGCTCCTACCAGCGCTACCTTGAAGGGCACAAGCGGCGCCAGGTACAGTCCATGTTCGGCCGGTATGTATCGGCTCGGGTGGTCGAGCAACTGGTCCAAAACCCCGACCTGGCCAACCCCAGCGGGCGCAAGGAGCGCCTGACGATGTTCTTCTCCGACGTGCGCGGGTTCACCAGCATGTCCGAGAAGATGGAGCCACAGGACGTGCAGCACCTGCTCAGCGAGTATTTCACCGAGATGACCCACATCCTGTTCAAGCACGAGGGGACGTTGGACAAGTTCATGGGGGACGCGATCATGGCGTTTTTCGGCAATCCGGAACCGCAGCCTGACCACGCCCGTCGCGCCGTGCTGATGGCGTTGGAGATGCAGGAGGCGGTGGCTCGGCTCAACCAGAAGTGGACGGCTGCCGGACGGCGGACCATCGGCGTCGGGATGGGGATCAATACCGGCGAGGTGACGGTGGGCAACCTGGGGTCGAAGGACTTCCTCGACTACACCGTGATCGGGGACGCGGTCAACCTGGCCTGTCGCCTGGAGGAGGGCGCGAAGGCGGGGGAGATCCTTATCACGCAGGCGACCTATGACGACGTCAAAGACGCGGTAGAGGTGGAGCCGCTGGAACCGATCCGGGTCAAGGGAAAGAGCCACCCTATCCCTATTTATCGGGTGCTCCGTCGACAGACCGCCGGCGCTGGGGCTCAGGCCCCCTCCTAGGCGGGCGGCTCCGCGCGCTCAAGGGAGATGACAAGGCCTTCTTCAAGACCCACCCGAACTTCAGCGCGCGGATCAAAGCGGTCCAGAACCTGATCGAGGCACAAGGATTGAAAGCGACCGGTGTGCTGGTGAGCGAGCGATTCGTTCGATTGGGCAGGCGGCTCTGAGACCCTCGACCTGGCGGGTCTACTTGATCGCGACCGCTTTTTCCTGCTTGAAGGTGGTCTGGCCCCGGAGAACTTTTTGGATCCCATCCTGCACGAGGGTGGCCATCCCCTCCTGGAGGCCTAAGTTGAGCAGGTCTTCGGTCTTGGCTTTGGACTGGATGAGCCGTTTCATCCGATCCGTGCCCAGCAGCAGCTCGTGGAGGGCGACCCGGCCTTTAAACCCGGTCTTGGCGCAAGGCTCGCACCCCTTCCCGCGGACGAGCTTGAAGTTGCTGTCATACTTGACCCCCAGCTTCTCCCAGTAGTCCGCTCCATAACCGGCGACCATCTCCTCGTACTCCTCCTTCGATCCGCGGTATTCCTCTTTGCAGTTCGAGCAAATCCGTTTGCACAGCCGTTGGGCGAGAACGCCCAGCATGGCGTCTGCGAAGCTGAAGGGGTCGCATCCCATGTCCAGCAGACGGGTCACCGTCTCGACCGAGCTGTTGGTGTGGAGGGTGCTGAGCACCAGGTGTCCGGTCAGGGACGCCTCAATCCCGATATCGGCGGTCTCCTTGTCCCTCATCTCACCCACCATAATCACGTCCGGATCAGCCCGCAGGAACGCGCGCATGGCGATGGCAAACGTAAAGCCGATCTTGGGGTGCACCTGCACCTGTCGCAGGCCGAATTGCGTGATCTCGACCGGGTCCTCGCAGGTCCAGATCTTGCGGTCGGGCTTATTGATATGACCTAGGACGGAGTGCAAGGTGGTGGTCTTGCCGGACCCCGTCGGGCCGACGCACAGGATGATCCCGTACGGCTTCTCGGCGATTTTTCTTAGCTCGCGGAGGTTCCGGTCTGAAAAGCTCATTTTGTCCAAAGGCAACGCCTCGCTGTTCGCCAGGATGCGCATGACCACATCCTCGTTGGCCACCCCCGAGGTCGGCACGGTCGCCACGCGGAGTTCGATCTCCCGCTCGCCGACCTTGAACTTGATCTTGCCGTCCTGGGGTTTGCGGCGCTCGGCGATGTCCAGGCTGGCCATGATCTTGAGACGTGAGACGATCGCCCGGCGGTAACTGGGGGGAATCTTCATATATTCAAAGCAGCTTCCGTCCACGCGGAACCGTACCAACGTCTCACGCTTCTCGCCGTAGGGCTCCACATGGATGTCGGAACTGCCCATGCGATAAGCGTCGGCGATGATCTGGTTGGCCAGCCGGACGATGGCGCTGTCGTTCTCGTCGACCCCGCCGACCGTGGCCTCATCTTGCTGCTCCAGCATCGATTCGCTGATCAGTTCGCCGAGAATGTCCGACACGGACCCTTTAGCGGTCTGGTCCACCTGTCCTCCTCCGGTCGCGATTCTCAACAACTGCACGATGTCGCGTCGGAGGCAGACGGCGAAGCGAATGGTCTGGCCGGGGAAGCTTCGCTTGATATCCTGGACCTTATCCAGGTCGTTGGGGTCGTCGATCAGGATCTCCACGCCGGTCTTGTCCCGCTTGATCGGAGTCCAGTAGTTCTTTTTCAGATAATCAACGTTCAGCGCCTTGAGCAATTCGGGGTCGAGGAACATCCGCTCGTGATACTCGACATGAGGGCACTTGTAGAACTGGCTGAGAGACTTGCCCAGCTCGGCCTTCGGCACTTTATACTTCTCGATCAAGAGCGATTCGAGATCGGCGGATCCTTTGCGAGCCTCGGCGATGGCCGTTTCCAGCTCGGCCTGGGTGATCAGGTTATTGGCCACGAGGTGATCGAATTTAGTGGGGGTCTTCTTGGCCAGTTTGCGCAGGTTGAAGAACGCGATGCCCAACCCTTTGGCGATTTCCGCGACCGAGTCCTCGTCCTTCTTTGTAAAGCGCGCGCCGCTCTTCTTGTTGAGCAGTTGGATGACGCCCATGAGGTATTTGTTCTCGGCGACGATGGGGTAGGTCAGGACCTGCTTCGTCTTGAAGCTGGTCTTCCTGTCCCATGAACTGTCGTGCACGAGGGAGGGATGGATGCCGGCCAGTTCCGTCTTGCTGTAGGCGTCGCCGAGGTTGATCGGGCGGAGGTACTTCGCGGTGAATCCGGCGAGACTCTGCTCGCCAATCGGTGTCCTGATCTCTTCAATCGTGTCGTTGTGTGGAATCCGAGCGAAGATCTCTTTCTTTTCGGTGTCGCAGGCGTAGAGAGTGAGGCGCTCAGCGTCGAACAGGCTGAGGATATCCTTCTGGAGGTCGACGAGAATGTGGTTCAGTTCCTGGGCCGCATGGATCTTGTTCGTGATGAGTTTGACCTGTTCGGCATAGGCGACCTTCTGCTGGAGTTCTTGCACATTTTCCGGCAGGACCTTCGTGAACATCGCTTCGGCTCCGTCTAGGATTGGGCGAGAAGAGTCGTGGACCTCTACCCGCTGACGATCTGGCTCCCGCCGCGGGTCAAACCCCTCCGGTCCTCGTCAGCAGCCTGTAAGCGTAAGCCGAATGTTTATCTATGGCAAGCGGAAACAGAAAAGACCGGAGCCCGCGAGAGCCCGGCCGCACAGGGTCATGGCTCAGGTCACTCGAATCTCCTGGCGCAGCAGTGTCTTGGCGTGTTGAGGCAGCTGCCCGGGAGGGAGCCGCTTGACCTCGCCGGTCTTCCGTTCTTTCAACTCCACGGTCCCCTGGGCCAGCCCCTTGTCGCCGATCAGGACCTGATACGGCGCGCCGATCAGGTCCGCATCATTGAATTTGACGCCGGCCCGTTCATCGCGATCGTCCCACAGCACTTCCAGTCCTGTTTCGATGAGCGAATCGTACAGGGCGCGGGCTGCCTTGGACACCTCGGCCGATTGGCTGAGCGACAGCAGGTGAATATGAAACGGGGCGATCTGGGCCGGCCAGATGATCCCTTTGGCGTCGTGGTGCTGCTCGATGGCGGCGGCGGCGGTGCGCCCGACCCCGATCCCGTAGCAACCCATGACGGCGAGGCGCTCCTGCCCCTGGGGGTCCAGAAACTTGGCGCCCATCGCCTGGCTGTACTTGGTGCCGAGCATGAACACATGGCCCACTTCGATGCCGCGCGTCGCCCGCAGCCGCCCGCCCCCGCGCGGGGACGGGTCGCCCGCCCGGGCATTCCGGAGGTCGGCAAACTGCGAAATTGAAAAGTCACGGTCCAGGTTCGCATCGACGTAGTGGGTGTCGGCCTGGTTCCCGCCCACCACGACGTTGCGCAAGCCCGTCACGGCATGGTCCGCGATGATGCGCGTGTGACGGAGACCGATCGGACCGGCGAAGCCGATCGGGGCGCCGGTGAGGGCCGCCACCGTCTCTGCATCGGCCAGGTTGAGATCAGTCAGGCCCAAGAGCTTCTTGACCTTGGTCTCGTTCACCTCATGGTCTCCGCGAACCAACACGGCGACGGTCTCCGAAGGCGTCTTGTACAGCAGCGTCTTGACGAGGCGTTGGGGGGTGGTCTTCAAGAATGCCACCACCTCCTCGACGGTGCGGGCCCCGGGCGTCGGCACCTTCCGAAGCGGCCGGGTCGTTTCGGTCGAAGTCTCCGCCGGGGGGAGCGCTTCGGCACGCTCGACGTTTGCGGCATAGGTGCCTTCTTCGTCGTAGACGATCGTCTCTTCCCCGGTCTCCGCCAGCACCATGAACTCATGAGAGGAGGACCCGCCGATCAGGCCGGTATCCGCCTCCACGGCTCGAAAGGTGAGGCCGCAGCGGGTGAAAATGCGCTGATAGGCGTCATACATTTTCTGGTAGCTGAGCTTGGCGCCTTCCTCGTCCCTGTCGAAGCTGTAGGCGTCCTTCATGATGAACTCGCGTCCCCGCATGAGGCCGAAGCGCGGACGAACTTCATCCCGGAACTTGGTCTGGATTTGATAACAATTCAGCGGGAGCTGCCGATAGGAACGGACGTCCCGACGAATCAGGTCCGTGATCACTTCCTCATGCGTCGGACCGAGACAGAAGTCGCGCTCATGACGATCCTTGATCCGGAACAACTCCTTCCCGTAAAAATCCCAACGACCGGTTTCCCGCCAGAGTTCGGCCGGAGACGCGATCGGCATGAGCAGTTCCTGGGCTCCAGCGCGGTCCATCTCCTCTCTGATAATGCGTTCGACCTTTCTAATCACGCGGAGCCCGAGCGGGAGGTAGGCGTAGACTCCCGCCGCGACCTTGCGGATCAAACCGGCTCTCAGCATGAGGCGATGGCTGACCACCTCGGCTTCGCCGGGATCCTCTCGAAGCGTGGGGATCAGCAGCTGGGAGGTGCGCATGCTTCTTAGAGCAAGTAGCGAACAGCCCTTCGGCAGGCTCAGGGCCCCGAGCAGAGTCGAGGGGCGAGCAGCTCTGAGCTAGTGGGAGATCAGCCGTTCGATATCATTCCAGAAGGCGAACACCATGATGCCGACGAGCAGGAGCAGGCCGACCTGCTGCGCGATCTCTCGCTGGCGGTCGCCCAGCGGCTTGCGTAACACCGTTTCGATGGCAAAGAACAGGAGGTGCCCTCCGTCCAGAATGGGGATCGGAAGCAGGTTGAGCACGCCGAGGTTAATGCTCAGAATGGCGATGAGGAAGATCAGGCTGGAGGCGCCCTGGGTCGCGGCCTCTCCCGAAATGCTGGCGATCGTCAGCGGTCCGCCGATATTCTTGCTGGAGATCTCGCCCGTCAGCATCTTGTAGATGCCGACCGCCGTCAGCTCCGTCCATCCCCAGGTGGCCTGCAGACCGTGGAACGCGGCCAGGAGGGGATTGGATGACCGGATAATCGACCGCCCCGGCCCGGAGATCCCGATCTTGCCCACTTCAACGGGTTTACCGTCCACGACGATTTTCTCCGCAGCCGGCGTGACGGTCAGGGTCAGGAGGCGCCCGTCCCGCTTCACCTCGAACCGAAGCGGGCGGTTGGGGCTCTCCTTCACGAATCCGGTCATCTGGGACCAGGTCGCGATCGCCTGTCCCTCGATGCTGACGACCCGGTCGCCGTCCTGAAAGCCGGCCGCCATGGCGGGAGAGCCGCTCATCACGGCGGTGATCACCGGCGCGGTTTCTTCGATACCGATGTGATACGCCGTCACATCTTTCCCGGCGTCCTGGAGGGTGATCTGCGCGGGGGTGACTAGGACCGTTTTGATCTGGTCGCCACGGCGCACGTCCAGGGTCACTTGCCGGCCGTTGCTTTTTGCGATCGCGTCGAGCAGCTCGCTCCGGGTCGAAATATCCCTCTCATTGATCCGGATGATCCGGTCGCCCACCTGAATGCCGGCCAATTCGGCCGGCGAGCCGGGCCGTAGCGCCTCCACGTCCGGGGTGAGGTCTTTGAATGTCGGCACAAACAGCGGCGCGCCGGTCGCGAGCCATCCTGTAAATATAAGGTAGGCCAGCAGGAAGTTGAAACCCGGACCGGCCGCCACGATGAAGACCTTGCCCGGCAGGCGTTGATGGGTGAAGGACCGCCGCTTGTCTTCGGCCGTGCGAACCTCGTCCTCATCCTCACCGAACAGCTTGACGTACCCGCCGAGCGGGACGGCCGAGACCAGGTATTCGGTGTCGCCCACCTGGCGGCTGGCGAGCTTCGGTCCGAACCCCAGGGAGAACTTCAACACCTTGACCCCGACCCAGCGGGCCGCGAGGAAGTGGCCCAGCTCATGGAAGGAGATCAGGACCCCCAGGACGATGACAAACCAGAACACCTTCTGGCTCACGACCCAGATCGCGTCCGGCGGCCATGTGAATGCGAACATCATCATTTTCGATGTTAGATGTTAAATGTACAAATTACAATTCAACATTGATAATTCAAAATTCACAATTGTCTGCCGTGTTAGCGCACGAGCGTGCGCACCAGCATGCCCGCTTTTTCTCGTGCCCAGCGATCGGCCTCCAGGGCGTCTTCCAGCGTGGTCACGTCACGGGGCGCGTGCGCGTCCATGGTGGTCCGGATCACGTCGGCGATGTCCAGGAAGCCGATGCCCTCCTGCAAGTAGGCAGCCACCGCCACCTCATTGGCCGCATTCAGGGTCGCCGCCATCGTCCCGCCGACCCGGAGCGCCTCGTATCCCAACCCGAGACAGGGGAACCGCTCGTGGTCCGGCCGGAAGAAGGTGAGCTTCCCGATGCCGGCCAGATCGAGCGGCGGCACCTCCAGCGGCATGCGTTCCGGATAATTCATGGCGTAGGAAATCGGCGTCCGCATGTCGGGCAGCCCGAGCTGAGCGATCACCGAGCCGTCGCAGTATTCGACCAAGGAGTGGATGATGCTTTCGCGGTGAATCAGGACTTCGATCTGAGCGGGGGGGATGTCGAACAGCCACCGGGCCTCGACCACCTCGAGCCCTTTGTTCATGAGCGTGGCGGAATCGATCGTGATCTTCGCGCCCATCTTCCAGTTGGGATGACGCAGCGCCTGCTCGGGCTTCACATGCTGCATCTGCTGGCGGGAGAGCTCCCACAGCGGTCCTCCGGAGGCGGTGAGGATCAGGCGCAGGATGTCCTGGCGGCGGTGCCCTTCCATGGCTTGGAAGATCGCGCTGTGTTCGCTGTCCACCGGGAAAATCCGCACCCCGTGTCTGCGCGCCTCCTCCTGCATCAGCTTCCCGGCCATGACCATGGGCTCTTTGTTGGCCAGCGCGACGGGCTTGCCGGCTCGGATGGCCGAAAGGGTCGGAACCAGACCGGCGCCGCCGACGATGGCCGAAATGACCAGATCAGCCTCCGGCAGTTGCGCCACGCGCGCGACGCCTTCCGGACCGGACAGGATGTTCACGGAGGCGCCGCCGCACCTGTCTCGGAGCCTCGCCGCGGCGGGTTTGTCCGAAAGCGCCACAGCGGCGGGTTTGAAGACGCGGAGCTGCTCCTCCAGCTTTTCATCGTTGGTTCCCGCGGTCAGGCCGATCACCTGGAAGTGCTCGGGAAACTTGGCGACGATGTCCAGCGTGTTGGTTCCGATGGAGCCGGTTGATCCCAGAATCACGATTTTCTTCACAGCGTCTCCCGGAATTTCGTTAGGCGTAAGGCGTTACATCCCCTTCACGAGCGTCACGTAATAGTAGAAGACGGGGGCGGTGAACATCAGGCTGTCCAGCCGGTCGAGCATACCGCCGTGTCCTGGAATCAGCATCCCGGAGTCCTTTACGCTCGCGCTTCGCTTCATCGCGGATTCAGTGAGGTCACCCAACAGCCCGGCCGCGGTCAGCAGCACCCCTGTCGCCACACACTCAGGCACGCTGAACGACGGCAGAAACCACATACGGCCGGCCCAGGCCGCCACCAAGGCGAGAGCGAAGCCCCCGATCAAGCCTTCGACCGTCTTGTTCGGGCTGATCACCGGAGCCAACTGCCGGCTTCCCAGACTCACGCCGGCATAGTAGGCTCCCGAGTCACCCGCCCAGGTCACCAGAAACAGGAACAAAATCAGGTATTCGCCTCCGTCCAACGCTCTGGTGAGCAGCAGGTGTCCCAGGGTGAGCCCGACGTACAGCACGCCGAACACCAGGACCGCGGAATCCACGAGGCTCTGTTTGAGTCCTCGCGAAGAGAACAAGCGGGAGGTCAGCAGGGCGACCAGGATGACGAAAAAGACCGCGCGTTCCGGCGCCAGCCCCGGCCATTGCAGGCTCGCCAGCAGGAGCCCCGCCGACCCCAGTCCGAGCCCCATCGCGATCGAAGCTGAGGCGTCGCGAAAGTGGAAGCGGTAGAACTCCGCCAAGGCCAGCAACGCCGCCGCGACCACGAGGGCAAAGAGCGCAATCGGCGGCAGATACCGGACCAGGAAATAAAACAGCGGGAGAAAGACCAGGGCCGCGTAGACCCGCTGAGAGTCCACGCGTTTTCCCGTCACCGGCAGGCCTCTCGTCGTCGGAATGTCGTCTCTCCCACTCTCAACGGCTTGCAGTGTCACAGCCCGCTCGGGGGATAGACGGCCCCCGGAACCTGCCCGAATCGACGCTCCCGTTGTTGATACTCCAGCAGGGCGATCAGGGCCTCGCGTCGACGAAAGTCAGGCCAGAGGGTAGGAGTGAAGAACATCTCGGTATAGGCCAACTGCCAGAGCAGAAAGTTGCTGATCCGGGCCTCACCGCTGGTGCGGATCAGAAGGTCGGGGTCCGGAAGGCCCTGCGTCGACAGGTAACTCTCCAGCAGGGGCTCATCGATCTGGTCCGGCTGCACCTTCCCGTCCTTGCAGTCCTGCGCCAGACGCCGGACCGCGTCCACGATTTCGGATCGGCCGCCGTAGCTGAGCGCGACGGTCAACATCAATTTGTCCAGGTGCGCGGTCTCCCGCTCCACCTTCCGCACCCAGTTCAACGCCGATGGCGGAAGCGAGTTGACTCGCCCGATGGCCCGGAAACGAGCGCCCTTTTCGATCAGCGCATCCATTTCGCTCTGGAGATAGTGCTCCAGCAGGAGCATGAGGGCATTGATCTCGGGAATCGGCCGTTTCCAGTTTTCCTGGGAGAAGGCGTAAATGGTAAGGGCGGCGATGCCGAGGTCCCGGCAGAGGGTGATGATCTCGCGGACGGACTTGATTCCCTCGGTATGGCCGGCCATGCGGGGAAGGCCGCGCAACTCCGCCCAGCGGCCGTTCCCGTCCATGATGACGGCGATGTGCCGGGGCATCAAATCGGGATCCAACAGCGCGGTCAATTCTGTTTCTGTGAGGTGTTCGAAACTGGTCGCGGTGCCCTTTGCCATGAGTATGTTGGGCGATCCTTTCTGCTCAAGGGCGGGTAGGCGAGGCTAGTCTAATCAGCGAGGCATAAAAAGTCAAACGATATCTCCCCGACGCAGGGCCCGATTCCACCCGCCTTCGCCGAGGCTACGGTGGGTTTCGCGCGCCGTTGCTCGGATGTAAAGGATCGGCTATACTGCACGACACACTCCAGAGAACTTGTCACAGATGTCAACGGACCAGACAACGGACCTCGCCCGATTCGGCCTGAGCGAGTTGGAGGTTCGGCGGACCCTCGGGAAAGTGAAAGTCCGCGATGTGGACTATGCCGACCTCTATTTTGAGTCCTCGGTCTCCGAATCGGTCTCGATGGAGGAAGGCATCGTCAAGCGCGCGGGCAAGAGCGTCTCACAGGGCGTCGGTGTACGAGCCACGGCCGGAGAGAAAACCGGCTTTGCGTATTCCGATGAGCTCACGCGGCGCGATCTCGAGATCGCGGCCGACACGGCCCGGTATATCGCGAACTCACCTCAGGGCGACACGTCGGTCCCCGCTCCCCGTCGGGTCCGGCCGACTCGAGACCTCTACCCCGCTGAGACCTCCGTGACCGAGATCGCCACGCGCGACCGCGTCGAGCTGCTCGATCGGATTGATGCCGAGGCGCGGCGCTATGATCCCCGGATCAAGAATGTCCTGGCCTCCTTCAACACCGAGCACAAGGTGGTGGTGGTGGCGACGTCCGACGGCCTGCTGGTCGGCGACGTGCAGCCGCTTTCCCGGTTACAGGTGACCTGCATCGCTGAAGAGGGAGGGAATCGGCAGATCGGCACGTACGGCGGCGGCGGGCGGATCGGGTTTGCGTTTTACCAGGAGCAGGATCGGTTCCTCCGCTACGCCAGGGAAGCGGCGAGGCAGGCGATCCTGAACCTCAGCGCGGTGGAAACCCCGGCCGGGGTGATGCCGGTCGTGCTGGCTGGCGGCTGGCCGGGGATCCTGTTGCATGAAGCGATCGGGCACGGGTTGGAAGCGGATTTCAACCGCCGCCGGACCTCCGCGTTCACCAACCTGATGGGGCGCCGGGTCGCGTCGGAGGTCTGTACGATCGTGGATGACGGGACGCTGCCGTTCCGGCGCGGCTCTCTCAATATGGATGATGAAGGCACGCCGACCAGTCGGACGGTCTTGATCGAGCGCGGGGTCCTCAGAGGGTATATCACCGACCGTTTGAATGCCCGGCTGATGGGGATTCCTCTGACCGGAAACGGGCGGCGGGAGAGCTTCCAGAGCATACCCCTGCCTCGAATGACCAACACGTTCATGCTGGCGGGGGAGTCGGATCCCCAGGAGATCATTCGATCG
>Ga0209239_1000782_pt1 | contig 18617 bp, 15 predicted proteins | sample GraSoi013_2_20cm_FD_185824 | JGI IMG/M metagenome (GOLD analysis project Ga0209239, IMG submission 185824) | Grasslands soil microbial communities from the Angelo Coastal Reserve, California, USA - Sample 10_02_2013_2_20cm (SPAdes) (version 2) | ecosystem: Environmental > Terrestrial > Soil >...
CTGCCACTAGCAACATTACCAGCGCAGCCCATTGGAACAATACCGATCCCAAGTCCTTTAGCGTATGGTAAGGGCGGAAGATGTCGAGAAAAATCTCGTGAATTACTTTAAAGCCGATCGCCAGGCTGATAGCGGCACAACTCCAGTACGCAAAAAAGAAAAGGTCCGAATACTCCAACTGGAAGATAGGAAACAAAGCCGAAAACATCAAAATCTGAGAAATAAGGTAGACGAAAAAAACGGGAAAAACCTTATGTGATTTGCGATGAAACATGACCGCCGCAACCGAGAGTTGCAGCAGTGGGTGGGCGATCCATAAAGCAAGCTGGACTTTGGGGTTCATCGGGCTGCTCTACTGTCACCTTTTAATGGCAAGGCAGACAGGCTACACCGGTGCGCTCTCCTCCTGTGTAAACCTTACCAGTTCCGGTTCCACGGTCAATGACCGAAAGTAACCATGGGTAATGGTTACTCGGCAAAGGCTCCATGGTCGAAGAAAATCGGACGCGGCAAAAGTGGTCTTAACGAGAGGGATTTCAACGATAGGGTGCGCAGGGAACGCGATGGGCTTATACGTCTGGCGTGGCCTGAATGTAGGCACGCATCATTCGGACTTCATCATCTTTCTCATTGAGATCGTGCAACATGAGATCGCGGAGCGAAACTAGTCCCCGGAGCTGTTGGCCGTCACAAACCGGCAGGTGTCGGAAGCCGTGGCGCCGCATCAGGAGCATGCAGTTATCCGGCGTCTCCTGCGGGTTTACGGTGAGAGGATCACTGGTCATCACCTCTCCTACTCGAGTACTCCCCGCTTGAAGTCCTCCCACCACCACCCGCTTCATCAGATCACGCTCGGAAAAAATTCCTACCAGCAGGCCGTCGCGAAGTACAGGTACAGCTCCGATATTGCGCGCAACCATTGCTTGCGCCACCTCCAGCACCGTCTGATCCGCGTCCGCTCTGTAGGTCTCCTGGTTCTTGATAAGGTCACAGATATGCATACATCACCCAAGCTGAAATTTTCGAGTCCAACGCAAACCGATACTCGAGCGCGAGTATAAGACGAAACCCGGCAGGCGAGAAGAGCCAATTGCGGCGACCCTCATGCGTCTCGACGAAGTATGGAATCAGAGCGCCAAATCACTCATTTTCATCGAGATAGAAAAGGTCCAGAATGCGGTTTCCGGTGTCGAGCAGCAGGACGCGACCGCTATAAACAACCCGATCCAGGTCGTTGGGGAGCTTGGGCAGTCTTTCGACGCATGCCAATGGCAGGGAGTAAATCTTACTTTGAAGTTCAGCCGGTAGTGTCTCACCTCTGCGCACCTGCCGATCCGAGCCAGGCGGAAGTTCGGGACGTTCCGTAGTGCCCACAGGAAACGCGGAGACGTTTTGGCTCACACAATCTCGGATCACTCTACGATCTCGCAGCGTAAACAATGGAATGGAGCTCTCAGACTCCTGGGCAACATCAGTTTGATTGGCGGTCTGACTCGAATTTTGGGTGGAGTCTTGATCGGAAGGTTGCGAGGGAGTTTGCGCCGGAGCATTTTCGACGACTGCCGCTGTAGAAGCAGACTTGCTGGTGAATGTAAGCACACTTTCCGGCTGAACCACTGCGGCACGTTTGCCTGTGGCTGCGGCTGCGCCCGCGCCGGCCGCGCCACCGACGCCCGCTCCGATGGCCGCTCCCTTTCCCCCGCCTGCAATTCCTCCAATAATGGCTCCCAAGATCGGGCCGCCCCCAATCTTCCCAGCATTGTTCTTGGTGTGGGATTCGCCTTTGATCACCGTGGGCTGCACCGAAATGGACAAGGCACCCCTTCCCGAGCTAACGGTAGTGAGGATGAGGTCCAATTCTCCTGGTTCGCTGAGCCGGCCAGAACGATGCACGTCGCTGACCCGACCGCTGACATCAGCCCCCCGCGGATAAAGTACTTTCCCGTTGGCCCGGATCGGTTCATCTAACGTTCCGTGAAAAATATCTCCCGTCTCGCTCTCTTCACTGCTTAGTTGATCAATGATGCGGACCTTGATTGAAGTTCCAGGAGGAATTTCGGGAACTTCATCTCCGAACCCGGGCAGCACTAAAACGATAGTAAAAAGACCTGCCGTCATCAGGCGGCAATATTTGCGGAAAATCATGGAACCTCACTTATTGGAATTACCAGCTCCTGCAATGCTTCTGTGAATTCGGATGCCAATACCTGCTCTCCGGCTGCATCCATTCTCCACTCGACTATCACTGCGGGCTCCCGATGAAGACGAAATAGGAACAAGACCACAGCGCTGTTGGAATGGTGCCTCTTGGGCGCGCCGTCAGAATTACGTTGTAGTCGTCGCTAACCTCAAGATCTTCAATCACCGATGGCAGAGATTGTGATTCAACAACGGCCAGATAGGCCAGAAACCGATAAATATCCGCGCCTCGATATTCCTGGGTCACGAAGGAAATATCAGTATTTTCTCCGGTGAAGTGCCAAGCCAGCGATGCAGCCAGCGCCACCGCACTCTCGTAGGCTTGCTCGGAAACAACATCCACAATGGAATTGTCAAAAACGATTCGCAGCTTGCGCTCGTCTTCTCGGCTAAACTCACGCACCTTTAGCGAGCCCGATTTAGCGGACGCCTTCCAATCCACGTGGCGGGCTGAATCATCGGGCATGTATTCCCGAATGCGGTACAAATCGTTGCCGCGCCCGCGTTCGAAAGATGCAAACTCTCCGGTGATGAGAGGGAGCACTTCAAAGAATTGGTCGGTGGGTTCCACCGAAGGATAGACAATCACTTCCCGGACAAGCGGCACGCGGCGGGTCTTGGTCAAGAAAGCAAAAGGAAAACGCGTGGCCAGGCCAAAGCTCTCCTGCTGATAGCGGCCACGGCGCTGAAACTTAAGTTCGAGCTCGGACATCAGCGATACCCGCGCAGGAAGATAAGGAAAGTAGGCCGATCCGTTAAAGATGTTCGGCGCTACCTGCTTTTCGATTACGCGACGCAGTTGGCGATCGGGAAGGCGGATCCACTGTTTCTCCGGAGGTCGGCCCGCGGGAACCGCAAATGTCGTAGGCAGCCAGCGCCAATGCCGCGCGGGATTGGCCTTTTCGAGCGAAACGACATTCACAGAAAACGAAGGCAGCCACTTTCGCGGGTTGCGCAAAAAAATCCTGGCTAACATCGATCGACCTGCGAAAACATGCTCGGGTAACCGGACATCCAGCTCCAATTCACGCAACACTAGCGCCGATGCGACACCGGACACAACAATTGCGGCCAGCATCGCGGCCACTACGATGTACAAAAGGTTGTTGCCGGTGTTTAGGGCCGCAATTCCGATCAGCAGTACGATCACGACGTAAACGATCCCCACACGGGTCACGTCGTAATCGAATGCCTCTCGAATCCGAACCGTGCCGATCCGTCGCGCCAGGTAGGGCACGGTGGTCAAACCTACGATCGTGGCCAACAGCAATGCCGCCGACGCCAGGATAAGCGTAGCCCAAAGATTCCCCGACTCGCGTGCCACGGTGGAGAAAAGTGCGGCGGCAAAAGCCAGGATTAGTCCAGCTATTGCAAGCAGGAACCGCAGCCACACTTCTGAAACTCCCCGACGCAGCAAGCGAATGAGCCGCTGGCTTTTCGAAAGGAAGACTGGACCCTTGAGAGTCATGGGATGGGACCATGGGCCGGATTCGCTGACTTCGAGGTTAGCACCGCTATGACGAGGCATCAATCGCCCTCGCGTTGACGGGAAAGGTGCCGTAACCACCTGCTCGCTCTCGCCATGGCTTCCTCCGCAGTGCCGCTTACCTTGGGAAAACGTTGACGAAGCTTGGCCAGAAGATGATGAGCCCAGACATATTCTGAAGAAAGGATGATCAGGCCAATGAGTAGAAACAGTACACCCTGCAATATCGGCAGGAACAAACCGACAATGCCCAGCAGGATGAAGCACCAGCCGACAATCAGAACCAGGACGCGTTTGATTCGAGCATTCATGTCTGTGTGGGCGCTAGTCCGGTTGGCTTCCCGCACCCTTTCGCCGTTGGCGCCACCAGAAGAACACGATCAGCAGAACTGCCGCCAACAGCACGGCGGCGTTGATGCCCCTCATGGTCCGGGCCAATTCTTCCCAGTGCCGTCCGAAAAAATATCCGACACTTGAAATAACGGCCACCCAGACGGCTGCGCCCAGGAAATTAAAAACCACAAACTTCCGCCAGGGCATGTGAAGCACACCAGCTAGCGGTCCGGCGATGATGCGCATTCCCGCAATGAAGCGCGCAATAAAAATCGCGAAGGAGCCATAGCGCTGAATTAAGCGTTCTGCCCGCGCCAGCGTACGGTAGACGCGAGGGACCTTGCGGTACCGTTCCAATAGCGGTTCGCCACCGTAGTGTCCGAGAAGGAAACCGAGATTATCCCCAATGGTAGCGGCACAGACTCCGACCAGGATGATGTAGGGCAGGCGGAGATGATGCTCAGAATAGGCCAAAAAACTTGCTAACAGCAGCATGGTCTCACCCGGGACCGGAAGTCCCGCATTTTCCAGCAACAGCGCAGCTGCGACCGCCCAGTAACCGTAGTGGGCAAGGTAGTCGCGAAGCAGATCAAAAACATGCCGTCCCATATGCGCTTCTTAAGATTCTTTTTCAGACCTTCAAGGCTAGAATTGTTCGACGTCCGCCGTCACGACCGACTGAGAAGGTTGCTTGAGAAATTCCGCCACCACTCGATTGAATTCCTCCGGGACTTCTTCGTAGGGCAAATGCCCAACGCCATCAAAAATTTCAATCCGGCAATGTTTGAACTGGCGACTCAACGACGCTGCCGAAGCGGGATCCACCGCGAGATCCTTGCTCCCCCAGAGAAGCAGAGTTGGGGTGTGGGCAATGCGAGGCACGGCAGATTCCAACTCCCGAAGATCACTGTTCCACGAACGTGTCACGCTTAGACCGTATTCAAAGGCGCCGGGAATTCGCAAGGGAGCGGAGTAGCCTTCAAGCGTGCCCGGACGAATGCGCTTGCGGTCGCCATAAAGTCGACGCAGTGCCAAATCATGTGCTACTTCCATCCACGGCCCCAGTCGAAGAATCAACGCCGAAACCAGTGCGCTGCTCAGAAAAGGAGCTAGCCGCTTCCCATGCTCCGACCACGGGTTTACGGGAGCGACAAGAATCAGGCGGTGCACCCGATGTGGCGCCATGGCAGCCGCCATCATTGCTACCGCGCCGCCTTGAGATGTTCCCAGCAAATCACACGATGTCAGACCCACGGCGTCGAGAAATCGCAATAAACGTTCGGCGCTCGCCCGCAGGCAACAATCGAGATCAGCGGGTCGCTCCGAAAATCCGGCTCCCGGCATGTCGACGGCATAGACCGTGGCTTGCTGTGCGAGGGCGGGCATGGCAAATCGCCAAGAGAACGAATATCCCAACAACCCGTGCATCAGTACCAGGGGCGGGCCGGAACCGCTACGCAGATATCGCACGCGGACTCCGTCCAGACTGACCCACTGTTCCCCCTCGGTTGAATGAACGGACTCCAGGTTAGTTTCCAGGGTCAATGTGCCTTTCACTGCGGCTATTCTTGCGCGCTGTCGCTCTTCGAAGTTGCTACATTTCCACTTGATTTCCGCCTCTTCTTGCCCAGCAACTTCTTCAACACTCGCATACCTTTGTCCACATGCTTCTCTTGAAGCAAAAATGGAGGCAGAAACCGCAGCACGGAATCTTGTGTGCTGTTGAATAAAACTCCCTCGGCAAGAGCCTGTTCCACGAGCGGGCGGGCAGGGATATCCAACTGGAGGCCTTGAATCAACCCTCTCCCTCGGACCCCCTGCGCGGCGGCGTATCGCTCCACTACCAGGTTCAACTGTTCCTGAAGATAGTTTCCGACACGTATAACATTCTCCAGGAGCTTCTCCTCCTCCAGAATGGCCAGATATTCCAGAGCAACGCGACAGGCCATCGGCCCGCCCCCGAAGGTTGTCCCATGCTGGCCTGCTGAGATGGCTGACGCGAATTCTTCCTTAGCCAGGAATGCTCCCAGGGGAAGACCGGCGGCAATTGGTTTTGCAACGGCCACCATGTCGGGCGTCACGCTGAAGGTTTGAAAAGCAAAAATGTTTCCGGTGCGGCCGAGTCCGCACTGAATCTCGTCGAAGATCAGCGCTGCACGATGATGATCGGCAACTGCCCGGCATTCCTGCAAGAAATCTAACGAGCATTCATATACTCCGCCTTCTCCGAAAATCGGCTCGAGCACGATGGCGCAAGTAGTTTCATCCACGGCCGCCCGCAGTGCTTCAATGTTGTTTTGAGGAACAAATTTCACATCCTCCAGCAGCGGTTCGAACCCTTTGCGGTATTTGTCCTGGCCGGTCAGAGACATAGCGCCGAAAGTGCGTCCATGATAGGAACCTTGCAACGCCACTAGCTGGCTTTTGCTCTCGCCACCCGCCCGATGTCCCGCAAGCCGGGCCAGCTTGATGGATCCTTCAATCGCCTCCGTCCCGCTATTGGAGAAGAACGCTCGCTGCAAACCTGAGAGCCCGCAGAGCTTCTCGGCCAGCCGGCCCTGATATTCGTTGTAATAAAGATTCGAGAGATGGATAGTCCGGGCAGCCTGCTCACGAATAATCTTTACAATTCGGGGATGAGCCTGTCCCAATGCGTTAACTCCTAAGCCCGCGACAAAATCCAGATAGCGTCGGCCTTCGAGATCGTAGAGAAAGACACCTTTTCCGCGGGCAAGCACGACTGGATAACGGTTATAGGTCTGCATCAGAAAGCGCCGTTCGCGTTCGAGAATAGCGGTACTGTCGTCCATGAGGAACGATTCTAACTGCAAAGCCGCTCCCCGATTCGAGAGAAGGATTAGCTATTCCGAATGATGGATAAGGTCATGTGACACAATCGCTTACCAAATCTCACAGGAATCATTCCAAAAAGCGTAGCCTTCTGACACCGAATTTTCTTATAATCACGGAAGTGGTTCCCAGGAATCTACTTAGAAGCCCCCTCATGCGCCCAAACGTGGCCCCGAACGTGCAGAACTTAGGTTGGGGGAAGTTAGTCTCCCGGCCTTTATCAACGCCGCGGCCCATGAACCGGGACTTTCAAATTCGATTTACCGCTATTCTGCTGGCGCTAGTTACCGCTGCGGCTGCGACTCTCGCCTGGATTAATTTTCAAAAAGAGAGCGAATTCCAGATTCCCTACGATGGTGTCTGGTGGATTGAGCGCAACGGGAACCTGACCGCCGACCGTGTAGAAGCTGACGGCCCAGCAGATAAGGCGGGCATCAGGAATGGCGACATACTACTGGCGGTAAATCAACACGAGGTGAACAGCACAGCAGCTCTGATTCATCAACTGTACCGAACCGGCGCGTGGTCGAAGGCTACGTACTCCCTGCAACGAGCATCCGTTCCGTTGGATAGCGTGGTCATCCTGGTTCCGGTCGAGCGCTCGCTGAACCAGTGGTTGCGGCTGATCGCGCTGATCTATCTTGGCATTGGAGTGTATGTCCTGTTGCGGCGCTGGACCGCACCTGGTTCCACGCACTTTTACATCTTCTGTCTGGTCTCGTTCGTTTTCTATGCGTTCAAGTACACGGGAAAATTTAATCAATTTGACTGGACGATTTACTGGGGCAATGTAGTCGCGTGGCTCCTCCAGCCTGCTTTGTTCCTGCATTTCGTGCTGACGTTTCCGGAAGAGCACGGATTCATCAGAAAAAACCGCTGGGTTTTACCCCTCATCTACATGCCGGGGGCGTTACTGTTCGGAGTTCATGTCTTTGCATTCCGCTTCCTGAAGGCCAGTGAGAGATTACGTTGGAACCTTGACCGGCTCCAGATGGGGTACCTGGCGCTGTTCTTCGTAGCCGCGGCGGGAGTTCTTTGGTACAGCTATCGCCGCGCCAGCACACCGATCCTCAGGCAGCAGTTAAAGTGGGTGACTCGCGGCACTATTCTTGCCATCACCCCATTCACGCTTTTCTACGTAATCCCTTACCTGTCCGGGGCGTTACCAACGACCGCGATGAAGGTTTCGGTGTTGTCGCTTGGTCTGCTGCCTCTGACTTTTGGTTATGCCATTTTCCGTTACCGGTTGATGGATGTTGATCTCATCTTCAAACGGGGAATGGTGTACACGCTCGCGGCCGCTGCCATTGCAGGCGCTTATTTTGCAGTGGTGGCTGGGGTCGCAGATTTGGTGCACACGCGATTGCCCAGCTCCGGACCGGCGGGACTAATAATCGCGATCGTAGTAACGGCACTCTTGTTTGATCCGCTGCGCAAATGGATACAGGAGCGTGTCGATCAGTTCTTTTACCGCACGCGTTACGATTACCGCAAAACGCTGATTGAGTTCGGACGCGAACTTAGCGCTGAAACCGATTTGGATAAGATGCTCAGTTCGGTGGTGGACCGTTTGTCCCGCACACTGCTGGTGGACCGCATGGCCATTTTCATGTCCACCGGAGAAATATCGAACCGGTTCTTGCTGGCTAAGTCTTTTGGCATGACGCAGACCAGCGGCATGGATCTAGCATTTCTTGGCTCGCCACGGCCCGAAATGGAAGCCGGCGGGCACTTGTTCTTCGACAACACGCACATGGTTCCCCGCGAGGCTCCTGCGGCACAAGAGACAATCGCGAAGCTGGATCTGAACTATTACGTCCCCTGTCGCGCGCAGCAACGGACGATTGCTTTCCTGGGCTTGGGCAAGACAGTGGATGGGGATTTCCTTTCCAGCGAAGACATCGAGTTGTCTGAGACTCTAGCGGGTTACATCGGGATTGCCATTCAGAACGCGCGCCTGTATGCGTCTTTGGAGCAGAAGGTGGCGGAGTATGAGCGGCTGAAGGATTTCAACGAGAACATCGTAGAGTCCATCAACGTTGGGGTCATGGCGGTCGATCTGGCCGACCGTATTGAATCCTGGAACTCGCAGATGGAAGTAATGTACGCGCTGCCTCGCTGGCAGGCGCTGACTCGTCCACTGAGCGAGGTTTTTCCGGCTGCATTCGTGGAAGAGTTCTATCGAGTGAGGCAGAATCCGGGAATCCACAATTTGTACAAGTTCCGCCTGAGCACGCCTACCGGAGAAAGCCGAATTCTGAACGTGGCGATCGCGCCATTGGTTACTAAGAAGTTCAACGTGATCGGGCGGCTGATCATCATGGATGACATCACGGAACGAATGGAGCTGGAATCACAGCTCTCACAGGCAGACAAACTATCTTCCGTCGGGCTTCTCGCGGCCGGAGTCGCCCACGAAGTCAATACGCCCCTTGCCGTCATTTCGTCGTACGCGCAGATGCTTGCCAAACAACTACAAGGAGATCCGCAGAAGGGCGCTTTGTTGGAGAAGATTACGCGTCAGACCTTCCGCGCTTCTGAAATCGTCAACAACCTGCTCAATTTTTCGCGCACCAGCGGCACCGAATTTAGCGAAGTGGATGTGAATAAGGTGATTGCCGACACACTGGCGCTGCTGGAACATCAATTCAAGACCACCAAGATCCAAGTGCAGGACGAACTGGCTGGGCATTTGCCGCTTATCAGTGGCAACGCTGGGCGGCTGCAGCAGGTATTTTTGAATTTGTTCCTGAATGCTCGAGATGCCATGCCCAGCGGTGGAACTCTTCGAGTTGCAACCTCCAATGGCGAGGGCGTCAGTGTTGTAGTTTCCGACACGGGCTCCGGAATTGCTCAGGAACATATTCAACGGATTTACGATCCGTTCTTTACCACCAAGGCTGCGCCTCGCGAAGGCCAGGAGACCCGGGGCACCGGACTTGGTTTGTCGGTTACATATGGCATCATCCAGGAACATGCCGGAAAGATTCGCGTGGAGAGTCGTCCGGGCTCGGGCACTACGTTCTATGTCGATTTTCCGATGAGCAGGAAGGCTGTCAATGTCTGAAGCTGCCGTAATCACGCGCCGGAACCTGATCGAAATGCCGTCGTCCCCGACAGGCTCGGTATTGATCATTGACGACGAGGTGGGAATCCGCGAATCGCTGCAGACCTTGCTGGAATTAGAAGGCTATGACGTGCAAACGGCAGCCAACGGCGAACAGGGCATTGCGCGCCTTGGCGATCGGCCCTTCGACCTGGTGCTGCTCGATCTGGCATTGCCCGACCGCAACGGGATCGATCTGTTGTCTGAGATTCGGGCTCATGCCCCACAGCTCTCCGTAATCATGATCACTGCGTACGGCACCGTGGAAAATGCGGTCAAAGCGATGCAGGCTGGAGCGGCAAACTTTGTCCAGAAGCCCTGGGACAACGAGAAACTACTGGCCGACGTACGCGCCGCTGTGGCCCGCCACCGGGCCGAAGAAGAAAATGTGCAGCTTAAGCGCGCCCTTAAGCAGCGCTACAACTTCGAGAACATCGTGGGAAAGAGCGAGCCCATGTTGAAGATCTTCGACCTGGTGGCTCAAGTGGCGCCCAGCCGTTCCACTGTGCTTCTGCAGGGAGAAAGCGGCACCGGAAAAGAACTCATTGCCAAAGCCATTCACCTGAATTCGCCCCGTCGCGACCGCCCCTTCGTCCCGGTCAATACGGGTTCAATGCCGGCTGACTTGCTGGAATCCACTTTGTTTGGCCATGTCAAAGGTGCTTTCACGAGCGCCATCGCTTCAAAGAAAGGCCTGTTTGAAATCGCCGACCGCGGCACGCTGTTTTTAGACGAAATCGGCACTATGGGCATGGATACCCAGAGCAAGATCTTGCGTGTGCTGCAGGACCGGAAATTCATGCACCTGGGCGGCGTGCATGAAATCCAGGTAGACGTACGCATCATTGCCGCGACCAATGTGGATCTCAAACAGCAGGTTCGCGACGGCAAATTTCGCGAGGACCTGTTTTACCGCCTGAATGTGATTAGTGTTGACCTTCCCCCGCTTCGACAGCGTCGTGAAGATATTCCTTTACTGGTGGATTTCTTCCTTAACCGGTATTCAGAAGAAAACGAGCGCAACCCGCGGCGGATCACTCCGGAAGCGCTGCGTCCCTTGCTGGCCTATTCCTGGCCGGGTAACGTCCGCGAACTGGAGAATGTGATCGAGCGCGCGGTCGTGCTCTCTTCCGGCGTGGAGATCGGTCCGGAACTGCTTCCTGACCAGATCGCCGGCCGTGGCAGTCCATTCCCACTGATGGAACATCGGATGGATGCTTCCCTGTTCGATATTATGGAGGATTGCGAGCGCCACATCCTCGTGGACATGCTGGAGAAGTGCAATTGGAATCAGACCGAGGCTGCTGAGCGCTTCCACGTCCCACTATCCACCCTGAATAAGAAAATCAAGCGGCTGAATATCGAAATCAAGAAGAAGGGCCGGGACTAACCGCTCGCGCTTTGGCTAACCAGCTGAAAGCTTTATCCACCTCTGCTATAGTTCCGCATATCTGCTTGTGATGGAACTAACTTCGCCCACCGAATTCGCGCGGGAGACAGTCCAGTCCGTACAGGAATATTCCTCACTGGCGGCACGTGCCATTGCAGGATTATTCCGGCGTCCCCGGTATTTTGCTGACATCGTCTATCAGGCGGATCTCATTGGCTTCGGGTCCCTGCCTATTGTCGTACTAACCGGACTGTTTACAGGCGCGGTGCTTGCATTGAACAGCGCTCATACCTTGCAGCGATTCGGGTCGCTGTCGCTTATCGGGCAGTTGGTTTCCGTGGGAATGGTCACCGAACTGGGGCCGGTGCTCACCGGACTCATGGTGGCGGGCCGAAATTCTTCCGGGATGGCCAGCGAACTCGGCTCCATGGTCGTGACCGAGCAAATTGACGCCATGCGAGCCTTGGGCACGGATCCGCTGAAAAAGCTGGTGACTCCGCGCGTAGTGTCCACCGTCTTCATGCTTTTCTTTCTGACCATCATCTCAGATCTTCTGGGACTAATCGGCGGCGCCATCGTTTCCACGGTCATCTTCGGAATGGACCTGCACCAGTTCTGGAGTTCTGCCTGGCAGTCCCTGGTGTTCCAGGACGTTTTCACTGGCCTGACCAAGCCGCTGCTTTTTGGCTTCATCATAGCGACCGTGGGCTGTTACTACGGACTCTCAGCACGCGGCGGGACCCAGGGCGTGGGCCGGGCAACCACCCAGGCAGTAGTCGCGTCTTCTGTTTTCATTTTGCTGGTAGATTTCTTCGCGACCAAATTCTTAATGGCAATTTTTGGTTACCGCTGATCGCGGATCAGGCCATGTCCTCGCCTCCCATACCGGTAGAAGAACCTATCAGCCGTACTGAGGGGTCTCAATCCCCCGTCATTGTCTTTGAAGATGTATCCATTGCTTTCCAGGGAAAACAGGTGCTCGACGGAATCTCATTCCGCCTTCCTCGCGGGGAAACCAAGGCCATTTTTGGGGTTGCGGGCTCGGGCAAGAGCACGATTTTGAAAATGGCGATTGGGCTGTTGAAGCCGGATGCAGGGCAAATTCATCTTCTGGGGGAAGAGATCACTCAAAAGCCCGAAGAAGAGCTTTTCGAGTTGCGTAGCAAAGTCGGAATTGTCTTCCAGGAGAGTGCTCTGTTCGATTCGCTTACCGTGCGCGAGAACGTAGCTTTCCGGCTGATGGAGAAACATGATCTATCGGAAGAAGACATCGAGGCTCGAGTACGAGAGGCACTGAGTTTCGTGGAACTCGAAGACACCATCGACCTGTACCCATCCGAACTCTCCGGCGGAATGCGGCGGCGTGTCGCCATCGCTCGCGCCATTATCACGCACCCAGAGGTCCTGCTCTACGATTCACCGACGGGAGGGCTGGATCCGATCACTTCTACAACTATTATTGAGCTCATCATAAAGCAGCGCGACGTGTACAAGACCAGCGCGCTACTGGTCACACACCGGCTGCAGGATGCGTTCATCATGGCCACGCACTATTTCGATCGCAAGGCGAACCAGATGCGGCCTCTGCCGCCCGGGGAACATGGCGAAGTCCCCATGAGCTTTTTGATCTTGCGCGATGGCAAAGTGATTCTGGATGGCGACGCCGCCGAACTGGCACACTCGAAAGACGAATATATCCGGGAATTTATCTCGTAAAGACAGAGCTCTAGCTCGCTTTGGCGGCTGCGGCCTCCATCATGAGCTTGCGACGGGCGGCAAGCCGCGCTTCAAATTGCTTCAGACGCTCCCGTCCCTTCTTTGAACTGTTGATCAGAGTTTCAATGTTCGCCAGTAGCTCTGGATTTCCGATCTTTTTCCGCAACTCTCCTAAGAAGGGCCGCACTTTCGCAAAGACGGTAAACATTTCTCCGCTGAAACTTGGCACTAGAAATAGTTCCTGGTTCACGGCACCCGAAAGTGCCAAAGCAGCTGCAAGATCCCAATAGCCAATGACCTGTCGAAGCCACGCGTTTTCTGGCATGCCCACCTCGTTCACCACCTTCATAAAGTCGTCGGCGCTCTGCGGCCAGAACGACACGAACCACCAGCTACGCGCTTTGCGCATCTCCGCCTCGCGGCGCAAGTCGTAAAGCTGAAGGATTACCTGGGCATCGGCAGGGGTCGCACTCTTTGGCATAGGAACTCCTTAAGTAAACTGAGAAATTCGGTTCGCAGGAAATTGGATCACGCCACTGGAGCCGGTTCTGCCGCCCGTTCGTAGTCGCATTCTTTATTAGGACAGGCAATCACCGGGCCAGCCTTCAGCGTCTTCTCCACCAGGTATTCATTGCCGCAGCTTGGGCACTTCTCAGGCAATGGTTTATTGGCGGAAGTAAATTTGCACTTGGGATAATTTCCGCAGCCGTAGAAAGTGTTGCCCTTGCGGGCGCGCTTCTCTACCAACTCACCGTCTTTGCACAGCGGGCACTTCACCCCAATGAAATTCTGTTTGACGTATTTGCACTCAGGATATCCGCTGCAAGCGGTGAATTCTCCGTAGCGTCCGTGGCGAATCATCATATTGCGGCCGCACTTGGGACAGAGTTCATCCAGCGGAATGTCAGGGACTTTCTTGCCTTGGTCGAGACGGCGCGTGGTCTTGCAGTCTGGATAGCCCGTGCAAGCCATAAACTGGCCGAAGCGCCCACGTTTCAAAACCATGAGCCGGCCGCAGTTCTCGCAATATTCTTCCTGCGTCGTCTCCTGCACGTCGGCTGAATCCAGATCGGGCAAATTGATCGGGTTCTCTTTCGTGAAGGTGCAGGTCTTCGGATCCTCCTTGTCGTAGGAACTGCAAGCGTAGAAGGAGCCGTGCTTGCCCCACTTGATAACCAGCGGCGACTTACAGAGCTCGCACTTCTCGTCCGTGGGCTTCTCCATTCGCTTGATATTTTCCATGTGCTTTTGCGCGTAACGGAGATCCTTCTCGAACTTCTTGTAGAAGCCGGCCAGTGCGTCGGTCCATTTCTCCTTGCCTTCTTCGATCTCATCCAGCTCTTCTTCGAGACGAGCCGTGTATTGAACGTCGAAGATATCGGGAAAATTCTCTACCAGGAGATCGGTGACCACCAGGCCAATCTCCGTGGGGATGAACTTCCCTCCCAACTTTTGCACGTACTGCCGTTCCTGGATGGTGCTCAGGATGGCGGAATACGTCGACGGCCGTCCGATTCCGCGCTCTTCCAGTTCTTTGACCAGCGAAGCTTCGTTGTATCGTGGCGGAGGCTCAGTGAAATGCTGTTCCGGATTCAGGCTCTTGAGGGTCAACTTCTGAGCGGGCTCTAGGGCCGGCAACTTGTGCTTGAGTTCCTCATCCTCTTCGTCTTTGCCTTCCTTCGACTCTTCGTAAACCTTGAGGAAGCCATCGAATTTCAAGACCGAGCCAGTCACGCGGAACCAGAAGATTTCCGATCCCGACCGAGCGTCGATGTCCACGCTGGTCTGATCGAAAACGGCGGGCGTAATCTGCGAGGCCACGAAGCGCTGCCAGATCAATTTGTAAACTTTGAATTCATCTTCTTTCAGATATTGTTTGATCTGGTCGGGATGGCGTAAGGCCGAAGTGGGGCGGATGGCTTCGTGCGCCGCTTGCGCTGCCTTCTTCTCCTTGTATGTATTCGGGGTTTCCGGGAGATATGGAACACCGTATTGAGAAGTGATGTACTCACGGACTTCCGTCAGCGCCTCATTGGACACTCGCGTCGAATCGGTACGCATGTAAGTGATAAGACCGACCAGACCTTCTTCGCCCAGTTCGACACCTTCGTAGAGACGCTGGGCGATCATCATGGTGCGCTTCACGCTAAAGCGCAGCTTGCGAGAAGAATCCTGTTGCAGCTTGCTGGTGGTGAAGGGCGGAGTGGCGTTGCGACGACGTTCTTTACGATCGACGGTGCGAACTGCCCAGTCTGCGTTCTCCAGTGCTGCACGAAGCTTTTCCGCTTCCTCAGCATTGTGAACTTCGACCTTCTCTTCGCCCTTACCCATAAAACGGGCATCGAATGCCGGGGGCTTGGGCGCCGACAAATGAGCATCAATGGTCCAGTACTCGACCTTGTCGAACGCTTTAATTTCACGTTCGCGCTCGACGATCAGCCGCAGAGCGACAGTTTGCACGCGGCCTGCCGATAAGCCGCGTCTTACCTTGTCCCAGAGCAACGGCGATACTTGATATCCCACTAGACGATCAAGCACGCGCCGCGCCTGCTGCGCATCCACCAGGTGGCGATCTATATCGCGCGGATGCTCGAACGCCTCACGCACCGCGCGCTGTGTAATTTCATTGAAGGTGACACGACGGATGCGGCCGTTTTCCTCAGTCTTCTTCTTTTTCTTTTTGCTACCGGCGCCATTTCCGCCCAGTTCTTCGGCCAGGTGAGAGGCGATGGCCTCGCCCTCGCGGTCGGGGTCAGGGGCGAGATAGATAGTGTCCGCACCTTCCGCCAACTTCTTCAGCCTGGCGACGACTTTCTCCTTGCCAGGAATGACGATGTAATCAGTTTCGAAATCGTTGTTGACGTCGACGCCCAGAGTGCTTTTGGGCAGATCTTTGACGTGGCCGAGCGACGCCTCGACCGTGTAGCCCTTTCCCAGATATTTCTGGATGGTCTTCGCCTTGGCGGGCGACTCAACGATGACTAAACCTTTGGCCAATGTGTCCTCAGTTGTTGGATTTCTTTCCCGAAGCTAGCACGAATGCGGTTGCGGCAACAAGTTTCGACCCAGGGCGCCAGTCGCGTCTTTGCTTCTAAACGCAAACCCTGATTGCTGAAAGCTACCTAGAAACTCTTCACAAAATTCTTTCCCGGCATCTGCTTGATCTTGCCTGTCAGTTCCAGTTCGAACAGCGCTGCGAAGATTTCAGAAGACGAAATGGTGGGCTCAAGTTTTTCCACCAGCTCGTCGATGTGGGTGGCTTCGTCGGCCTTGAGCAGCGCAAGAATCTTTTTTTCGTGAGGAGGCAGGTCGCCTTCCTGGAATAGAGATGCAGTTCGTCCGGCTTCCGATTCAGCGCTGGCTGCGGGTTCAAGCGCAAGTCGGACATCTGCCGGGAGTTCTTCCCAGACATCCTCCCATGTGGCCACCAGCTTGGCGCCTTGTTTAATGAGCGTGTTGGGACCCCAGGAATTCTTGTTAGTCACGTTGCCAGGCACTGCAAACACGTCGCGATTTTGCTCCAACGCGCAACGTGCCGTAATTCGCGTACCACTGTATTCGGCAGCCTCCACGACGAGCACACCGATGGATAAACCACTAATGATTCGATTGCGTATGGGAAAGTTCTGCGGAGCCGCGAAGCTGCTTAATGGGAACTCAGATAGAAGTGCGCCCCCGCTAGACAGGATCTGTTCCGCGAGACGCGTGTTCTCTTTGGGGTAAATAATGTCAATTCCCGTGCCAAAGACTGCCACCGTCTTACCTTTGGCCGCAATCGCCCCCCGATGTCCTGCAGTATCCACGCCGCGTGCCAAGCCGCTGAGAATTACCAGCCCTCGAGCTGCCAAGTCGCACGCCAGGCGCTCCGCCATCGCCATGCCATAAGGCGTGGGATGACGAGTACCTACGAGCGCGATCCCGGGCAGCGAAACCGCTGTCGCATTCCCACGTACGTATAGGACCAGCGGCGGATCATAAATCTGTTTCAGTTGCGGGGGATACGCCGGATCGTCGGGAACGAGCAGGCTTACGCCTGCGGCAACCACACGCGCTAGTTCTTCCTGGGCAAGCTCCAGGGAGCGGCCGGTGCCCAAAGACTGTGCCGAAACTGTCTGAATGCCAGTCGCTTCCAGTTCGGTCAGAGATGCCCGAAAAACCTCTTGCACGCTGCCGAAATGTTCCACTAGACGCCGCGCCTTGGTTGTGCCTAAGCCGGCGGTGAGCGATAGTGCCAGCCACTCCACTGCATGGGTATCGGTCGACTGAACTGGGAGCACTACGCCGGCCACGGCAACCCTCCGGAAAGTTCCGACAGGCGGACTCTGACAGTTCGGAAAAATGCTGTCAAGGTTGGATGACACACACCTTTGTTAAAATCAAACAAAGACAGCATGAGACTACTTCGAGTTTCGGCCATCTCGTACCTTAATACTGCGCCGCTGATGTGGGATTTCGAGCACACCCACGTCGGTTCAGCCTTCGACATCTCCTACACGCTGCCTTCGCTGTGCGCCGCCGCTCTTCAAAATGGATCGGCGGACATTGGCATCATTCCGGCGGCAGCCTACGCCACCACTCCAGACCTGCTCATCTTGCCGGGAGTGGCCATCGCTTCAAAACAGGCGGTGCGTTCTATCCTGCTGGTTAGTAAGGTTCCTCGGGAAAGAATTCCGACCGTAGCAGTGGATGCTTCCTCTCTCACCTCTGTCGCGCTGCTGCAGATTCTGTTCACGAAGTGGTGGGGTGGACACAGACCTTTCACTACGATGGACCCGGATGTCGAACGGATGTTGGAACAGCATGATGCTGGACTGGTCATTGGCGATCCGGCATTAAAGGTGGACCGCTCCCGTTACTTCACCTGCGATCTGGCGGAAGAGTGGATTCGATTGACCGGGCATCCGTTTGTTTTCGCTTTTTGGGCCGTGCGACAGGCTGCTTTGAAAGAACTATCTCCGACCCTCGATCTGGCATCAATATTTCAGGAGTCGCGCGATCATGGAGTACGGGAAGAAAATCTGGAGCAAATCGTCCATGAGTGGGCACCGCGTGTGCATCTGAGCGAGGCTGATATCAAAAACTATCTCACGCAGAATATCCATTATTATCTCGATCCCGCATGCCTGAATGGAATGCAGCTTTTCTTTCGTTATGCTGAAGAATGTGGCATTCTGCTCGCAGCACCGCCTCCGACCTTCTTAAATGTGGCAAAGTCGCTGATTGCCTAGTGATTTGCGGTTTCTGTACCACTCATTCGCGAAGGAGTGCCTCTAAAGGAACTGAATGTCCGCTTTCCTCTTATTCTTCATTGCCACGCGAGTTTGGCGATGGCTACGCCATTTGGGCGGCCTCGGACTAATCTTTTTAGGAATCGCCGATAATTCGGTGTTGCCACTGCCGGGCAGTATGGACGTGCTGACGATCTGGCTGGCGGCTCATCAACGATCGTGGTGGCTGTATTACGCAGCTATGGCGACCGCCGGAGCCCTGATCGGCGGCTACATAACCTACGGATTGGCTCGAAAAGGTGGCAGGGA
>Ga0209239_1000786_pt1 | contig 18598 bp, 24 predicted proteins | sample GraSoi013_2_20cm_FD_185824 | JGI IMG/M metagenome (GOLD analysis project Ga0209239, IMG submission 185824) | Grasslands soil microbial communities from the Angelo Coastal Reserve, California, USA - Sample 10_02_2013_2_20cm (SPAdes) (version 2) | ecosystem: Environmental > Terrestrial > Soil >...
TGGTTACTCAACGCTTAAGCACTATTAGTCGACTGCCCGAAGGAGCAGTAGGAGCGCTCCCTCAGAGGTCAGTCTTGTGAGCAAAACGGCACAGTCATCACAGGAGAGAATGAAGGCAGGAGGACACATGCCGTTTGAAGAGTTTCCATTGAAGGAAGTAGATCAGCTCGTTCACGAGCTAGACAAGGTCAAACCCGCGGGATCGACTGTGATAGTGACTCCGATGGAGGATTCGCATCATTCGCCCTGTTTGAAAGAGATGATAGCTGTAATGGTTCACACTGCAGGCATAGATGATCAACCTAGCGAGATTCACCTTATCTACCAATACTGTCCAGAGTGCAAGATCGCAGTCCGAGTGCTCTAATCAACCGACCGCAACTCGTGTGCGCCTTCCCTTCCTGATGACTATCTGATCCCCCCTCCTGGTCCAGAGCAACCTCTCTTCACCGTGCGAGGTTATCCTCAACGTCAAAGCTTTCTGAATGTGTCTGGGGATGGCGGCCGTTCCGTTCTTCCTGAGCATGGTCTTTCTCCAATCCGACTGGGGCGTCCCCTTGGTGACGATCACTTCGTCTCCCGCCGGAGTCCACAGTAGCTTGGACCTCTCGCCCGGCTTCGGCTTCAGGCCCAGCGCTTCCATCACCTTCTCAGGGACTTGGGTCGTTCCACCCCTGTTCAGAATCGTCTCGGCTAGGAGAAAGTCTCTTGCCAAGTCTGCTCGTGGCCTACTCGATGAAAATGGCGGGACGGTATGGCTCCGCGGACCGAGCGCGATCCTTCGGATCACTCACTCTTTTTTCTCCTTCCTGTCCGACCTGGATCTCGGCTTTGAATTCTCGGCTGAAAAAGTCCATGGCGTCCTCTAGTATCTTCATCTCTTTCAATTCCAGTCCTACTCTCGACTTGCGCAGTTCTTCTTTCATCTGAGTTGCTTGCCTGATCGCCTTAGAGGCGAAGTCAGCCGCCGGCTTTCCGATGCTGCGAAGCTCGGGCTCGGACATTATGTCTCTGATGAAATTGCCTTGGTTGGTTTGGCTTTTGACCGCCATGTCTAGTGCTTTCTGGTATATGCGCCATTTCCAAGGAGCAGCTACATAGTAGGTGACCCGTCTCGGCGTGAGGCCTGTTGCTTTCAGAATCTCGCTAGTGTCCTCTAGGGTATCCTTTATCACCGATTCGGAGGCTTCGGCGATCCTATCTACGAGTTTGTCATTCGGCTTAGGCCACTCAGCCTTCGCCACTAGTCCTTTGTTGCCTAGCGCGGCCCACATCTCCTCTGCCACGTGGGGAGCCAGTGGCGCCAATATCCTTGCCTTGAGGTCGAAGACCTGTCTCAGAACATGGTTTCGTGAGTCTCCCTTCACCTTCTTGGGTCCTAGTCTGCGCTGATACCAGGCCGCATCGTTCTCAAGATGGTACAGGACGATGTTCACGACCTCTCTGACTCTCAGCCGATCCATCGCGGCAGTTGCGGCTTGGACTGAGGCGTTCAGTCGGCTCAGCATCCATCGGTCGAGAGTCGAGTAAGACGTCCTACCAGTCTTCTTTCGACCCAGCTTTCGGGATTGTTGGATCAGATTGACCAGCCTTTCCTGGATGGTTGTTGCGAGTGCTGGGCTGAAGTCGGTGTCCTGGTTCAGCTCGGCGGTGGCCAAGACTCCTAAGCGTAACGGGTCTGCCCCGAATTTAGCCACTGCTTGGCGTAGTGGAACTATGTTCTCTAGCGACTTCGACATTTTTTCTCCTTCCATCAGGACGAACCCGTTCGCAACAATACCCTTCGGCCACTGGTTTTGTGCAAACAGTGCGGTGTTGTGGAATATGTAGAAGCTGAGATGGTTTGAAACTAGATCTTTACCTGAGTGTCTCATGTCTACAGGATAGAAGTGGTTGAATTCCTTGCGAATCGCTTCTAGGAGCCTCTTGGAGATTCCTGTCTCGTGAGCCACCGACTCGGAGGTTCCTCCCCCTAGAAAGACGTAGTTGAAGAACGAGTCCGGCAGCTTCTCAGGATCCTTCTCGAATTTCTTGAATGCGAGCCAATTCTTGTTGAGATACTTTGCCAGAATGTAGTATGCCATGTAGATGACCGAATCTGACAGGGCTTCTATTGTCCAGTCTGGGTCCCAGGGAAGTTTGGTGCCGAGGCCTACTTTGCGGGCGCAGGCTCGTTCTCTCAGCCAGTCTATCGCGTAGTTGAACTCGTTACGACGCTCTTCGGGTAGAATCGTCATCTCGTCCAGGCACTGGTGAGCCTGTTTCTTCCATTCGGGTTCACCATAGTTGATGAACCATTGTTTGTCCACGACGTGAACGACCAGCTTTGCACCGCACCGGCACACTAGCGGCTTGTTCAACAGCTCGTACATGATGGACATTTTTCCGGAGCTGGTTAGATCTCTCACTACCGCCTCTCTTGCGTTCTCGACGCTCATCCCTGAGTAGGGCCTTGCGTTGTCGTTCATGACTCCGTTATGGAACTCCTTCGAGTACAGCTCCTTCGTGGCATCTTCTAGACGAGGATCATCTTGTCCTTTGACATCGAACTTCTTCACAATGTCAGCGGCTGGGAATTCCGAGAACCCCTCCAGTCTTATGATGGATATTGGTTGGATCTTCTCGAGGCTCTCGTGCGGTTCTGGAGAACTCTCGTATCGTGCTTTGACTTCAATGAGGGCTTGATAGTCGTATGGAGCGTGGCCGGGCACGGACATTACTAGGCCGGTTCCGTTGTCGGGTTCGACAAAATCCGCGGGGAGGATCGGGACGCTCGCCTTCGTCAACGGGTTGACGACCGTCTTCCATAGCAGATCTGTTCCTGGGATCTCTTTCTCGACTCTGACAGTGTGGTTCTGGTGTTCCAGAGTGTCTACCGTATCTTTGCTTATGACCCAAGGCTCACCGTCGACTTGGGCCCTTACATATTGAGAGTCAGGATTGACCCAGATGTTTGTTACACCGAAGATCGTCTCAGGCCGTAAAGTAGCCGTTGGATAGATTGTGCCATCACCTTCGAACTTGACTATGTGGGAGTCGCCGATTTCCGGCTCGATATCTCCCTGGATGTCGACAACTCCAACCGGGTTCTTGTCGTTGGGGCACCATGCGACCGGGTGCGTTCCCTGGGTGATGTATCCACGCTTGTTGAGCCATCGGAAGTGCCACTGAATGAAGCGGTTGTATAACCGGTCGGCGGTCGTGAATTCTCTCCGCCAGTCGACCGAGAAGCCGATTTCGACCATTCCCTTTTTGATGTCGTCGCGGAAGAAGTCTGCCATCTTTCTCGGTTCTTTGATACCATCCAGCTTGGCTGTGGGGATACCGTAGATCTTTGTGAAAGTCTCGATTATCTCTCGGTCGTTCTGGCTGAGGCGTTTAGCCATCGCATACAGCGGTGTTCCCGTGTAGTGGAATCCCATGGGATAGAGCGTGTTGTATCCACTCATCCGGTGAAATCTGGCGTTTACATCTGCGATAGTGTACGTTCTTGCGTGTCCAATGTGTTGCGGGGAGTTCGGGTACGGGTAGGCAGCTGTGACGAAATACTTTGGACGACGGGGGTCAGGATCGGTTTCGTCGATCTTTGACCATGCCCACTTCTTCTGCCACTTCTTCTCGAGCGCACGCCAGTTGAATTTTCCCAAGTGTCAGGCCACTTCTTTGGTTGTTGGGACTGAGACTTGTCTCTGTATGGTCTCTTCTATGATTCTCAACGCCTCCTGGGCATTCTCCTTCGCTGGTCCGCCGCCAGTTGCAAAGAATTGTCTGCCTCCACCGCCGCCTCCGACTACTTTGGCCGCTCCGGAGACTATCTCGCTCGCGTTGATGCCAGCGTTCACTGCCTCGTCGCCAGCTGCGACGACTATCTGGACCCTGTCGGAGATCTCGACTATGACCGCGACCATATTCTTGTCTGACTCTTTGAGCCGGTTCGCGATCTCGACTGGATCCATTCCCTTCCGCTTTGGACCGGTTGTTACTACAAGCTTGATCGGACCCAGCGTCTTGGCCTTCTTCTGCAGTTGTCGTATGTGAGCCTCCAGTGTCTTTGCCAAATGCTTCTCCAGCTCTTTCTGTAGAGCATCCCTCTCGGCAAGCAGTGCCTTTGCTGACTTGGGTACTTGGTTGGGGGTGGTCTTCAGCAGCTGGGCTGTCGTGGTTAGTTCCTCGTTCTCATCGCTGATCCGCTTGAGCGCTGGTATTCCGGCGGAGAAGATTATTCTCTCAACCCCGTCTTGTAGTCTGTCTATCTTTTCGATCCTGAAGACGCCGAGTTCGCCTGTTCTCTTGACATGTGTTCCTCCACAAGCCTCCGTGTCCCATCCGACGATTCTGACGACACGTATCTTTGATCCGGGAACCGCGCCTCCTTGATAGAGCCTGTACCCGTACTTTGCCTCGGCCTTCTCTCGGGCCATCCAGTTGATTCTCACTGGAAGATCTCGGAGAATCGTCTGATTTGCCAGTCGTTCGATCTTCTCTCTCTCTTTAGGAGTGATTTGCTGGTAGTGTGTAATGTCCAAGCGACTGCTCTCGACCTCTTTTTGGGCCCCCGCCTGCCACACGTGCTCGCCTAAGACCCGTCTGGCTGATCCAATCAGGACATGTGTTCCGGTGTGATGTCTCATCAGGTTCTGCCTGCGTTGCCAGTCGATCTCTCCCTGGACAAGATCGACGGTCGGATCTATGGGCTGAGCTAGGTAGTGGACGATTCGATCTCCGTACTTTTGGACGTCTACCACCATCACCTTCTTGTCGGCGAACTTGAGCTCGCCGTGATCAGCTAGTTGCCCACCCCCCTGCGGATAGAATGCCGTTTGATCTAGCACTAGGGCGTTTTCCGCAATTCGGCCGACAATTTTCGCTTTGAATGTTGTCTTGTAGGGATCATCATAGTAGAGCGGTCGTGTCGCCGGTAGGTCGGCAAGTTTTGCTTCGATGTCTGCGTCCGATCGTCCTTCTTCGTCGCCCTTGTCGGGTCGTGAGTGGCTCTCCGCAACCAGGGTCAGGAAATTGTCCGGTATCTCAACTGTGACTCCGCTTTTCTCTGCCGCTTCCCTGACAATCTCGGGTGGTAGTCCTTGAGAATCATAGAGCTGAACGAGCTGGTCTGTTGGAATGTTCCGGACTCCTTTGCTCGCTAGGTCTTTGGATATCCGGACTACTACTTCGAAGCCTCGGCCGATTGTTTCTTGGTACTTTTTCATCTCGTTTTCGAGACCCTCAATTATCTCGGACCTCATCTCTCGTAGTGTTCGGAAGTCGCCGCCCCAGAGCTTGATCTGTGCGTCCACGATCGACGGAAGCTCGGAGAAGATTCCGAGCTGTCGAGCGAACCTTCCTGCTCGGCGAATTATCAGCCGGGCCAAGTATCCTTCACCTACGTTTGATGGAACTACACCATCTGCCAGCAAGAAAGTGGCCGCTTTCGTGTGATCCGTTATCGCATAAGCCGCCTCCAGCGAGGAGAACATCTGTCGCAGAACGTCCGGTGACGTGCCTGTCTGTTCCGAGACTGTCTGAATGTATGATTCTCGGTTCTTGTTTATTGACGCCCAGCCGTGAATGCTCGAAGCCCGCGTGAACGCTTCGATAATGGATTGATCAACGCTGACCTTACCCAGGTCCATTACGTGTTGGAGAGCTGGGCCGTAGACGGCGTGGAATCCGCTCGGAGACCCCTGGGAGAGCCACGACCATCGCTCTATCCCGTATCCGGTGTCTACCGTCCTGATTGGTAGTTGGATGAGCCGGTCTCCCTGGACCCTGTATTGCATGAAGACCAGGGTCCCAATCTCCAAGCCTCCAGCGATTGTCTCCAGGTCCGGTCCGGCGTTTCCGCCTCCCGACCAGAAATGCTCTTTGTAGGTAACAGATTCGGAGCGGACGCCAAGGACTTCTGTGAGCAGTTGATGATGGTAGCGGACGCACTCGTCCATCCAGTAAACCTCCTTGGTTGGATAGTTGAAAGCGTGAGCTCCTCCCATTTCGAAGATAGTCATGTGTCTTCCACCCGTTGGTCCGACGAGTTCGACATCGGTATACCTGATACATGGTTGGCTGATCACGAGAGGATTCGCAGGAGGGGGCATCGTTCCCTCAGTGACATAGGGCTGAAAGTCGTAGATCGAAGCGCCGACGAGGTAGACATCGTTTCTCCATCTAGCCACTATCGGGTACGGCGGGATGCGAGTATGGCCATTCTCCGCGAAATAGTCCATGAACTGAATCCGCATCTCTGGCACAGTGTATCTTCGTGTCGTCGGCGGATTTCCGATGAAAGTGTAAGGCGCACAGGGAGCCTCTCCACACGTCGTCTGGTTAGGATTCTGACCCCAAAAGTAGCTACCGCAGTTGGGACATTTGCGCCTGGTGAAGTTCTGTTGCGCGAAGAATGGAATCGCGAATTCTTCTGGATTGATCTCCGGCATCTACCGAGTCCCCTGAACGTCCCCGGTGCGGAGTAAAGAGTTTGGTATGTCGACTAGGCTAGAAGAAGCGGCTTTCGAGAACGCCGTGCGGAGCTATACCGCGAGCCTCCTGACAGATCTATCCGAAGAGAGCCCCGAGTCCAGCCAGGGCTTCCTCTTCCTTCTTCTTGTCGTCTTCTGCAGGCTTTTCCTCTTTCTTCTTGCCCTCTGCGGAAGGAGCAGCTGGCGCGGCGGCAGGGGCCATCATCATTGAGCTTGCAGACTTCAAAGCGTCGTCGATGTTAACTTCCGATAGAGCTGCGACTAGGGCTTTGACTTGGGATTCTTCGGCTTGTCCGCCTGCTGCGGAAACAATCTTCTTCACATTCTCTTCATTAACGGGCTGTGCCCAGGAGTGGAGCAGTAACGCTGCGTAAACATATTTCATTGGCATCTTAGACTACTACCGCTTTCCTTGTGAGATTCGAGGGGACTGTTCCTGATACACTTAAGCATTTCCAGCAGGTCAGCATTCTCATCCTTGGAGTGAGACTTGTCAGACGCGCCTACGGCATCGCTGCCTTGCCTGGGTCCGTGAGGTGATCCTTCTGCTTCCAGATCGTCCTTGTGTAAAGAGAGATGATTCCATACCCGATCGCTGCGTAGAAAACCGCATCGATAAGGAAGAAGACCCAATTGTAACTCGTTGGCAGTGAACACGAAGCACACGTTGGGACAATTTGTGAGGTCTTCCAAGGAAGGGGAAACCCATACTCTAAGGTGCCATCTCCAGTGCGCTGCCAGAAGCCCGTGACCCCCGTGACCAATACGGCGAGTACCGGAACCAGCATGTATGGAATCGAGAAGTGCCTCGGTTTCACGCTCAAACCATTCGCTTGGTTTCCAACGATCTTACTCTAATGGGTACGTCAGGCCGCGGACACTTGGCTAGGCGTTCTCTTGCTTGGAAACCTTCTGGTCCAAAACGGTCGCGTTCATGAGCGCTCTTTTCAGAACGTACTCGACAGTACCAGCCTCTAGGAAGCCCGATTCTCCAGCGACGGCGAGTGCTTCTCTCATTCCTTTCAATAGTATTCGAGGAGCGTTTTCTGGCGTGACATATCCAGCTTCTGTTGACAGGTTGAGCGCGTTGTTGATTCCCATGAGCACATCGTTCTTGTAGGAAGGCAGGTCAAAGGCCATGTCTTCTGGTCGAAGTATTGTTCCATTGTCAAACGCAACCGCTAAACTCAGTCCGGCTTCCATCGGTTTTAGTCCGAGCTTTGAGAGGACAGAAGCCATCTTCGCTGTAATCTGATCACCTTTGCGGGCTACTACGGAGTCTTGTGCCACCCATATGCTTCCGCCTTCAATTTTCGTCTTGACTCTGATCTCTCCAAACTCGCTGATGACAGGCCCGGGTGGGAGTCCGGTGTTTCCTGCGGGTATCATGATTTCTCCGGTAGCTATGTCTCCCGCCTTGGCGGGGACTCTGACCTTGCTCTTGTCTAGAAGGATGATTAGCGCGTATGGGTTGAGTTCGGAGAAGAGAAGAATGTTTGATCCTGTTAGGTCCTTGACGAACTCTCCCAGCTTTCCATCTTTGTGATCTGACAATTCAACCGATTTGCGTAGGAGATTGTTCTTGGCCACAATCATCGTGACCCGGTCGCGCAACCGCTTCCGCAGCTCGTGAATCTGGGAAGATCGAACCTTTGTCAACTCGGCTGCTGCGATTACAGGATATTTTGAGAGGAGGCCTTGCAGTTCTGCGAGCGAATCTTTCTTCCACTGAGCTATCTTTCGAGTCGACAGAGAGTATCAGACCTGCGTTGTTTCGACTTTTACCAGCGGTCCCATCGTTGTCTTGACCGCGACGGACTTGATGTTCTTCGCTCCTTTCTCCAGTTTGGATTCTAACCGTGAGATTACCGTCTGAATATTCTGGACCAGCACATCGTCAGACATGTCCTCGGTCCCTACTTTGGTCTGTATGACTGGCTGGTCTTTCATCTTGAGGCGGACGTTCTTTCTCTGACGTTTCAGAACGTCGTCGATGGGTGCTGTCGGTGGAATTGGAGTCGGCATCTTGCCTCTTGGTCCAAGCATCTGGCCCAGGGATTTACCCACTTGAGGCATGAGAGGTGCTTCGGCGACGAAAAAGTCGTAGTTCTGCGCGATCTTCCTGGCTGCTTTCTTATCGCGTGCCATTTTGTCAAGGTCTTCGCGGCCTAAGACAATGTCCGCGCCGGCGTTTTTGGCTCGGACTGCGAGATCCCCGCCAGCGATAACCGCGACCTTCACCGTCTTGCTAGCCGCGGTTGGAAGTTCGAGTGACTCGTTGATCCTCTGTTCGGGTCTCTTCAGGTCAAGTTCTCGCAGCTTGACAGCCAATTCGACTGACTGGTTGAACTTCCGCTTCTCGCTCTTTCCTTTCATTTCGACTATCGCTTTTGCGATGGCGTCTCGTGATACTGGCACCAGTCCCTATCTCCTATTCTCCTTTCAGAGCCTTCTCGTATAGCCCCTTGTCGAGGTCCTTGATGAACTCTTTCGGCTCCTTAGAATCGACTGTGACTCCCATACTAACGCAGGCACCCGCGACCTCTTTGACTGCGGCGATTACTGTCTTGGCATAGCTGTCTGTCCTCTTCATCTCGGCGATCTTCACTATTTGTTCCGGGCTCAGGTTTCCGACCTTGGTAGCTTTCGGCGTGCCTGATCCCTTCTCCACGCCTAACTCTTTCACGATGAGTGCGGAGGTTGTTGGCGTTCCTACTTCTACTTCGAAGCTTTTGTCGTCAACATCGACCAGCACTTTGACAGGGACCTTCATCCCCGCGTACGCCTTCGTGATCTCGTTGATCTTGTTGACGATCTGGAGAACGTTAACGCCAAGCGGCCCTAGTGTTGGTCCCAGAGGTGGGCCGGCTGTTGCTTTTCCGCCGTCGATTATTGCATCAACTGTTTTCTTCTCGCCCAGAGTCCTCCCCTCTGCTCACCAATTTGACGTAGTCGGCGTGGACAGTGATGGGTAGTGTTGCGAAGCCTTCCTCCAAGAGCTCGATCACGACCTCTTGTTTGACCTTGTCCACGTGCGTTATCTTTGCGCGCAGTCCTCGGAAGGGTCCACCGACCACTTCCACAAGGTTTCCAACGCTGAGTTCTTCGATGACTGGTTTTGTAACTATGAAGCGTTCGATTGCTTGAATTGAGACGACTCCTTTGGTTCTCGTACGGGCATGTCTGGTTCCGGCTATGGCTTCATCGACGAAGTGAGGTCCTGAAGCCTCGACGAAAATGTAACCCTTGATGACCTCGGGGGCTAGAATAGCTGTGATAGGCAGTTTCTTTGGCTGAGCTCGACTAGCCATTAGGTCAACAACTGTACGTTCCTGGCCGCTCGTAGTGCGGACTGCGTAAATCGATGTTTTCTGAGTCTGAGTTGCCATTTAGTTAGTTTCCTTTTCGATTAGGGGGTAGGGGTTGTCTGGCTTGCGGGCAGGTTGTATAGTCCTACGAGCCAGAAGAGAATCCTGATGACGAAGCCTATCCCTCCGACAATCCCAACGCCTATCAGACTTATTTTGATCAGGAGCGATGTCTCTTCCCAGTCCGGTTTCTGAGCGACGTGAAACAGTCGTCTGGCTGACTGTATGAAGGTCCTAGCGCCCATTACAAGCCCTCGATTATCGTCTCGGAAATCGCGGGTCGCCCTTCCCTATTTAACTATACTACGATATTAGCATCTGACAATCTCGCGGCCAGCAGCCTCCAGACTAGATATGAGTCTACGTCTATCGTTGCTGTGAAGCCCTTTCCAATCGACTATCGCAGTGTTGCACGAGCCAGTTGTCTTGCTGAAAGTATCCGTAATCACTCGTTCCGATACTCCGCCGTCAAACGAGTGACTTGACACAAGATGACCGATTGCGTAGTTGCCTTCCATGCAGATGCGAGTGTGTTTGGCCGAGTAGTGTGTTCCTCCGAACCCGACGGCGGTCGGAGGGCTTTCTTCGACCTTGGTGGTGGCTGACATTACCGCGTTAGCTGCAATCTCTCCTAGGACTGGGTCCGTCCATTCTTTTTCTCCGCTGCCGATTTCGATGAAACAGACCGGCATTGAGAGGTTGGTGGGGCCGTGGTGAGTTGCCTCCATCGTTACCTCGATCTGAAGCCCTGCTTGCGCTGCTCCCGACTTTAGAGCTCTCAAGGAGTGTCGAATGATTGACGGGTTTACGTACGACACTTCCTGAGGGTTGCCTCCAAACTTAGCCTCCTTCGTCAAGTTGCCAGTCGTATGAACAGTCAAGGCCGCTCTACCAGAAGCGCTCACATGCTTGGAGACGAAAATCGTCGCACTGACGTCAGCTGGAATCTCGCTAGGGTCTGCGTATATTCCCAGTTTTTCTAGAACCAACAGACGAACGTTTCCTTTCGAGTATGTTTCTATCCGTTGGCGAGATTCTCGCTCAAACCCAATCTTCGTTATTAGCGCCTCGGCAATATTCCATGATGCAGAATCGCCTCTGGACGATACTATCATTACAGAGCTCGAAACCAGACTTGGACACCGTTTTTGTCAAGGCTGAGGAACAAGTCGCTGAAAAAGCCCCAGAACGAAAGATGATATCTCATCCATAAAATCCATTCTCGTGATAGATTTGTAAGGTGGTAGGTCGTTGAATTGAGTATTAATTCTCCAAGAACTCGTAAATTCATTCTTCTAGCCTGGGCTGGATCTTTTCTTGCTTTCGGGCTATACGCACGGATTGCCCATATTGGAACCGGTCAGTACATTATCATTGGAGCTCTAATTCTTATATTCCTAGGACTTCTGGGGATAGTACTTTCTCTTCACGAAGAAATGGGAAGGGCAGGAAAAGGAGGCCCCTACGATGGACTTCGAGGGAGACTTAGTAGCAGAATGACCTATTCTGACCCAAACGACCGAACAAATAGGGATTGAGAAACCAGATTTAAATCGCCCTAGTGAGATCTGGAGGAGCAAGTGGAATGGACATGGTGGATTTGGAAATAACGTACTGCCAGCCCTGTGGTCATCAACCGAGGGCCGTTGAATTGGTAAATCAACTCTTGGCGGAGTACGGGATGCCCCTAAACAAGAAGCTCACCGTGGCGCTAAAACCAGCAGATAGTGGAATCTTCGACATTGTTCTTGATGGACAATTGATCTTTTCGAGAAAACAGGAGGGACGATTCCCAACGGTCGACGAAATCAAGAAGCAGATCGAACCGAAGCTATCGATTCCTCTCGAAATTCCATCGAAGTAATAGCCAACTTGGCGGGGCCCAAGCGGTAGCGCTGCTTCGCTCCTTTCTCTCTAGCCAATCAAGTTCTTCACGATAGATTCGGCTTGAAACGGTTCTAGATCATCGTACTTTTGTCCAGTGCCCACCATAGCAACGGGCTTTCCCATGATGTATGAGAGAGAGATCGCGCTTCCTCCCTTTACGTCTGCGTCAAGTTTTGCTAGAATAATGCCGTCAATCTTGACGGCTTCGGAGAAGACTTTGCCCTGTTCGACGGCGTCGTTACCCGTCAAAGCGTCTACTACAAGAATCGTCAGGTCTGGGCTTGTCACTCTCACTATCTTGCGCATCTCTTCGAGAAGATTCTTGTTGTTCTGCATTCTTCCGGCTGTATCGATCAGCACGGCGTTTATCCTGTGAGCCTTTGCGTAGTTCACCGCGTCAAACGCAACTGCCGCTGGGTCGGCACCGTACTGATGTTTGATCACTCGCACTCCGATACGCCGAGCATGCTCCTCGAGTTGCTCAATAGAGCCCGAGCGGTATGTGTCGCTCGCCGCCAGAATTACAGTTCGGCCCTTTTTCTGAAGGACATGAGCGAGTTTTGCTATACTCGTTGTCTTTCCAGTGCCATTGATTCCTATGAAGACTAGGACTGCGGGTTCTCCGGCGCTCTTCTTTTTGTCGATTAGCGCGAAGATGTCGAGCTGGCCTGCTCTCTGAAGAAGTGAGAGTAGGACCTCTTGAAGGATGACTTTTACTCTTGTCCGAGGGTCGGTGAATCGGGCGAACTGAATGTCCTTCAGTTTCTCTCTTAGTTCGTTGCTTATGAAGTCGGCAGCGGATACTGCGACGTCGTTCTCGATCAGCGATAGCTGAAACTCATCCAAGACGTTGTCGAGATCTTTACCCTTCAGTTCAGTTTTCGCGATTCGATCATAGAAGTTTGTGAATTGTGCTCTGAGTCTGTCAAACAATCTCTACCGGTCCACCGCCCCTCTTCCTTGCCATGTCACTGAGGTGTGCTCGATAGTCTTCTACTTGGTTTAGGACCTGGCTGAGCTGTTGGGTCACGTTGACTCTTGCCTTTTCGAGTTCGCTTGATCTCAGTCTGAGATCCTTCATCGAATCTTCGAGAGGCTTTTCGATGCAGACCCCGGCACCTACTCCGATGATAATATTCTGAGAATCCGCCAGCTTCGCTTTTACAAAGCTACCGGACCCGATAGGCAGCAGGGTTTCAGTATCGACAGATTTGCCCCTCGTTCCCTCAAGTGTGGATATTGCCGTGAGGGTCTCGGAAAGCGCGGCGGTTACAATATCAAGCCTTGACTGGAGGACGCGTGCAGAGTTTTCGAGATACCGTATTTCTACCAGCATCTGACGCATTTGGTCGTCAATGCTTGGTGCCTGAGGAGGCTGTCTCGGCGGTGCGATTTGTCGCGCAGAGGTTTGCCTTCGGGCGGTAGCCACTATGCGCTTTCTCCAGGTTCAGTGATCTCCTCGACTGTTTTGATCGTGATATCGAACTTTCTGGCTTTGTGCCTGCTTCCCATGTCGGCGTAGAGGCTCTGAAGAGCATGTTCCTTCTTGAGGGCTCTGATTTGTTTCGTGAAGTGGAGCTTCTCGCCTCTCTTTCGGAGATCGCCTGTGATCTTGTACAGCTTCACTTCGCTCATCGGTGACCAGTTGTTGGAAACGGACGATTGGGATGCTCGGCCGTACTTAACCTAATCCGTCTGGAAGACGCTGCTGACGGCTAAGAGTTCCGCGCCTAGCGTGTGTGAGCCTACTACGGCGCCTCTTGAGTTTACGACGACCCCTGACCTTGGGTATGGCACTCCTGAGTTGACGGTTCCGACTGCTACCGGCACCCCGAGAACTTCGGAGATGTGCTTCTTTTCGGATTCATCTATTATTGGGTTAGCCAATACCCCCTTGTTCGAAGCTGTGGCGAGAGACCCAATCTGGGGGAGCCCTCCAATGGTCCCTGGTTTTGCTGGGACTTTCAGAGCCTTCTCAATCGCGACCACTGTCCGTGGTTTCAGCCGTGGATCTACCACTGCTCCGTGGTCGTTGCATAGGATGATGTTTCCGAGGGCGGTCCGTTTCTCCTCTATTATCGTGACGCGAGCACCCGTTGAACGTAGCTTGGAGATTTCCTCTTCGGTTGCGATGTATGGCAGCAGGATGGAGTTAGAGTTACCGCTGAGGTAGATTCCGACGAGTCTGGAATCGGCAATGCCTATGCCGTATGCCTCGATCCCGAGTGCTTCCTTGAAGCTGGCAAGCTTCCCTGAAGAGGTTCCAGCAGGTAGGACGGCGATTTTCTCGTTGGCGAAGGAGAATATTCCTACGTTAGGATCTCCGAATATGTCAGACAGTATCACTGGCACGACTCTTTCCCTCGCCCGGAAAGACTATGACTCTCCCCTCCTTGTCTTTCACGACTCTGATTCGGATTTTCCGGGGAGGTTTGCTTATTCCTCGCTGCCAGAGCATACTGTTCGTCTCCTCACTCAGCGACACCTCGGTTGTCTTCATCCTTTGAGCTACGAACTCGCGTAGGAATCGGACGGCTCTTGGAGTCCTCTTCTCTCTTGGAGCGTTCCATATTCGTCGGAGATTGAGGTCATAGAATTTTTCTTCGACTATCTCCAGCTCCTCTTCCTCAGGCTCTTCAGGTTCAGCAGGGGCTTCCGGCGCTTCTGGAACTTCAATTTCCTTCTTGGACTCCTCGGAGATCTCTTCCGGCTTTTCTTCGATCTCCTCTTTCACAGGAGACACTTCTTCCGGCTTCTCGACCAGAGAATCGTCTTTCTTTTTTGAAGCCTTGACCGCTTCTTTCTTTGAAGTGGCCTTTGCCTTTTTCTTTGGTTTCTTCTCTTTGCTCGTGAGCGTCTACACCTTGATCTTTGTCTTTCTCCAGTGTCTCTGTTTCGGCGTTCGCCGGACCTTTCCCGAGGTCTTCGCCACAACCCATGAAGGTACGGGCTGGGCTTGTTTAAGGGCGTGGGACAGATGATGCTTCTTCCCTGAAGGCTTGTGGCGTGCCATAGCTAGGCTCTCCTGATCTTGATCTCCTTCTTCTGACCTTGGAGCTGGACCAAGGTCTTCTTTAGCTGTTCATCAGTTACTTGACTCTGAAGCCTTCCCGATTGCGCTAATTGTATGAGCTGCATTTCCAATTCTTCCGCAAATTCAGGTTTTACCATTCGGATGTTTGTAAGCCGTTGTCTTGCTTCGGGGGTGAGAATCTTTCGGATGATTGCTTGTTTCTGTCTCTCTACCTGTTGTTGGGCTTGAGCCCGTCGCTGATCGTCGGAGGAGGCCCGCTGCTGGAGCTGGGCCATTCTGCGTCGCCGCAGTTCTTCGAGTTCCTCGTCGGAGTAGTCTTCCCCAGACATTAGCTCGGGGCCTCTCGCGGCCTGGCCTTCAATCCTTTCGCCACCTCAGCGGACGTCTTGTTTAACAGCGTGAGCCCTTGCTTCGTCAGCTTTCGTCCTTTCCTACCCTCTATTGCTACAAGCTCTGCTTTCTGAAGCTGCTGCAGCGGCTCCCTGATGGCTGATCCTCCGGCTCGTCCGTGATGCTCGGGCGAGTTCCCTCTTCCGACATTGCCTCCATACTGGACTCGGAGACGGGAGACTCCAACTGGACCATGAACGTAGATCTTTCGCAAAAGAGATGCGCAACGTGCGTACCACCAGTCAGGGTCCTGCGGTGGTCTCTCCTTGTGGGCGCCTGTCTTGGCGTATTCGGACCAGGGCGGTGGGGAGATTTCTGAAACGTTCTCTTTCAGGTGCTTTGCTAGCCTATTGATTAGTTCGTTTGCTGGAACTTCAAAGGCTGTGGGCATACTAACGCGTCCTCATACTTGCTGGAATTTTTCTTCGGGTACGAGTCGGACTGAGCAATATAAGGATTCATTACACAGGACTCTTGCCGGCCGCGCTTTTGGTGCCAACGGGATACCTTTTCACAGCATCACAAGACAAGCAAGAGATTACGATTCCAGTCGTATGGGCGTGTAGTCGTATCTTCGCATTATGCCCTGGGACTAGGGCTAGTCCACATCCCTTGCAGAGGTACATCTTTGATTCTCTCGGAATTCTAACTTTTGTCCGCGAGGATATCTTTCTAGCTAGGGTTACGTAGCGTCGGGACAGTCTCTCATCCGTCCAAGCCATCTTCTTGGCTTGATCCAGGAGAATCTGGAATCTTTCAGTTGCTACTGAAGCGACGGCCGCGCGAGTCTTGCCATAGTTTCGTCTGAGGTTCTTGCCTCCCATGAAGCTCATTACCTACTCCGAGACGGAATCGCACTTGTGATTGTCATTGCTCACACTGATTCTTGCAGAATCCTCGATTGAGCTCGTCCCTAATGAAATCACGGGCCATCCAGCCATTCTGAAGTCGGCTGAGAGGAAGAATAAGGACCCGAGACAATTGATCTTGGATCAGAGCTATCATCACTCTGCCATTCTGCGGCTGGGAAAATCTGGAATCGGCAGGGGCCGTCCAGACATTGTTCACTTCTGCCTCCTACTCGCCCTAGGCTCGCCTTTGAACTTGGACAATCAACTAACTTGCTTCGTCCATACACGCGACGACCAGGTTATCACGATCGACCCGCGCACCCGCCTTCCAAGAAGCACTGACCGGTTCATCGCGCTAATCGAACAACTGTACCAGTCTTCGATCGTCCCAACCTCAGGGCCACCACTCATGAAGCTGAGGAGGGAGTCCTTGAATGATTTTTTGAGCAAGATTTCTCCCGATAGCATAGTGGCCTTGACCACGTTGGGATTATCGAAACCCATGGAGGCAGTTGCGGCGGGACTTCGAGAGGCGAAGCGGCCCGTTTTGATCGTCGGGGGATTTCCTGTTGGTCACTTCTCGGATCGAACGATGAAACTCGCCTCCGGGAAATTCCGAATCGATAGCAGGAAGCTGGAGGCTTGGACAGTTGTGGGACGAGCCGTCTACGATTATGAGAGGGCTATTGGAATTGAACGATTTTAGAAACTAGCCCTTATTTAGACGGCCGACCCGATTGCCTTTGAGACCTACCAGATGTCTTCCGAGATAGAACTCTTACGCCAGAAGAAGGCGCTGGAGCTTCGGAAGAAAATGCTTCTTTCTCAAGAGAAGGCTACACCTATCGCCGTCGAGACTCCGAAGCTGAGTTCCCGTGAGGTTGTCCAGAAAATCCTGGCAGGAAGAGGAGTTGAGGTGTTGGAGACGGCAAGGAGATACTATCCGAAAGAGGTTGGGATAATTGAGGAGAATCTCGCACGCCTAATCGATTCGGGTAGACTAAAGGGGCCCGTGTCTGGAGAAGAACTCTTCTCCTTCCTGCGACGTGTAGGACTAAGCTTCAGTATGGACACGAAGATAAGGGTCAAGGAACACGGCGAACTCAAGACCCTGGAAGAGAAGTTCCGAGAAGGCGTGAGCTAGGACATGTTGGTCTTCACCGATTATTGGTGGAGACTCCACATGTTGTTGTAGTACTGTTCGGTTTGTTCGAAGGGCACGGAAACTATTTTCCCGATGTAGACTTGGATGATGCGATTAGTCTTTGCGTGTGGCGGAAGGCGGCTTCGACGTTCCGTTGAAGTGCTCGCCCGAGGAGTACAAGCATTTCGCCGAGCCTGCTCTACAGGAGGCTCAAAAATCCAACTTTCCTTCCGCACTAGACATTGTCGAGAATGGGCTCAACGCCCACCCGGCCTCAGAAGGGCTAATGTTTCTCAAAGCCTACTTTGGCTACAAAATTGCAGATACCATGAGCAGCGAGCTGAGCTCGTTTCCAAGGGTCATCCAGCCTCTCGGGAACGGAGCTTTGATGGTTGACGGAGCGATGACGAGTCAACTATTGGGAAAGTTTCAGGAGATTGTCAAGATTCTCTCTGAAGCTGACGAGTCGATCAACGAGCTGTTGCAAATGAACCCTACCAGCCAAGAAGTGGTAGCGTTCAAGGGATATATCGACTCGAAGAAAAATCAGCTAGGCCAGGAATCCGAGAACATGAAAGCCACAATCAGCAATACTCCTAACATAGCAGGAGGCTTTTGCGTCGGCTGCCGTAAGAGCATATCGTACGACACTCAGAAGGTCGTGTTCCGGAAGTCATCAGTGTCACAATTGGAGGCGTGGCACGTGCCCTGCTTCCAGTCCAAAGTGAAGAACTAGACGATCTTGGTTACTACGGCAGGTATACTAGTTTCGCCCAACTGTACATAGACTCTTGTCCCTTCCTTTGCAAATTCCCTGTTAGCGTAGCCTAGGCTTGCTACTCTTCCAAGTCCCGGCGAGAATGCTGCACTGGTGATGAAACCCGCCTCTCGACCGTCACTCATGAGTTTCGAGCGAGGGGAGATTGAGTCTTTCGTCTCTACTTCTAATCCCACCAATTGCTTGTTCACTCGTCCGATGTGGGTTGCTCGGGCAACGACTTCCTGTCCCAAGTAGCAGCCTTTGTTGAAGTTTATCGCGTCTTTGAAGCCTGCTTCTAGGACGATCGTGTTTTCGTCAATATCAGTTGCGTATTTTGGGTATCCTGCTTCTATACGAAGAATCTCTAGGGCTTGGGAGCCCACTGGATTGAGACCGAGGTCTCCTCCATTCAGGAGGAAGCCGTGCCAGACCGGTTCTGCTTCTAGCGCGGGCAGGATCATGTCGTAGCCTGTTTGGCCTGTTCTGTCTCGGGCGATAATTGTGCTGGGTCCGAGAGTCTTCTGGTCGAGCTGTTTCAGATCCTTAGTCTCGGCTCCGAGAACTTCTTTGATGGCCTGAGAACTCCTGGGACCTTGAACGGTCAACTGGACGAGATCTTGGGAAGAGTCTTGGATCTGGACGTCTTCAGTTATTATGAACCTGTCCAGAATTTCCTTTACGTGGGATG
>Ga0209239_1000789_pt1 | contig 18573 bp, 17 predicted proteins | sample GraSoi013_2_20cm_FD_185824 | JGI IMG/M metagenome (GOLD analysis project Ga0209239, IMG submission 185824) | Grasslands soil microbial communities from the Angelo Coastal Reserve, California, USA - Sample 10_02_2013_2_20cm (SPAdes) (version 2) | ecosystem: Environmental > Terrestrial > Soil >...
CGACGATTGACGAGATGCATGCCCACGGTCGCGAATTGGTCGTTCCACGGCTCGAGTTGGGCGCGCGTGGCGGCGTCTCCGGAGCGCTGCTGGAGGAGCCTGTTCCGCCGGGCGAGGAGCTGGCGGAACTCGATCAGCGCCTTGAGGTGTACTGGATAGAGGCGCCCCGCGAACCCGTCGATGAAGCTGCGCCGGGCCAGGGGCGCGCCGTTCACAATCTCGAGGTCCTGCCAGCCGAACGCAATCGCGCGCGCCCACTCGACCGACTCGCCACTGTTCTGCCAGGTCCCGTCGTCGAGCCCCGCGATCGTCCGCCGGACCGTCCGGGGTGCCACGGCGGTCCCGTCGGCACGGACGAGGTCGCCCGTGACCGAGGTGGACCGGGAGCCCCAGCGCGGGATTTCAGCGGTCCTTGGCGTTCGAAACGAGCGCCCGGTTACCAGCAGGCCAAGGGCCTCGAGGAGGTTCGTTTTGCCCTGACCGTTCGGGCCGCTGAAGACGTTAAGACGCGGCGCCGGCGTCAGAGAGAGGGTGCGATAATTACGAAAATCGACGGCATTCGCCCGCCCGATCTGCACCCTCTAAACTCCTGTTTTGGAAGGGAAAACTGGCTACTAGATCCGCATAGGCATTATAACACAGCAGTACCCCTCCTCCTCGACGCTTTTAATCACGCCCGGGCTCAAGGAGTCCTTCAACTCGAGGACGATTTGCTCTCGCTCGACGGCCGAGATCGCGTCCAGGAGATAGCGCGAGTTGAACCCGATCACGAGCTCTCCGCCGTGGTACTCGACCTCGAGCACCTCCTCCGCCTCCCCAAGATCCTGACTCGAAGCGGTCAGGCGAAGGGCGGTGGGAGTTAGCGCGAGCCTGACGGGCTTGTTGCGGTCTTCGGCCATGACGGCGACGCGGCGGAGTGCCGCCGCAAACGCGGATCGCGAGACGACGAGCCGGCCGGGATGCCCCTTTGGGATCACTGCCTCATAATTCGGGAACTGCCCCTCGATCAGCCGCGCCGTCATCACGAAGCTCGGCATCTGGAGCACGAACTGATTCTCCGTGATCGCGATCTGGACGTCTTCACCCGCGCCTAAGACGCGCATGATCTCAATGATGGCTTTGCGCGGCACAATGCCCGTCATGCCCCCGACGCCCCTACCGAGGCTCCGCTTCGACATGGCGAGCCGATGGCCATCGGTCGCGACCATCTGGACGTCCTTTTCCTGAAGCACCAAGAGGATCCCGTTCAGGGCATAGCGCGTTTCGTCGTGGGAGATCGCGAAGCTTGTCTGGGCAAGCATCTCCCGAAGCATCTTCGTGTCCAGGCTCACCCACGACGCCGGCGATGCCGGAACGACCGGCGGGAAATCGTCCGGCGACAGGCCAACGAGCTTATAGGTTGCGCCGGCGCACCGGAGACTCACGCTCGCGTTGTCTGTCACCTTGAGCGCCACCGGAGCGGTGGGGAGCTCCTTGACGATCTCAGCAAGCTTCCGAGCCGACACGGTGATGGCCCCCTTGGACGCGACCTTCGCGGGGATCGCGACGCGTGCTCCGACCTCGAGGTCCGTCGCGGTGACGCGCACTGCCTCGCTGTCGCTCTCGAGGAGGACGTTCGCCAGAATCGGGAGCGTCTGGCGAGGCTCCACGATGTTCTGCACCATCTGCAGGCCCTTTAGAAACGCGTCACGGTCGATTACGACTTCCATGAAGTTCTCCGTTGGTTTTCAGAGAAGAACAACAACAGCGTAGTCGTAATAGTATGTAGTCGGTGTGGATCGGGAAAGTTGAAGGTAAGTGGCGCTTGCCGCTGAGGTTCCGGCACTCGGTCCCCGTGGATAGCCGTGTGCAGGCCGCGGGGAGACCCGGGGATCACAGGGTGATGCCTTGGATAAGCCCGTCGATGGTCTTGCGCAGTTTGGGATCTTCCTGGAGGAGTGCCTGCACCTTGTCGACGGCGTGCAGGACCGTCGTGTGGTCCTTCCCTCCGAAGGCGCGACCCACCTCGGCCAGGGAGGCGTGGGTGAGCTGGCGCGCCAGGTACATGGCGATCTGCCGAGGAAAGGCGATGGCCTTCGTCCGCGTCTTCGCCTTGAGGTCGGAGAGCCTGATCCCGAATAGGTCGCAGACCTTCCGCTGGATCTGCTCGATCGTGACGATCTTCTCCTCCTCGCCCCAGAGCTCCCCGAGCACTTCCTGGGTGAGGTCCACGGACATCTCGCGCCCGGTGAGAGCGCAGAACGCGATCATGCGGGTCAGCGAGCCTTCGAGCTCGCGGATGTTCGATTTGATGCGGCTCGCGATCAGGTAGGCGACATCGTCGGTCAGGCGGACGCGCTCGAGCGCCGCCTTCTTCTTGAGGATCGCGACGCGCGTCTCGAAGTCCGGGGGCTGGATGTCGGCGATGAGTCCCCACTCGAATCGTGAACGGAGCCGTTCCTCGATCTCCGGGATCTCTTTGGGCGAACAGTCGCTTGAGACGATGATCTGCTTCCGCGACTCGTAGAGATCGTTGAACGTGTGGAAGAACTCCTCCTGGGTCCGCTCCTTGCCCGAGATGAACTGAATGTCGTCGATCAGGAGGAGGTCGATCGTGCGGTAGCGCGCCCGGAACTCGGCCGTGCGGTCGTAGCGGATCGCGTTGATCAACTCGTTGGTGAACCGCTCGGAGGAGATGTAGACGACAGCCATGCCGGGGAACAGGCGCACGCTCTGGTGGCCGACCGCGTGGAGCAGGTGCGTCTTGCCGAGACCCACGCCGCCGTAGATGAAGAGCGGGTTGTACGCCCGCGACGGCAACTCCGCGACCGCTTGACAAGCGGCCTGGGCGAACTGGTTCGAGGAGCCCACGACAAACGCGTCGAATGTGTAGCGCGGGTTCAGCCCCTCCGCCGTGCCCGTCCCCCCGGCCCGCGTCGGCGTCGGCGCGGGCGCGGACTCGGCCGCGGCCGTCTCGTCCACGACGATGGTCACGCGCGGGTGGCCACCCACGACTTCCTGTGCGGCGTGCTGCAGTGCATCTAGGTGGTGCTGCGCCAGCCAGTCGCGCGAGAACGGGTTCGGCGCGCCGATCCGTAGGTGGTCGCCCTCGACAGCCAGGAGTCGACAGGGGCGGAGCCAACTGTCAAAGGCGGCGGGAGGCACTTTGTGCGACACGGACTCGAGGAGACGGGCCCACAGGCTATCCAACACGGGCAGCGACCTCACTTACGCACAGAGTTATCCACAGGTGTGGATAGCTCGGGACGCTTCGGCTGACAGGGCTATCCGTGGCAAAACACATCACACGTTGCTCAGTGGATGGCGGACTGTAGCACGCGCGCGGAGCGGGTCGCAAGAGGCATCGCCTGCGTAGGAGCCTGCGGGTCTCGTCAACTCATAACTCAGGGTTGCCGAAGCCATCGTCTCGCAGCCTCCAGGAGAAGACTTCAGGGAGGCGGGTCTTCGTCACGCGCTTCTGGACGGGCTGCAGGAAGTTGACGTGCAACCGAGCGAGCGCGTAGACGTGACGCTTCTGCTCAACATGCGCACTGTCGTTCACCTTTTAGGCGCGGCTACGGGTGAACGTGACGCCGCGGCGCCGAAACCAGTCGTCGCTGCGTGTTGAGTCGATGCGGCCTGTTGACTCGCCCACGAGCGATGTCTACACTGTCTCGGTTCGACGATCGCAGGGGGGGCAGCGCTCGTGAAGCGGACGTTTCAGCCGAATGTACGTCGGCGGAAGAAAACACACGGCTTCCGCGAGCGGATGAAGACTAAGGGCGGGCGGAAGGTGTTGAAACGCCGGCGGGCCAAGGGGCGCAAACGGCTGACCGTCTGACGGGACGCTTCCCTCGACGCGAACGGCTGACCACCAGCGCCGACTTCCGGGCGCTCTTCCAGCGGGGCAAACACATTGACCGGCCGTCCACGATCATTCTCTGGCGCGAGAGCGTCGAACCGCGTCGTGTGGGCTTCGCCGTGAGCCGCCAGGTCCGGCGTGCCGTTGACCGCAATCGCGTGCGTCGCCGCCTGCGCGAAGCGTATCGGGCGACGCGCGAGGCCGCGCCCGCGTGCGGGGCGCTCGTCGTCATCGGGAAGCCGTCGGCGCTCCGCGCGCCGTTCAAGACGTTGGCCGACGAGATGCGTGGGGCGCTCGCCGCGCTCACGCGAGCCCGAGCGTGACGCTCGCCGCGCTCGCCGCGCTCATGATCTACCAGCGCTTCGTCTCCCCGCTCCTGCCGCGGGTGTGCCGGTTCGCGCCGACGTGCTCGGAGTACGCGCGGCTCGCGGTGCTCGAGCACGGGCCGGGGCGCGGCGGCTGGCTCGCCTTCCGTCGGGTCTTGAAGTGTCACCCCTTTCATCCAGGAGGCTACGACCCGCCGCCGGTCCGCCAGGGGCACGTCTGACGATGGAAAAGCGCGCGCTCATCGCGGCCGTCCTCATGGCGGCGCTTCTCCTGGCCTACCAAATGTTCTTTTTCCCGGTGCCCCAGGAGCCGCCGGCGCCCAAGCCCTCGCCTCAGACGGCGACGCCCGCCGTTCCCCCGGCCGCCCCGGCGGCTCCTGCGGCGCCCGTCACGCGGCGGCCGGCAGCGCCGCGCTCCCCGCAGCGGCTCGCGACCGTCGAGACGCCCCTCTACCGAGCCGTCGTGAGCAGCGAGGGCGGGAAACTCCAGGAGCTCGTCCTGAAGTACCGCGGCGAGAAGCCGATGGTCATCCTCGGCGACCTGGGGCCGGCCGGGTTGCTGATTGCACCCGACGCCCGCCAGTCCCCCACCGTCGTCCCTATGGCACTAAGCACCGAGCGGATCGCGGTCGGCCCAGAACGCCCGACGCAGGACCTTGTCCTGACGGGCGATGTGGACGGGCTCCGCGTTCGCCAGACCCTCACGGTTCGCGCCGACGACTTTGCGATCGACGTATCGCTGCGGGTGGAGAACGACGCCGGCGCGCCGCGCACGGTCACCATCGCACTGCCCTGGCTCACCCGCCAGGCGTGGCACGCGACGCAAGAGAAGTTCCAGGGCCAGCACCCGACGGAGATCGTCTGGTCGTCGGCCGGCCAGATCAAGCGGATCGAAGACCTGATGGCGGTCGTTGAGCAGGTCGCCGATGGCGAGTGGATCGCCGTCGGGAGCGTCTGGTACCTCGCGGCGCTCGTCCCCGAGACGCCAGGGTTCAAGCTCGTGGCAACCAGCGAAGGCAAGCCCCCTGAACCGAAGAACGGCGACAACGCGCCCGCGGGCCGCGCGAGCATCGCGCTGCGGGCGTCGCCCACGATCCAACCGGGCCAGGCGTGGGAGGGGCGCGCCCTGCTCTACGCCGGGCCGAAGGAGTACGACCGTCTAAGCGCCCGCGGGCTTGAGGGCTCCGTGAACTTCGGGTGTTTCCCGCTGCCCTGCGAGATCAAGGGCGTGCCAACACCGTCGATTCCGATGCGGTGGCTCGGCGTGCCCATCCTGCTGCTGATGAACTGGGTCTACAAGTACGTCGGGAACTACGGCCTCGCGATCATCCTGCTGACCGTGGTGACGCGCGTGCTCTTCTACCCGCTGACCGTGAAGAGCATGCGGTCGATGAAGGCGATGCAGGCGCTGCAACCTCAAGTAAACGCGCTCCGCAACAAGTACAAGAGCGACCCGCAGCGGCTGCAGAAGGAGACACTCGAGCTCTACCGGAAACACAAGGTGAACCCGATGGGCGGGTGCCTGCCGATGTTCGCCCAGATCCCGATTTTCTACGGCCTCTACCTGGCGCTTTCGGTCTCCGTGGAGCTGCAGAATGCGAAGTTCCTCTGCATCGCGCGACTGTTCGGGATCGACTTCTGGATCTGTGACCTCGCGGCGCACGATCCTACCTACGTCCTCCCGATCCTGATGGGCATCACCATGTTCATCCAGCAGAAGATGACGCCGACCGCCGGCGACCCCCGCCAGGCGAAGATGATGCTTGTCATGCCGTTCGTATTCACGTTTATGTTCCTGAACCTTCCGTCAGGACTCGTCCTCTACTGGACGGTGTCGAATATCCTACAGATCGCCCAGCAATGGTGGATGAACCGCCCGGCGCGAGAGCGCGCCGGGCGCGAGGCCAAAGACGCCGGCCGGGCCTGATTCGGCGCCGCGACCTTCTGTCTAGGCAAGTGACCGATCCGCTCGAGAGTTTGGCTGAAGGAACGCAGGAGATTCTCGGTCGCCCGCTGACCAAGCGCGAGCGGGGGCTTTTCTGTAAGTATCTGAAATTACTAATCAAGTGGAAGAAATCGCAGCGGCTCATCGGCTCGGCCGCGCCCCACTGGATCGTCGAGAATCTCTTTCTCGATAGCCTGCTGTTCCTCAAGGTGTTTCCCTCACCGCCCAGCACGCTGCTCGATCTCGGTGCAGGCGCTGGCCTTCCTGGGATCCCGCTCAAGATCGTGCTAGGTGAGGTCGAGCTCGTCCTCGTCGAGTCACGCCAGAAGCGCGTCTCGTTCCTCTCGAGCGCGGTGCGAGAGCTCGCACTGGAAAATGTGCGCGTTGTGAGCGGGCGGGTCGAGGACGTCATGGATGAGCTTGAAGGACGGTTCGACGCCGTCGTCATGCGCTGCGCCGGCGACCCGGGGCAGCTCTTGCCGATTGCCGCCCGATTGCTCAGGCGTGGAGGGACGGTTGCGGCTTCTGGTCCACCCAAGCCCCGGCCTCTGCCCGTTGGTGACTGGATCACGGTGGTGACTCGCCGAAGGGGAGGAAAGGCTCGTAGGTTCGCGGTCTACCGTAATTCTTGACGTGATCGGCCTCTTACCACGAGAATGTGCACCGTGGAACGCCCCTCGTTCACACGTCATATGATTGGTCGCGTTCCGCGTGGAACACTCCAATAGCTAGGATTCTCTCGATAGCGAACCAGAAGGGCGGAGTCGGGAAAACTACCACCGCCGTTAACCTCGCAGCAGGCTTTGCCCTCGCCGAGCGCCCTACCCTCCTCGTAGATCTGGACCCTCAGGGCAATGCCACGACGGGGCTCGGTGTTAAGAAGTCTGGGCTTTACCCGACGGTCTACCACGCCATTCTCGGGAACGAGCCCGTTGAGAAGGCCATTCACGAGACCGAGCTGAAGTACCTCAAGCTGCTCCCGTCGGACATCGATCTGGTCGGCGCTGAGATCGAGTTGGTGTCCGTCGACCAGCGGGAGTATCGCTTGCGGCTCGCGATCGAGTCCGTGACCAAGGCCTACGACTTCGTGATCGTTGACTGTCCGCCCTCGCTCGGACTCCTCACGATCAACGCCCTTGTGGCTGCCGACCGCGTCCTCGTGCCCCTTCAATGCGAGTTCTACGCCCTGGAGGGGCTCACGCAGCTTCTCCAGACCATCAGGCTCGTGCGCGAGCGCTTGAACCCGCGCCTCGCCGTCGCGGGCATCGTGCTCACGATGTTCGATGGCCGGACGAGCCTGGCGCTTCAGATCCGAGACGAGGTGCACCGCTACTTCCCGGGCGAGATCTTCAACACGGTGATCCCGCGCAACGTGCGCCTCTCGGAGGCACCGAGCTACGGGAAGCCCGTGATGCTCCATGACCTGAGATCGAGTGGGTCGGTCGCATATCTCGAACTCACCGGGGAGGTGCTGAAGCATGAATAGGCGAGGGCTTGGCCGCGGCCTCGGCGCTCTGCTTTCTGCGACACCAACGGCGGACGACATTCTGCTCGAAGTACCTCTCGACCAGATCGAGGCGAGCCAATCTCAGCCGAGAAAATTCTTTAATCCTGAGACATTAGACGAACTCGCTGCCTCGATCAGAGCGTCAGGGGTGATCCAGCCGGTGATCGTCCGGAGGCGAGGCGCCGGCTATCAGCTCATAGCGGGCGAGCGCCGCTGGCGTGCGGCGCGCCAGGCCGGACTCGAGCACATCCCGGCGATCGTTCGCGACGCGACAGACGCCCAGAGTCTTGAGCTCGCGTTGGTCGAGAACCTGCTCCGCGAAGACCTGAACCCGATCGAAGAGGCTGAGGCCTACGAAAAGCTCCTCGGACAGTTCGGCTGGACACAGGAGGAACTTGCCAAGCGCATCGGCCGCGACCGCAGCTCGATCGCGAACGCGCTGCGACTGCTGCGACTGCCGGAGGAGATCCAGGCGGATCTGCGCGGGGGGCGGCTGACAATGGGGCACGCGCGGGCGCTGCTCGCATTGGCGAACCCGGCAGATCAGCTCAGGCTGCGTGACGATATTCTCGCGCACGCGTGGTCGGTCAGGGCGACGGAGGACTCGATCCGCGCCCTCGAGGAGGCGGTGCGCCCGCGCGACACCGCGTCGCGGCAGGGGCGTCGGCGCTCCGCGGAGCTGGCCGCGCTCGAGGCCGAGCTCCAGCGAGCGCTGATGACGCGCGTGCGGATTGTCGGCAACGAGGGCAAGGGCAAGATCGAGGTCGGCTACGCGACGCCGGAGGAGCTCGACCGGCTCGCCGAGCTGCTCGGCGCGAGACACTGAGCCGGGGAGCGTCTAAACTCTGGGACATGGCTGAGCGAATCGTCGTCGGGATGAGCGGGGGGGTCGATTCCTCGGTCGCCGCCGCGCTCCTCGTAGAGCAGGGCTGCGACGTCGTCGGGGTCACCATGCGCGTCTGGCCCTGGTCCGAGCCAGCCGAGCCGACGAAGCGCTTCGGAAGCTGTTGCGGCACGGAGGCTGCGGACGACGCGCGGCACGTCGCCCGCGCCCTCGGCATCCGGTACTACCTCCTCAACATGGAGGGGGAGTTCGATCGCTCCGTCGTCGGTCCATTCGCCGACGCGTACCGACGGGGCGTGACGCCGGTTCCGTGCCTCGCGTGCAACAGCGATTTGAAGTTCGGCTCGCTCCTTCGACGGGCCCGTGCCTGGGAGGCGACGGCCGTCGCGACGGGCCACTACGCGCGCGTGAAGTGCGACGAGGTGACGGGACGGCATATGCTCTTCCGCGCGCGGGACGCGCGGAAGGACCAGACCGACTTCCTCTGGCCGCTCACGCAAGAGCAGCTCGCGGCGGCGCGCTTTCCGGTCGGCGAGCTGACGAAGGACGAAGTGCGGGAACACGCGCGGCGTCTCGGTCTCGTGACGGCGGACAAGCCCGAGAGCCAGGAGATCTGCTTCGTGCCCGACGACGACTACCGCGGCTTCCTGCGGCGCCGAGAGCCCGGCATGTTCCGCTCCGGCCCCATCGTGGACCTCCAGGGCAAGGTGCTCGGGACGCATGGCGGCGTCGCTGGATACACGATCGGTCAGAAGAAGGGGCTCCACCTCGCCCTCGGGCGATCGTTGTATGTCGTCGACCTGGATGCCGAGCGGGACACCGTGGTCGTGGGGGACGCGGTCGATCTGGAGCGCGACCGGCTCGTGGCGCGCTCGGTGAACTTCATCGCGTGCGCTCCGCCGCGGGAGCCGATGCGCGTCGAGGCGAAGATCCGCCACAACCACGTGCCCGCGCTGGCCACGCTGCGCGTCGTCGACGCGGACACCGCCGAGGTCGTGTTCGACGAGCCGCAGCGAGCGATCACGCCGGGGCAGTCGGTGGTGTGGTACCGGGGCGAGTGCGTCGTCGGTGGCGGCGTGATCTCGCGCTAGATCGTCCGCGCCGTGATTGACACCGGGCGTCGTCGCGTGATAGTTTTCACAAACCTTCGCGAGCTTCACGAGATCGGGAGAACCTCCTTGACGTATTGGCGTGGACGTGACTGGACGGGCGGGGTCGTGTGCGCCATCGTCTTGCTCCTGGCCGGATCGGGACTACCAGAATCCGGCGTCGTCTGGGCAGCGGCCGAAGCCGGCGAGGAGGGCGGCCTGATCAACCTCGACAAGTCACTCATCGTCCAGGTCGTCAACTTCCTCATCCTGCTCGTCATCCTCCACCGCCTCCTCTACAAGCCCTTGCTCGCGAAGATGCAGGAGCGGGCCGCCGCGATCCGGACGGCGCTCGAAGAGGCGCGCGCCGCTCGCGCCGAGGCCGCGCGTCAGCAGGAGGAGAACGAGGCGCGCCTACGGGCCGTGCAGGCCGAGGCGGCCGCGATCCGCGCCCGGGCCCTGCAGGAGGCCGCGGAGGAGCAGAAGCGGCTCGTCGATGCGGCCCGCGCGGAGGCGCAGCGGCTGATCGACAGCGCGCGAGCGCAGATGGAGGCGGACGTCCGGCGCGCGCGTGATGAACTGCGGCGCGAGGTCGCGGAGCTCGCCACTGCGGTGGCCGAGAAGCTCATCAGGAAGAGCCTGCGGGACGAGGATCACCGGCGCCTCCTCGCCGAGGCGATCGCGAAGATCGGCGACTAGGTGACCGTGACGGCGGGTGTCGACCGCTCCTACGCAAAGGCGTTATTCTCGCTCGCGCAGGAGCTCGCGCAGGCGGACGCGGTCGGCCGCGGGCTCGACGCCGCGGCGGCCCTCTTCGCCAACGAGCCCGCGCTCCGCGCCGTCTTCGGTCGCCCCTGGATCACCGGGGCGGTCAAGCGCAACGCGGCGGCCGAGGTCGCGGCACGGCTCGAGGGTGGGCCGCTCCTGCGCGACTTCCTGGCGCTCGTCGCCGCGCGGGGCCGCGCCGAGCACCTGCCGGGCATCGCTGCCGCGTACCGCGAGCTCGTGGACGCCGCCGCCCGCCGCGTGCGCGGGCGCGTGCGCACGGCCATCGTGCTCGCCGACGGCGAGCGCATGGCGCTGGCGGGCCGGTTGAGCCGCGTGTTCGGCGGCAAGCAGGTGGTGCTCGAAGAGGCCGTGGATGGCGCGCTCCTGGGCGGGTTCGTCGCCGAAATCGGCAGCCTCCTGGTGGACGGAAGCCTGGACGGCCAGCTGGCGGCGTTGCGCGAGCGGCTGGTGAGGGGACAGGGATGATCAAGGCCGGAGAGATCAGCGAGATCATCAGGCAGCAGCTCGCGGGCTACGAGGCGGAGGTGGACCTGCAGGAGGTCGGCCGCGTCATCGAGGTCGGCGACGGCATCGCGCGCATCTACGGGCTCGAGGGGGCGATGGCGGGCGAGCTGCTCCAGTTCCCCGGCGACGTCGTCGGGATGATCCTCAACCTCGAGCAGGAACGGGTCGGCGCGGTGCTCCTCGGCGACGACACGCTCATCAAGGAAGGCGACATCGTCAAGCGGACGAACCGGATTGCCCAGGTGCCGGTCGGCGAGGCGCTGACTGGTCGGGTCGTCAACGCGCTCGGCCAGCCGGTGGACGCCAAGGGCCCGATCAACGCCAACGAGTTTCGGCCGATCGAGCGTTACGCCCCGGGCGTCGTGGACCGCCGGTCGGTGAAGGAACCGCTCCAGACCGGGCTCAAGGCCATCGACTCGATGATCCCGATCGGGCGCGGCCAGCGCGAGCTGATTATCGGCGACCGCGGCACGGGCAAGACCGCGATCGGCGTGGACACGATCATCAACCAGCAGGGCCAGGACGTGTACTGCTTCTACGTGGCGATCGGGCAGAAGCGCTCGACCGTCGCGCAGGTGGTCAAGGTCCTCGAGGACGCCGGCGCCATGAAGTACACGACGGTCGTCGTGGCCTCGGCGTCCGAGCCGGCGCCGCTCCAATACATCGCGCCGTATGCCGGCGTCACGATGGGGGAGTACTTCCGCGATTCCAAGCGCCACGCGCTCTGCATCTACGACGACCTCTCCAAGCACGCCGCGGCATACCGGCAGCTCTCGCTCCTGCTCCGGCGGCCGCCCGGGCGCGAGGCGTACCCGGGGGACGTGTTCTACCTGCACTCGCGGCTGCTCGAGCGCGCGGCGAAGCTCAACGACGCGCTCGGCGGCGGCTCGCTGACGGCGTTGCCGATCATCGAGACCCAACTCGGCGACGTGTCCGCCTACATTCCGACGAACGTCATCTCCATCACCGACGGGCAGATCTACCTCGAGTCGGACCTCTTCTACGGCGGCACCCGCCCCGCGGTGAACGTCGGCCTGTCGGTCTCGCGGGTCGGCGGCTCTGCGCAGATCAGGGCGATGCGCCAGGTGGCCGGGAAGCTGCGGCTCGACCTCGCACAGTTTCGCGAGCTTGCCGCCTTCGCGCAGTTCGGGAGCGACCTCGACAGGGCGACCCAGCTTCAGCTCGCGCGCGGCCAGCGCATGGTCGAGATCCTCAAGCAGGGCCAGTACCGGCCGCTGCCCGTCGAGAAGCAGGTGGCGATCATCTTCGCGGGCACGCAGGGGCTTCTCGACGACCTCCCGGTGGACGCGATGCGGGACTTCGAGACGCACTTCTTCGGCTGGCTCGAGCGAGAGGCGCCCGGGATCCTCACCGAGATCCGTGAGAAGAGGGAGATCTCGGACACGCTGCGTGAGAGCCTCACGAAGGCCGTGGCCGACGCAAAGGCGGAGTTCGTGGCCGCCAGGGGCATCAGGGCCGCGTAACGGCCCTCGCGCATGGCGACCCTCCGCGACATCCGGCGGCGGATCCGGTCCGTCGAGTCCACGCAGAAGATCACGCGGGCGATGAAGCTGGTCGCCGCGGCGAAGCTCCGGCGGGCTCACGAGCGCATTCTCGCCGCGCGCCCGTATGCCGGGAAAATGGCCGAGCTGCTCGGCAACCTCGTGAGTAGCGCAGATGCCGACGAGGCGCCGCACCCGCTCCTGATCCAGCGCGCGGGACCGCGGCGACAGATCGTGATCATCACGGCGGACCGCGGGCTCGCGGGCGCGTTCAACTCGAACATCGTCCGCCGGGCGCTCGACTTCATCCGCCAGTCGAGCGCGCCGGACGTGACGCTTGTCGTCGTCGGCAAGAAGGGCCGCGACTTCTTCCGGCGGCGTGGCTGGCCGATCAAGCGCGCCATGATCGGCTTCTGGGACGGGCTCGCCTACACGCACGCGACCGAGCTGGGCAACTACCTCATGCAGCAGTACCTGGACGGTGAGGTGGACGAGGTGCACCTCATCTACAACGAGTTCCGTTCGGTCGCCGTCCAGCGTCCGCGCCGCGAGCAGCTCCTGCCGATCCCGCGCGCGGAGACGGGCGAGGGGAGCACGACGCCGGTGGACTACATCTACGAGCCGGCGCCGGACGCGATCCTCGGCGACCTGCTGCTCCGCCACGTGCGGACGCAGATCTTTCGCGCCCTCATGGAGTCGCTCGCGGGCGAGTACGGCGCGCGGATGACGGCGATGGAGGCGGCGACCAAGAACGCGAAGGACATGATCGAGGTCCTCACGATCCAGTACAACAAGGCGCGCCAGGAGAAGATCACCAAGGAGCTGCTCGACATCGTGGGCGGCGCCGAGGCCCTCACGCAAGGAGCGGAGGCATGAACGTCGGGAAGATCGTCCAGGTCATCGGGCCGGTCGTGGACGTCGCGTTCGAGCCGGGCAAGCTGCCCGGGATCTACAACGCGCTCGAGGTGCAGGGCATCGAGATCAAGGACATCTTCTCCTACTCACAGCGGCTCGTGCTCGAGGTGGCGCAGCACCTTGGTGAGAGCACGGTGCGCACCGTCGCGATGGCGTCGACCGACGGCCTGACGCGCGGCATGACCGTCAACGACACGGGCGGGCCCATCTCGATCCCGGTCGGCCGAGAGACGCTGGGCCGGATCCTCAACATCATCGGCGAGCCTGTGGACAAGGGCCCCGCGATCCACGCAAAGAAGACCTACCCGATCCATCGCCCGGCGCCGGCTTTCGAGGACCAGTCCACGAAGGTCCAGATGTTCGAGACGGGGATCAAGGTCGTCGACCTGCTCGAGCCCTATACCAAGGGCGGCAAGACCGGCCTCTTCGGGGGCGCCGGCGTCGGCAAGACCGTCATCATCATGGAGCTCATCAACAACATCGCGAAGCAGCACGGCGGCATCTCGGTCTTCGCCGGCGTGGGCGAGCGGACGCGCGAGGGCAACGACCTCTACCACGAGATGACGGAGTCGGGCGTCATCGAGAAGACCGCGCTCATCTTCGGCCAGATGACCGAGCCGCCGGGCTCGCGCCTGCGCGTGGGCCTCACCGGGCTCACGGCGGCCGAGTTCTTTCGCGACGAGGAGGGGCAGGACGTGCTGCTCTTCATCGACAACATCTTTCGATTTACCCAGGCCGGGTCGGAGGTGTCCGCCTTGCTCGGCCGCATGCCGTCGGCCGTGGGGTACCAGCCGACGCTCGCTACGGAGATGGGCACGCTCCAGGAGCGCATCACGTCCACGAAGAAAGGCTCGATCACGTCCGTGCAGGCGATTTACGTGCCCGCCGACGACATCACCGACCCCGCGCCGGCGACCGCGTTCGCGCATCTGGACGCGACGACCGTGCTCAGCCGGCAGATTGCCGAGCTCGGGCTCTATCCGGCCGTCGACCCGCTCGCGTCGACCTCACGGATCCTCGACCCCGCGATCCTCGGCGACGAGCACTATCAGACGGCGCGGACGGTGCAGTCGATCTTGCAGCGGTACCGCGACCTGCAAGACATCATCGCGATCCTCGGCATGGAGGAGTTGTCCGACGAGGACAAGCTGATCGTCTCGCGCGCGCGCAAGCTCCAGCGGTTTCTCTCGCAGCCGATGTTCGTCGCCGAGGCCTTCACCGGGACGCAGGGACGCTACGTGAAGCTGGCCGAGACCGTGAAGAGCTTCAAGGAGATCGTCGAGGGCAAGCACGACGACCTCCCCGAGCAGGCGTTCTACATGGTGGGCGACATCGGCGAGGCGACGGAGAAGGCCAAGAAGCTGCGCGAGGTGGCGTAGTGGCCGATCGTCTCAGGCTCGAGGTCGTCACGCCGACACGCCTCGTCGTCGCCGAGACCGTCGACGAGGTCGTGGTCCCCGGGAGCGACGGATACTTCGGCGTGCTGCCGGGCCACGCCGCGTTCCTCACGACGCTCGGGACCGGCGAGGTCATATACCGCATCGACCGCGACGAGTTCTACCTCGCCGTGTCGGGCGGCTTCGCGGAGGTTCGAAACGACAAGGTCATCGTCCTCGCCGACGCCGCCGAACGGCCCGAGGAGATCGACCGCGGTCGTGCCGCGCGGGCGAAGGAGCGGGCCGAGCGCCGCATCTTCGGAGGAAGCTCCGAGGAGGCGATCGACTACGCACGGGCGACGGCGGCGCTCGATCGCGCGCTCGCGCGCCATCAGACTGTGAGCCGCAATCGCTAGCCCCTTGCGTATCCAGCGTGGAGCGCAATCCATCACCAGCCACCCGGGAGGCATGACATGAAGCGACCGAGCGTCGTCGTTCTCGTGGCCGCGGGAGCGCTCGCCGTGGCCGCGAGCGCGATCCAGGCGGGCCCCGAGAAGATCGCGTTTCCCGCGAACTACAAGGACCACGTCCTCTACGCGACCCTCGATCGGTACGACACCAAGCAGTATCGCGAGCTCTACGGAACTCCGGAGGCGGTCCGGGCGGCCAAGGAGGGCAAGCCGATCCCGAGCGGCTCCGTCCTGACCTTGGTCCAGTACAAAGCGCAGGTGGACGCGCAGGGTAATCCGGTGAAGGACGCCAACGGCCGCTTCGTCAAGGGCGAGCTGGTTGCCTTCACGGTCATGGAGAAGCGTGCGGGCTGGGGCGCCGAGTACCCGGACGACCTCCGTAACGGCGAGTGGGAGTACTCGGCGTTCACCGCGGAGGGGAAGTTCAACGACAAGGCGAACTTCAAGGGGTGCTTCCAATGCCACAAGCCCCACGAGAAGCAGGACTACGTGATCTCGCTCGCCAAGCTGGCCGGCACCTTCCCGACCGGCCCGGTCGCGATGCGCACGGGCGCGAGCGACGTGAACATCGCAGGGTTCGCCTTCGGGCCGAACAAGCTCACGGTCGGGCCCGGGCAGTCGGTCACGTGGACGAACGCGGACGACTCGCCTCACCAGATCGCGTTCCCGAAGACCCAGGAGCGTTCCCCCGTGCTGCTCAAGGGCCAGAGCCACACGCAGACGTTAGCCACGCCTGGCACCTATGACTACATCTGCGGCCTGCACACGAGCATGAAGGGCACGATCGAGGTCAAGTAGCGCCCCGCGCCGGCTGCTCAGTGGGGAGGGCACTCTGCCCTCTCCGTTTTGCAGTCGGGCCGCCCCGCGCTCGCTAACTCCGCGCCGCTGCAGCCACCGCCGTCTGGCATCGCGCTTGCGCCTCACCGGGTGCGATGCCAACGATCCTGATCGTCGACGACGAGGCCAACATTGTCGAGGTCGTGCGGGCGACGCTCGAGGACGAGCGGATCCAGGTCGTCGAGGCGCTCGACGGCGTGACGGCGCTCGCGCTCGCCGAGGCGCACCGGCCCGACCTGGTTCTGCTCGACGTGAACCTGCCGGACATGAGCGGCCTGGACGTCTGCGCCCAACTCCGGCGCGAGCCGCGCTTCGCCTCGACCAAGATCGTGATGCTGACGGCGGCAGCGCAGGCGGACGATGTTGCGCGCGGCCTGGCCGCCGGCGCAGACCACTATCTGACGAAGCCCTTCTCGCCGGTGAGGCTGCTCGGGCTGATCGAGACGCTCCTCCCGCGCGCCATCGTATGGCAGCGCGGGTAGCGCCCGCCGCGTTCCAGGCCGGCGCCGACCCGGCGGCCGCCTATCGCCGGCTCAGCGCCGCATACCAGCAGACGCTCCGCTACGCCGAGGACGTCAAGCGGCTGTATCAGCAGGTGCACCGCTCGATCTATCAGTCGCTGCTCGGCCTGGCCAACGCGCTCGAAGCGAAGGACGCGTACACGCGCGGTCACTCCGAGCGCGTCGGCGCCGCGAGTCGGCGTGTCGCGGTGGCGCTCGGGCTCCAGTCGCAGGAGGCCGACATCGTCGGCCAGGCTGGACTCCTCCACGACATCGGAAAGATCGGCGTCCCCGAGGCGGTGCTGCGCAAGCGCGTCGAGCTCGACGACGATGAGTGGGCGTTGATGCGGAAGCATCCGCTCATCGGCGCCCAGATCGTCTCGCCGTTCGAGTTCTTCGCCGTCGGCACGCTCACGATCCGTCACCACCACGAGCGCCTCGACGGCAGCGGCTATCCCGACGGCCTCGCCGGCGAGGCGATCCCGATCGGCGCGCGTATCGTGGCAGTGGCCGACGTGTACGACGCGCTCACCTCCGATCGCCCGTACCGCGCGGCGCTCGACCGCGAGGCGGCGCTTGCGTATGTCGCCAGGCAGGCTGGACGGACGCTCGACGGTCGCGTGGTGGCGGCCTTCGTCGCGCTGGCGCGCGAGACCCTGTCGGCGGACCCGCATGTGGGCGCTCGTCCGGCCCTGGCGGCCTGGCACACGACCACTTCTCGCTGACACGCCGACGCGGCTGCTCGTGGCGGTCGCGTGCGTCGTCGTGGCGGCGCTGGTACTCGCGAGCCGGACGCCGCTCCCGACAGGAGCGATGCGGGTGGTCGGCGTCGCGGCCGGCCACGGTGCCTTGCTCGCGACTGCGCTCGCGTGGGCCGGATGCGTCCCGGGGTCCGGGGTCGTCGCGATCGTCCTCCTTGCGGCGGCCGCCGCGGCCGCCACGCTGGGCCCCGCGGGCGCGCTCGCGTACCTGGCTGTGCCGTTGTGGGTGGCTTGGCTTGCGCGGCGTCAGCGCCTGGTGGCCCTCGGCCTCGCAGGCCCGGTCCCGCGGCGAGCGCTGCTCGCCGCGGTCGTGCTCGGCGCGTTCCTCGGCGGTCACTTGCTCGTGTCTGCCTCGCTCACGCTCGGCGTGCACATCAGGCCCGTTGGGGGCGCCGGGGTCCTCGCCGCCCTGGCCTACGACGCCGGGGCGAACGTGCTCGCTGCGGAGTGCCTCTTCCGCGGCGCGCTGTTCAACCGCGCCCAGCGCCGCTGGTCCTTCGCCACCGCGCTTGTCCTCGCGACGGCGGCGTATGTGGCACGGTATCTCGTCGATCCGCTCCTGCCAAAGAGCGTCGAGTGGGTCGTCGGCGCGGTGTTCTATCTGACGCTCCTGAGCGCGGGAAACTGCTGGCTCTTCTGGTGGTCGGGGAGCCTCGTCCCCGGCGTCGTCAGCGCGCTTGTCTTCTTTGCGGCGTACCGGCTGCTGGGGACCGGCGGGTGACGCGCGGGCTCGCCGCCGCCGCGGCGCTGACGCTCGCGGTTGTCACAGCGTTGATCGCGCTCACCGGTGGCGGTCCCGCGTCGGTGCTCCGTCACGGCTTTTTGCTCCCCGTCGTCGCACTGGCGCTCGCGTTCGGTAGGCTCGGCGGCGCGCTGGGCACCGGGGCCGCGCTCGGCCTGTATGCGCCGGTCGTGCTTCTCGAGATCGAGCGCTCGGGGCTCACGCCGGAGACGATCGAGGGGCTCGTGACCTGCGCCGTCGTCGCGGGCGTTGGGGCCCTCGGCGGCGCGCTCACCACGCGCGCGCGCCGGCAGCGGGCGCGGTACGAGACCATTCTGACGGTCCAGCGGGCACTGGCGGGCGCGACTCCGCTCGAGGCCGCGCTCGGGCGCCTGCGCACCGTGCTCATCGAGCGGCTGCGCGCGGCCGACGTCGGGCTGGTCGTGCGCGATGGCGCGCGTGAGGTGGTGGCGGGCGCCGATCGTGTCGCTGCTGGGTCGGTCGCCGCCGCCGTGCTCACCGTCGGGACGTCGGTGTTCGTCCCCGACGTGGGCGAGGGCCGCCGGCCGCGCCGGGTGTTCGCCACGCCGCTCCTCGTGGCCGGTCAGCCGATCGGCGTGCTCGCGGTCGAGCGGGTCGCCGAGCTC
>Ga0209239_1000792_pt1 | contig 18489 bp, 16 predicted proteins | sample GraSoi013_2_20cm_FD_185824 | JGI IMG/M metagenome (GOLD analysis project Ga0209239, IMG submission 185824) | Grasslands soil microbial communities from the Angelo Coastal Reserve, California, USA - Sample 10_02_2013_2_20cm (SPAdes) (version 2) | ecosystem: Environmental > Terrestrial > Soil >...
GAACTCGTTTGCGGACAGCCCCAACGTGGGGGCGGAGAAACGGTCGCTGTAACTTCGCCTGCCTAGCATCGGAGTGCGATGGGTGCCCATTCGAACGGTGGACGCGCGCTCGCCGGCTTCTTCGGGCTGGCGGTCCTGGTCGTCCTGCTGTTCGGGCTGGTGGCGTTGGTCGCGCTCCGACCGACGGATGGGCTGGCCTGGGTTCAGGTCCCCGATCTCAGCGCCGACCTCCGTCTCGATGCCGGGTTGCAGACCAAGCCGCTCAAGAACACGGTGCTGTTAGAGGCGCTCCAGGACCGGGCCCTCGAGGGCAATGCCGTCGAGGCGCTGGCCGTGGCCCCCGCCCTCGCCGTGGCTCCTGCCAACCCGGTGGTCGCGGTCATCCTGCCACCGTCGCAGCGCCCGGTGACAACGCCGGCACCCACGCCCACGCCAGCGGCCACGCCCACGCCGGCGCCGACCCCGAGCCCAACCGCATCACCTCAGCCATCACCAACGCCTACCGCTACCGCAACACCCGTCCCAACGCCCACCCCCACCGCGACGCCAACGCCGACGCCGACGCCCACGCCGGCGCCCACGCCGGGTCCGTCACCGACTCCAACCCCAACACCCACCGCACGGTTTGCGATCGTTTCCGCCAGCGAGCGGGTTACGCAGTCGCCGAAGACCGGCAACAACAAGGACCGGTGCAGCCAGACTTCCGTGACCGCGACCGGAAGCTTCACCACCAACGGCGCCGGCGGATGGGTCTTCTATGAGTGGGTCCGGGTAGACAGCCAGGGCAACCGAACGGTGAACCCGCAGGCTCCGATCCGGGTTGCCGCGGGGGATACGAGCTCCCACGCCGTGGTCACCGATAGCTTCACGCCCCAACACAGCGGCACCGACCAGCTGGTCTTCCTCAACCCGGCGTATACGGTCGCTGCCCAGAGCTGGAGCTGTCTTGGCTAAGCGGCTGACGATGCCGACCCTGAGAATCCGGACCCAGATCATCCTTCCGTTCCTCCTGCTGATGCTGATCCTGGGCATCATCGGCACCTATCTGACAACCAGCCTGGTCGCGACGTCGCTCGAGCGTCGTATCGCTGATCAACTCGTGCATGCCGAGGACGCGGCGCTCGACGCCGCCGTCAAGCTCCAGGGGCGTCAGGTGGCTGCCATCCGGCTGATTGCCAACACGCAGGGTGTCGACCAGGCCGTCCGTGCCGGAGACGCCGCGGCGTTGCGCGAGCTGATCGTGCCGCTCGAGGTCAACAACCGGCTCGGCACGGTGATGATCTTCGATGCCCGCGGACGCACCATCCTCGAAATCAGCCAGCCGGACGAGACGAACCCGAGTGGCCTGGTATTCAGGAGCGGCACCGATCTGTCCGGCGAGTTGATTGTCCAGCCGGTGCTCAAGGGCCAGTACGACTCACTGGGAGACAAGTACATCGGCTACCGCGGGTCACCCGTGTCGTCTCTGGCCGCCGCCGGGCCCGTGGTGCTGGGGGATCGCGTCGTCGGCGGCGTGCTGGTCGAGACCGCCCTGCCCGCCGTGCTCAGCGACATTCAGAGTAAGTCGCAGGCGCAGGTCGTGCTGCTGGACACAAAAGGACGGCTGCTGGGCAGCACCCTCGCCAACGTGAAAGGCGATCTCCTCGACGAGCACCTGCGCTCGTACCTGGCGCTGGCCTCGCCCGGGCGCGCGGCGACGCGAAGCCTGACCATCGCGGGCCAGGAATACGAGTTCCAGTTCACCAACTTTTACCTCCGCCAGCAGGTGGAGGGCTACCTCGCCGTCGCGCTATCGCGGCGCAGCGTCGTGGAGGCGGGCTTTCAATCGGCGTTTCAGATGACGGTGCTGTTCGCGGGCGTCGTTCTGATCCTGCTCCTGATCGGGTACCTGCTCGCGCTCCGGCTGACGCGGCCGATCGAGGCCCTGGTCGCCGGAACACAAGCGGTAGCCAGGGGTGACCTCAGCAAGCGGCTCGACGTCAGGCGTCGCGATGAGCTCGGCGAGCTGGCGACGGCTTTCAACACCATGACCCAGGACTTGCAAGAGCGGACTCGCTCGCTGAACGAGCAGATGCGCCGGCTGGCCGCGCTGTCGCAGTCGAGCCAGGGCCTGGGCAAGGAAACCGAACCCGCCGCGATGGCCGAAGCCATCCTGGGGGTCAGCATGAAGGCACTCGGGCTCGATAAGGCACTGCTCCTCGCTAGAAACGAGACCAGCGGGCTCGAAGTCCGGTCGGTGGTCGGCCTCGGCCCGAAAGCCGCGGCACAACTGGGCCGCTTGAGCCCGGCGAAGCTTGCCGAGGGTTTTGCCCTGCAACCCACCGCCGCCGTCGAAACCGTAACCACGCTTTCCGGCGACTCCCGGCGAGGCCTGCGCCTCTTCGGCGAGCTCGCCGGGATTCAGGAGGCGCTGGTCGTTCCGCTGGTCCGGGGCGAACGGAATGCCGGCTACCTCGTCACCGGCATCGCCGCCGGCTACCGGCTGCCACAGCAGGACGTGGACCTGCTGCAGACGATCGCGACCGAGATGGCGCTGATGATCGAGAACGCGGACCTGCGAAAGAAGACCGAGCTGCAAGCCCATCGTCTCGACCAGGCGATCATTGCCCTCGAGAAGATCTCGCAGGCCCTCACCGCGGTGACGGTTGGGACCGACAACCTGCTGCGGGCGGTCGCCCACGCCACGGCCGAGATCCTGGATGCCCCCTATGCCTCCTTGCACCTGCGTAAGCCCGCCTGGCGCGAGCAATTCAACGACGTCATCGTCGGATCGACCACCCGGCGTGAAATGGCCGCGGTCCGGCAGAGCGGGGACCTGGCCTCGAAGCGAGTCGAGCGACCGGAACAGGTCCTCGAGCTCGATCTGGTCGATGAGCATGGAGAGCCGCTCTCCGCGGCCCGACGGGTGGGGTTGCAGCGGGCGGTTGCCGTTCCCATGTGCCTGGCGGGCGAGATCGTCGGCGTGCTCGTGATCCACCTGCGGTCGCCGCGGACGCTGGAGCGAAGTGAGGTCCGCGTCCTCCAGACCCTGGCAAACCAGGCGGTGATCGCGATCGAGAATGCAGCGGCCTACGAGCACACCAAGCAGCTGGCCACTACCGACGCCATGACTGGGGTGGCGAACCACCGCGAGCTGGAAGCCTACCTCGACCGCGAGTTGCTGCGCTCGAGGAAGACGCGCGAACCGCTTGCCCTGATCATGTGCGACCTCGACCACTTCAAGCAAATCAACGACACCGTCGGGCACCCCGCCGGAGACGCCGTCCTGCGCCACCTCACCCGCCAGATCCTGGTGCCGGCCGTGCGACCCAAGGACCTGGTGGCACGCTACGGCGGCGACGAGTTCGTGCTCGTGCTGAGGGGCGCCGACAGCCGGGCAGCGGTCGCCATCGCCGAGCGGATTCGCCGGACGATCGGCGGTCAGGCCGTGTTACTGGACGGAAAAGCCGTCTCCAACCTTTCCCTCAGCCTGGGTATCGCCGTGTTCCCGCGCGACGGCGACACCCGCGAGGCGCTGGTGCAAGCCGCGGACCAGGCGCTCTACGTGGCCAAGCGGACCGGTCGCAACCGGGTGGTTCGCAGCGACGCCGGCAATGCCGACGCCCAGCTCGCGAGCTAGCGCGCGGCATCGATCTCCCGCCGGGCATTCGCTATTCTGTCGAAACCATGCCCCCGATCGCGCAGCGTCCCCGCGGGACCCAGGATTTGTTGCCCGCGGATCAGCCCTACTGGGAGGCGATGTCGGGGACGGCCAAAGACCTCGCCGAGAGGTTTGGCTATCTCCGGATTGAGACGCCGACCTTCGAGGCCACCGACCTCTTTGTGCGCGCCGTGGGCGAGGCGACCGACATCGTGAGCAAGGAGATGTTCACGTTCAAGGATCGGGGCGATCGATCGCTGACGCTGCGCCCGGAGGGGACCGCGCCGATCGTCCGCGCCTACTTCGATGCCGGCATGCAGCTGGAGCCGCAGCCGGTGCGCCTCTATTACCTGGGCCCGTATTTTCGGTCGGAGCGGCCGCAGCGCGGTCGCTTCCACGAATTTCGTCAGTTCGGCATCGAAGCGATCGGCGACGCCAGCCCGCTGCTCGATGTCGAAGCCATCGTTCTCGGGTGGAAGTGGTTCGGCGGACTCGATATCGGTGGGATCCACCTGCTGCTCAACAGCATCGGCGACGACGTCTGCCGTCCGGCGTATCGGGAACGGCTCCGCGATTACTATCGCCCTCATCTGGCCAAGCTGAGCGCGGAAAGCCGCACGCGATTCGAGAAGAACCCGCTGCGCCTCTTCGACTCGAAAGAACCGCAGGACCAGGAACTCAAGCAAAAGGCCCCCCGCATGGTGGACCACCTCTGCCAGCCCTGCGCCCAGGCCTTCCAGGCGGTCAAGGACGGGCTGGCCGCGGAAGCGATTCCCTTCACCCTGAATCCCGAGCTGGTCCGCGGCCTCGACTACTACACGCGAACGGTCTTCGAATATCAGCACGAAAGCCTGGGCGGAGCGCAGAACGCGCTGGGCGGTGGCGGTCGGTACGATGGCCTCGCCGCCGCCCTGGGCTACCGGGTGACGCCCGGCGTTGGCTTCGCCATCGGCCTGGACCGGACGGCCATGGTGCTCAAGGAGCGCAAGCCGCTGGCGCCTCCGGCGCCCGATGTCTGGGCCCTGGCGGTCGATCCCAAAGATGAGCTCTACGTCTTCCACCTGGCCGGGACCTTGCGCGAGCGTGGTTTGCGGGTGGTGGTCGACCCCGGGGCGGCCCGGCTCGATGCCAAGCTCCGCAAAGCCGCCAAACGAGGGGCGCGCGTCGCTCTGCTCGTCGGGCCGGAGGAACGAGAAAAAGGCGAGGCCGTCGTCCGCGACATGCGTCTGAAAACGCAGGTGAGTGTCGCCGAACGCGAGGTCGTCCCAACTGTCACGCAAGCCTTGAGCGCCGGGTGAGCCTGACACCCCGAACCCCGTGTGGGGCGCCGCGGATCGAGCAGGCGGGGCAGTCCGTCGACGTCTATGGCTGGGTGCACCGCCGCCGGGACCTCGGCGGCCTGATCTTCATCGACCTGCGCGACCGGAGTGGGATCGTCCAGGTGAAGTTCGACCCGGTGCACGCTCAGGCGCATGCGACGGGCGGAGAGCTGCGACTGGAGACCGTGATCCACGTCCGGGGGCCGATCGTGCGGCGCCCACCGGGAACGGAGAACAAGGAGCTCCCCAGCGGTGCTGTCGAAATCGAGGCGCAGGCCGTCGACATCCTCAACCGCGCGCTGCCGCCTCCCTTCGCCGTCAACGAAGACGGCGTGGTCGATGAGCAACTGCGCCTTCGCTACCGTTACCTGGATCTTCGACGGCAGCGGATGGCCCGGAATCTCCAGCTCCGACACCGGATGGCTAAGGCCATTCGGGATTTTCTCGACGACGAAGGCTTTGTCGAGATCGAGACGCCGGTTCTGATCCGCAGTACGCCGGAAGGGGCGCGTGATTACCTGGTTCCCAGCCGGCTGAAGACGGGCCACGTCTACGCGCTGGCGCAGTCGCCGCAACTCTACAAGCAACTCTTGATGGTGGCCGGCATGGACCGCTACTTCCAGATCGTGCGCTGCTACCGGGACGAGGACCAGCGCGCCGACCGCCAGCCGGAGTTCACCCAGCTCGATCTCGAGATGTCCTTCGTCGCCGAGGACGACGTGCTCGACGTCGTAGAACGCTGCTTTGCCCACGTCTGGAAGCAGGTGCTTGGCGTGGCCGTGGCGACACCCATCCGCCGTATCACCCACGCGGACGCGATGCTTCGATACGGCGTGGACAAGCCTGATCTTCGATACAAGCTGGAGATCGAGGAGCTGTCGTCGATCTTCGCGGGCACCGAGTTCAAGATTTTCCGGCAGGCCCTGGATGCCGGCGGAGTGGTGCGCGGTCTTCGCATTCCGGTGACAATCGGCGGCAAGGAGATCGATGCCCTTACCGAGGCCGCCCGCGGCGACGGAGCGAAGGGCCTCGCCTTCTGGCATCGGGAGGCGCAGGGCTGGCGCTCGCCGATTACGAAGTTCTTCACCGAGCGGGAGCTAGTCGGCCTGGAGCAGGCGACTGGGGCGCAACCAGGCGATGTGGTGGTCGCGGTGGCAGACCGCCCCGAGGTCGCAGCGGCGGCGCTGGGATCGGTCCGTAAGTCAGCGGCCCGATCCCTTGGGCTGATCGACGAGCGCGCCTTCGAATTCGTCTGGGTCACCGAGTTTCCACTCTTCGAGCGGAGCAAGGAGACGGGCGACGTTACCGCTGCCCACCATCCATTCACCTCACCACGGCCCGAGGACGTTGCCCTGCTGGCCAGCGAGCCGATGCGGGTGCGCGCCCGCGCCTATGACCTGGTCCTCAATGGCACCGAGCTCGGCTCGGGCAGCATCCGGATTCACGATCCGGAAATGCAGCAGCGGGTCTTCAGCGGGTTGGGCATGGCGCGCGAGGACGCCGAGCGACGATTCGGTTTCCTTCTCGACGCTTTCCGTTACGGCGCGCCGCCGCACGGTGGCTTCGCTTATGGCCTGGACCGGGTGGTCATGCTGGCCGCCGGTGAGCAGACGATCCGCGAGGTGATCGCGTTTCCCAAGAACCAGCAGGCCGAAGAGGTCATGACCGACGCGCCGGCTCCGGCTGACCCCAAACAGCTGCGGGAACTGGGCCTCGAATTGGTGCGTCCGCCGCTGAAACAAGGTCGATAGGGCTCCAGCCGTAACTGTCACCGTGGTTTTTCGGCCCCGTTACGGGCCGCAAGGTATTGCCATCGAGTGCGTAAGGTACGCAACTTACAGTAGGCGACATGAACGCCGCCATCTTCACCAAGTCCGCCAAAGGTCTCATTCTCGCGTCCGGTTTGATCGCCGCGTCGAGCATCATGGGCTACGCACAGGACGCCCCGGTGGCCCTGGGCGCCCAGGCGACCGTCCCGCTGAGCGGGGTTTACGTTGGGGCGCCGTCGGGCATTACGTCCCTCGGCGGCCATTCTTTCGACCTGAGCTCCGGCAACCTGGTCTCGTTGAGCAACGGCCAGAGCGTGAGCTTCAGCGGTTCCTGGGCAAATGCGACCGGTGCCTACCTGCTGCTCAACTCTGCCAACACCTACCTGTGGTACGACCAGACTGTAGTCGGCAACGTGACGCTGACCTTCAGTGACGGCACGACCACGAGCACCGACCTGATGGTTGGTGGCAACCTCCGCGAGTGGAGGACCGGCGCCGGCTTCACGGTCAACCTGATCACCGATCCGGCTGCCGCGCAGGTCTGGAGCGGTACCGCGACTGATGGCTCGGCTGCCGTCATCGACATGCTCACCATCAGCCTGGACGGCACCAAGACGCTCACCAGCGTGACCGTCAACGATACGAACGGCTGGGGCGCGCTGGCGATCTCGCTCGCAGGCCTCACGATTTCGACACCCGACCCGGCGCCCGCACCGCAACCGACCTGCTCACGTCCGGGCAACTCGTGCAACACGCCGGCCGTGGTGAACAGCCAGTCGCAGAAGTGGCAGCAGCCGGCCGCGACGACGCCGAGCGCGACGACGCCGAGCGACAAGCACACGAACAACGGGCATCACAGCAAATAAACGACGCGAGCTTCAGGAGAGGTCCGGCCAGCTGGCCGGGCCTCTCTTTGTTTAGATCCCCCACGACATCCGCTACACTCGCGGCGTTGCCTGTGCCCATCCCGCCGGTCTTCGTGCTGGCCACACTCCTGATCCTGCTGGGCACGCAGCTGGCCTACCTGATGGCTCCCAGGGCGCCCCAGTACGTCGTCCGGCTGGGCCTCAGCACCCTGGCCGTGCTGGTCGGCGAGGCGCTTGGGATCGCCGGCGTGGGCGCCCGGCTGGCGCTTGGCGAGCTGCACCCCCTCAACGACCTGGCGCTCCTGGCGATTGTGCAGTGGGCGGGAACCCGCTTGACCCGACGGGAGCAGGCGGTCTAGTGGAGCGTTTGAGCGCTCCACAAACGCGGTACAACTTGGGCAACATCCCGTGACGGGCAATGTCGGGAGGATTGCGTAAGTGGTATGGCAGGTCGGCGTGCTCCTGGTCGGCGTTGGGTTTCTTCTTTTCAGCGTCTTTGCCTCGTTCACCTTGCTGAACATGACCCGGAGCTTGCGGACCATTGAAGCGATCCTGACGCTGACGCTTGATGAGGCCAGGTTGGCCCTCCCCGAACTGCGCCACAGCCTGCAGCAGATCGATGACATGGTCACCGGGGTCACCGACAAGTTCACCGCCGCCGATCGGGCGATGAACGCCACCAGCGCCGCCATCACCGGATGGCGTGACCGGATCCGCGAACGCCTTGGCGGGCTCGGCCGCCGCCGGGGCGGATCACAGGCGAGCCAGCACCGGGAGGAATCATGAGGGAGAATCGACTTCGCCATCAACCGGCGACACCCGGCCAGGAGGCTCACGGCGGCGCCTATCTGACCGAGCTGAAACTGCCCGCCATCGCCGATTACATCGTGGTCGCCAAGCGCGCGGCGTCGTCGTTGGGGCTCGTGGTTGGTTTTTCCCTCCAGGAGATCGACGATCTGAACATCGCCATCACCCAGGCATGCGAGAACGCCTGTGCCGCGGCAGCCCAGCAGTGGGGGAGCGGAAATGGCCAGCTGAAGTTAATCTTCAAGAGCCGGCCGCGCCGACTGGAGGTCGAGGTCCGGAGTGTTCCGCCGCGGGCCGTCGAGCAGCAGCAGCAGGCCGTTCGCAAGCCCCATCGCGAGATGGAGCTCGACTATGAAACGATTGGTTTGAATATGATCCGGCTGTTTGTCGACGAACTCCGCTACCAGGTGGATGACCAGACGGGCAGCATGCGGATGAGGATGGTCAAATACCTGATCGAGTAGAACGCCCACCCTCCCCGCAGTCCACCGTCCGACCGAACCGTGAGCTCGTTCGCCGTCTCTTCCTTAGATATCAGAAGACGAAGGATCCGCAGGTCCGCCAGCAGCTTGTCGAGTTGTTCAACAATCTGGTGGTCTTCCTGGCCAAGAAATTCAGCAACCGGGGCGAGCCGCTGGAGGATATCGTCCAGGTCGGCTATATCGGACTGCTGCAAGCGATCGAGCGCTTCGAGCCGCAGCGGGGCCTGGAGTTTTCGACGTTCGCCACGCCCACCATCGTGGGGGAGATCAAGCGGTATTTCCGGGACAAGAGCTGGGCGGTGAAGGTGCCGCGCCGGCTGCAGGAGACGATGCAGCGCGCCGATGTGGCGCAGCAGCGACTGCAAGCGACGCTCGGCCGACAGCCGTCGGTCAACGAAATCGCCAAGGAGCTCGGGCTGGAACCCGAAGAGGTGCTGGCCGCGATGGAGGCGAGCCCCGCCCAGCGCACCATCCCCTTCGAGTCAACCGGTTCCGCCGCCCGCGACGACGACGGCCTGCAACTGACCGAGCGACTGGGGCTGGAAGACGAGAACCTCGACAAGGTGGAACTGCAGGATCTCCTCGACCAGGCGATGCGCCACCTGACGCCGCGTGAGCGGCGGATCATGTATCTCCGCTTCGTCGACGAGCTCCCCCAGGCGGAGGTTGCCAAGCGGCTCGGCATCTCACAGATGCATGTCTCGCGGCTGCAGCGGGCGGCGGTCGAGCGGCTGAAGCGCGAACTTCCCGTCAGTTAGCCGCGGCCCGCGGTGAGGCAGAAATGAGATCTCGGTACAATTCAGTGCGCGCAAGGACCAAGAGTGAAGAGCGCGGAAATCCGCCAGCGTTTTCTTAACTTTTTCAAAGAGCGGGACCACAAGGTGTTGGCGAGCGCATCCCTGATCCCGTTCGGCGATCCTACCCTGCTGTTCACCAGTGCCGGCATGGTGCCCTTCAAGCCTGTCTTCCTGGGCCAGGCGAAGCCGCCCTATCCACGCGCCACCACCGTCCAAAAAGTCTTCCGATCATCGGACATCGACGTCGTTGGCCACGACGGCCACCATCTCACCTTCTTCGAGATGCTGGGCAACTTCTCCTTCGGCGACTACTTCAAGGAGAACGCGATTCCATACGCGTATGAGTTTCTGACCACCGAACTCCGAATCGAGCCGGGGCGTCTGTGGGCCGGGATTCACAACGAGGATGACGAGAGCTACGAGATCTGGAAGAAGACCGGCATTCCGGACGCGCGCATTCGTCGCTTTGGCGACGAATTCAACTTCTGGGCGGCCGGTCCAACCGGGCCCTGCGGTCCGGACTCCGAGGTCCACTACGACTGGGGCGAGGAGCATGGGTGTCGGATGCCGGACTGCGGTCCGAATTGCGAGCACCCCGGCTGCGACCGGTTCCTCGAGATCTGGAACCTGGTGTTCATCCAGTGGGACCGCGACCAGGCCGGCCACCGGACGCCGCTGGCACGCAAGGGTATCGACACCGGGATGGGCCTGGAGCGCATCACCGCCGTCGTCAACCGACAGCGTCGCGGTGTTTTTGAAACGGACCTTTTCCGGCCGCTGATCGAACACTGGGAGAAGGAAACCGGACGGCCGTATGGGACGCAGCCCGAGGTGGATACGTCGCTTCGGGTCATGGCCGACCATGCGCGAGGCACCGCCATGCTGACGGCGGATGGCGTCATCCCCTCGAATGAGGGTCGGGGTTATGTCCTGCGGCGCCTGATCCGGCGCGCGATGGTTCATGCCCGACGGCTCGGTCCCAATGCTCACTTATCGTCGGGGGTGCCAATCGTGGTCAGACTCCTGGGCGATGTCTACCCCGAGGCGCGTAAGCAGGTCAGCCAGATAACGGATGTGGTGCGATCGGAGGAGGAGCGCTTCAGCATCGCGCTGCGGCAGGGTATGGAGCGCCTCCAGGGGCTGATCGATCGGAAGGCGCTGACCGCGGAGGAGGTCTTCTACCTGCACGACACCCTTGGTTTCCCGGTCGAACTCTCCGCCGAGCTGGCCGGAGAACAGGGGGTCACCGTCGACATGACCGCGGTCGCGACATTGATGCAGGGTCAGCGGGAGCGCAGCCGTGTGGCAACCGGCGGATTCACGGCGCCGCTGGCGGGCCGAGCGACGCGCTTTGTCGGCTATGACCGGCTCGACGTGGACACTTCCATCACCGACGTCTTCGCGGTCGCCGGCGACCCGGGGCAGGCCGATGTGTTCCTCGAAGAGACGCCTTTTTATGCGGAGCGAGGCGGGCAAACGGCCGATACCGGCTGGCTGACCTGGAACGGCGCCAAGGTCGTCGTCGTCGACGTGCAGCCACAGGGTGAGGCGATTCGTCACCGGGTCGCCGCGCCGCCCGATCGGCTCAAGCCCGGCGATCGGGTGCGCGCCGCGGTGGATGCTGAGCGCCGTCAGGCGATCGCCCGTCATCACTCGGCCACGCACCTGCTGCATCGCGCCCTTCGCGACGTGCTGGGCGACCAGGCGACGCAGGCCGGGTCGTCGGTTCACCAGGACTCTGCAACCTTTGATTTTCGTTTTCCGCGTGCGCTGGCTCCCGACGAGATCGATCGCGTCTTTCGCCTGCTCAATGACAAAATCCGCGCGAACCTGGAGCGCCGGGTGGAGGAGCTTCCGCTCGAGCAGGCGATCGCAACTGGCGCCGTCGCACTCTTCGACGAGAAGTACGGCGACCTGGTTCGGGTCGTTTCCTTCGATGATTGGGCCCGCGAATTGTGCGGCGGCACGCACGTGGCGCGAACTGGCGAGATCGGTATGGCGCTGATCTCTAGCGACCGAAGCATCGGCGCCGGGATTCGTCGAATCGAAATGCGGGCCGGCGCGGCCGCGGACCAGCGGGTGCGGGAGTATGAGCGGGTACTCGCCGAGCTTGCCGAAGCCCTGCGGGCAGGTCCGGCCGAGCTGCCTTCCAGGGTCGCCACCCTCCAAGCCGAGGTGAAGCGCGTGGAAAAGGAGATCGCCAATTTGCGACAGCGTCTTGCCGCCGGCGGTGGAGCGCAACTCGAGGAAGCCGACGTCGACGGCGTCCGCCTGTTCCTGCAGCGGGTTGATGCCGCCGAAACGGACTTGCTCACCTTCGCCGATCACGCGCTGGCGAGGGCCAACGGCAACGGGGTGGCGGTCGTCGTCGGCGGCCGCAACTTTGCTGTCAAGGTGGCAAGCTCACTCGCCGACCGGTTGCCGGCCAATGATCTCGTGCAGGCCTTCCGCCAGGTGGCGGGCGGGAAGGGCGGCGGCCGGGGGCCCGTCGGCCAGGGCGGCGGGATCGATCCCGAAAGGGTGGATGACGCGTTCAAGTCTTTGCAGGACTATATGCGGCAGCGGTTAAACCCCCCACCCCGACCCTCCCCCGCAAGGGAGAAGGGAGATAAGCCCGGATGATCAAGATCAAAGACCGGATCAAGCGCTTGCGGCGAGGCGCCGACTACGAGAACTACTACACCGCCCTGGACATCGGCACCGAGTACATCAAGGCGCTGGTCGTCAAGCGGGAGGGGCGTAACGGCGTCGTGCTGGGGGCCTCGCGACAGCGGCAGGAATTTGCCGACATGCAGGGCGGGGTCCCATCCGATATCCAGGGGATCATCGACAGCTGCGATAAGGCGATGTCCCAGGCGGAGGACATGTGCGACATCATCCCCGGCCAGGCGGTGATCGGGATCGCCGGCGAACAGGTCAAGGGCTTCAGCACGTCGGTCACAGTGCCGCGCGCCGATCCCAACCTCAAGATCAACGAGGTCGAATTGATCCAGACCCTTCAACTGGTGCAGAAACGCGCCCTTCGCGAGGCCCGGCATGCGATGAGCCTCGAACTGGGCGTTGCCGACGTCAGCGTCAAGTTGATCAACTCGGCGATCACGAGCGTCCGAATCGACGGCTTTGTGGTCAACAACCCGATCGACTTCCAGGGCAAGCAGATGGTGATCACCGTCTTCAATACATTTGCGCCGCTGACCCACGTGGGCGCCCTGCAGACGATTGCGACCGAGCTGGATCTCGAGCTGCTGGCCACGGTCGCCGAGCCTTATGCCATGGCGCGCTGCGCCGCCACCGACGAGGTCTACGACTTCGGGGGAATCTTCATCGACATCGGCGGCGGCACCACCGACATCGCCCTGATCCGCAATGGCGGCATCGAGGGCACCCGAATGTTCCCGATCGGCGGGCGCGTCTTCACCAAGAAGCTGGCGACCCGCTTCGGCATCTCCTTTACGGAAGCGGAGGCCGTCAAGCTTCGCCATTCCAAGGGGGAGCTCCCGCCGGAGCAGGCCGACAAGGTGCACGCCGTACTGGCCCGGGATGCCGAGGTGCTGGTCGAGGGCGTGGCGATCACGCTCCAGGAGATGGCGAAGGGGGATCGGCTCCCGACGGCGATCTATCTGGCCGGGGGCGGCAGCGCCCTGCCGGAGGTCAAGGAGCAGCTTCGAAGCTTTCCCTGGGCGGACAAACTTCCGTTCGGCCGCCCCCCGGGCGTCAACGTCCTTCGCCCGGTCGACATTCGAGGCATCTACGACTCCACCGGGTTGCTGCTCGACCAGCAGGACATCACGCCGATGGGGCTGGCTTTCCACGCCATTCAGCAGCAATCTGAGGATCAGGCCCCCCTTTTCGGGCTGATGCGGAAGGTGCTGAAGGCGATGAAAGTCTGACGGTCGGGCCAGAAAACCTGACAGCGTAACGACTCGACTATCGGTGACGTTTCGGGTATGAAAGGCTGCGACGTGTTAAAACTGTGAAGACTCTGGCCAAGCTGCTCTACGTCGAAGCTGACGAGGAGATCACCGACCTCGTCGATCGCCTCCGTGATCTCAGTCTCGAGGATGAGGTTACCTTCGTGGTCCCCGATCGGGCGCGCGCCCTCCAGAGTCCAATGAGCTTCCGGCTGCTGAAGCGCTATGCCGACAGCTATGGCAAGCGGGTCAACCTGGTGAGCGGCGATCCCCGCCTCCAGGCGATGTCGTTGGAAGCCGGCGTCACGGCCTATCCGAGCCTGGCGGCCTATGACACCGGGACTGAGATTCACCAGCCTGCGCTGGTCGATGAGCCGCCCGCGCCAGGTGCCGCACCGTCCACGACGGCTCCGGCCAGTGCCGAGGCCGGCGCTCGAGTCGGCGGTACCGGCGGCGTCGCGACGCTCGACCGCCCACGCCAGGCGTCGGTGGTCTCGGCGCCCCCGAAAAAGGCGCCCGCACCTCCGAAGTCGCCCCGGCCGGGTCCGTCCTTCAACAGTTACCGGCCTTACCTGATCGGCGCCGGAGCGCTGGCGATCCTCGCCCTGCTCGTCGGCATCCTGTATCTGCCCAGCGCAACCGCGACCCTGTCCGTGTCGGGGACAGCGATCAAGGCCGACGTGACGTTGCTCGGAGCACCCGGCACCGCGGCGGGGTCGCCCGACCACTTCGTCACCCAGGCGGTTAACGCGAGTGAATTGCAGAGCCTGCCGGGTACGGCAACGGGTTCGAAGTCGATTCCCGCCCAGCCATCCGTCGGCGAAGTGACCTTCACGGAGAACTGTGTATTCCTATGCGACTCAGGTACGACCACGATTCCGACCGGGACTAGCGTCAGCACGACAGACGGCAAACGCTACACAACGAACAAGGCGGGTACCGTTGCATCCCCTCGCGGCTCGGCAACTGTCCCAGTCAAGGCTGTGACCGCCGGCCCCGACGGCAACACAGGTGCCCACACCATTACCACCATCGATCGAAATCGCGATTTCAACCTCACCGTAGATAACGCACAAGCAACGAGCGGAGGTGCCGATCCACGGACGGCGACGGTGATTCAGCAGTCTGACATCGACGGCCCCAGAGACGTTTACGCAAAGGACGCCGTGCCCCGGATTACGGACCAACTGAAGACCAAGGCACAGGGCCAGACGCTCGTGATGGTAGGGAACGGGGTGCAGGCTACGGCCAAACCAGACCACAACGTCGGCGAGGAAGTCTCAGGCTTCAACATCGCCATCAAGGTCGAAGGTAACGGCGTTGCCTTCGACGAGAAGACTGTCAAGCAAATGCTGAAGTCCGGCCTCCAGCACAAGCTCCAATCCGGAGCCCAGCTGACCAGCGACGTCAAGCTCACCTACGACGCCATCGATGCGACAACCGATGGGCACGTCACCCTGAATGGTCACGCGTCGGGCTTTTCTATACCGGTCTTCCTGGAGAGCAACATCCGAGGACATCTGAAGGGCATGAGTCCGTCGAAGGCGCACGCCTTCCTGCAGTCGCTGCCGAACGTCGTCGACGCCCGGGTCACCCAGTCACCGTTCGGCCTGCCCTGGCTGCCGCTGTTCAGCTCGCGCATCTCACTCAAGATCCAGGAGGTCTCCGGCAGCCCGAGCTCTTGAGGATCCTCGCGATCGATCCGGGCAGTGTCCGGCTCGGGCTTGCGCTGAGTGATCCATCAGGAACGATCGCCCAGCCACTGAGCGTGCTTTCGCGACGCTCGGAGGCGGAGGATCTCGCGGCGCTCGTGGATCTCGTGGCCCGCCACGGCGTCGACGCGATCGTGATCGGTCTCCCTCGCATGATGAACGGCCGCCTCGAAGCCGCGGCCCAGGAGGCCCAGGCATTTGGCGCGCGCGTCGAGCAGGCGACCGGGCGCCCGGTGGCATACTGGGACGAGCGCCTGACAACGGTGGCCGCCGAACGTTATCTGATCGAGCAGGGCAAACGGCGGAGCAAACGGCGGCAAGAGGTTGATCGGATGGCCGCCACGTTATTGTTGCAGGGGTACCTCGACTACCAACGCGGGCGGGGGCCAGGAGGCTGAATGCCAGAGATTCCCGAAGCGAACGGCGAGATTCAAACCATCGAGCTGGTCAATGAGAAGACCGGCGAAGAGGAAAGCTACGTCGTTCACGACGTCGTGGAGATCGAGGGTGAAACGTACTACGTCCTGCAGGCGGAGGCCGACGAGGACCGCGTCCTGATCCTGCGCCGTGAGGGCGAATCGCTCGTCACCCTGGACGATGAGGAACACGACCGGGTAGTCGAGCAGCTCGAGGAATTCGAAGAGGACGACGAAGTCGATGAAGACGGCGGCCCGGAGCGCTGACTGACCCGGCTCGGCAACCGATGAGCGCGCCGGCGCCGCGGCGACGCAGTCGCGCGTTGGGCTGCGTGCAGTGGTTTGTCGTCTTGCTGTTTCTGCTGCCGGCGGCGCTCGGCATCCCGGGCGTACTTGCCTACAACTGGGTCGACCATCAGCTCCATCAGCCTGCCAACCCGGCGAACGCCAAAGTGCGGTTCGTCGTGCCACCGGGCGCTAGCTTTCATGAGGTCGCCGATACGCTCCATCGCGTCGGGTTGATCGACTCGGTACCGGTGTTCGATTTCTACGCCCGCTACAAACATCTGGACCGCAACGTCCAGGCCGGCGCGTACGAGCTCAGCCGCAATCTCAACATGGTCCAGATCCTGCAGGCGCTACAAACGGCCATCCCGGAGGAAATCTTCGTCACAGTTCCCGAGGGCTACACGATCAAAAAGACAGCCGCACTGCTCGACACGGGGGGCGTGATCAAGGGCAGCGACTACCTGGCGCAGGCCGTGGCGGGCCAGTTCAACTACGACTTCCTCAAGGACCTTCCGCCCGGAACGTCGCTCGAGGGGTTCCTGTTCCCCGATACCTACCTCATTCCGCGCAATGGGACGGCCAAGCAGCTGATCACGCTGCAGCTCGACCAGTTCGGCAAGCGCTGGAATGACACACGCAAAGGGCAGGCGAGCCAACGCAAGCTCAATGCTCTTCAAATCGTCACCATCGCCTCGATGATCGAGCGGGAGGCCCTATTCGACGAAGACCGCCCGCTGGTCGCCAGCGTGATCTACAACCGGCTGTCGGCCGGCTGGGCGCTGGACATCGATGCCACCGTGCTCTACGCGAAGGGCGCCTGGCAGGCGACCGTCACGACGGACGACCGCAAGATCAATTCGCCCTACAACACCTATCTACATACCGGACTCCCACCAGGACCCATCGCGAACCCCGGCATCAAGGCTATCGATGCCGCCCTCCAGCCGGCCACAACCGGCTACTTCTTCTACCTCTCCGACAAGCAGGGTCACAACCACTACGCCAAGACCAACGAAGAGTTCGCCCGCCTCCTCAAGCAGTACGGCCTCGAGTAACCCCCTCCCGGACCCTCCCCGCGGGGGAGGGAGGGGCGTTGCCGCGTCCCGGCTCCTGCTGGTCGGTGGGGAAGAGGGCGGCGAGCTGGCCGCCACCCTTTACGATGCGGGGTTCGTGGCAGCCGGCATCGATGCCAGATGCGAAGCGCGCGTGGTCAGGCCGGCTGAACTGGCAGATGCGGTAGCGCACATGCGGGCGGATACCCGGGTTCTGGGCGCCGCCGTGACGATGCCGCATACGGTTGCGATCAGCCGGCTGCTTGACGGGCTGGGCCCGGAAGCGCAGGTCGTCAGGGCCGTGGACACCGTCACCCATCGGGCGGGTGCCCTGATCGGCTGGAACACCGATCGGTCGGCGTTCACGCTGGCCCTCGAGGAGGCCGGCTACCAGCTGAAAGGACGCACGGCGCTGGTCCTGGGCGCGGGTGGCGCCGCCCGGGCGTCCGTTGATGCGCTGCGGGAGGCCGCCGCCAAGATCTGGGTATCGAGCCGCGATCTCGAGGAGGCCCGGGCCCTGTGTCGGGACCTCGACATCAGCAGCGGCGGTCCCTCGCCCCTTGGGTCGCTATCCTTGCTGGTCCGCAAAGTCGAGCTGATCGTGAACGCGACCCCGGTGGGCAACGACGGCCGGGGCGCGCCCTTTCCGATCGAGTGGCTCCTGCCCAGTCATTTCGTCTTCGATCTCATCTACCAGCCGCCCATTACCCCACTGGTCCGGGGCGCTCGCGACCGTGGCGCTCACGCGATCAATGGGTTGTCCATGCTGCTCTTTCAGGGGCTCGCCGCCTTCGAGATCTGGACCGGCCAACCGGCGCCGGAAGCCGAGATGCGGGCGGCATTGGAGCGGGCCGTGCTGGGGCGGCTCAGTTCGTGACCCACCTGCCCCTGGCGCTGGCGTGGGCCGTCGGCGGCGTCCTGGTAGGCGCCGGCCTGAACTACGTGTCACGCTGGCTGGCGCGCATCGAGGAGATCGAGTTCCAGCAGTCACGCCCGGAGATCCTGCTGATGCCGGGTCTCTGCGCCGTGCTGTTCTTTCTCTTCGCCCTGCAGCTCGGCTTCCAGCCGCTGTTGCTCATCGATTCCGTCTTCGTCGCCATCCTGGTGCAGGTGCTGGCCTTCGACCTGAAAACGCGCTACATCCTCGACCTGGTGATGTTCCCCAGCTGGGCGATCGCCTTTGCGCTGGCTTTTGTGACACCCTGGACCGCCTTCGCCACCTGGCCATGGCCGGATTGGCGGACCGCCCCCGTCGCCGCGTTGATCGCCGGCGGGGTCTTCTTGCTCCTCTACCTTGGCGGGCAATTCGTGTTCGGCACGGAGGCCTTTGGGTTTGGCGACGTCAAACTCGCCGTGCTCATCGGGATGGCGACCGGCCTTTCGAATCTACGAATGGTCCACGCCCTGCTCTACGGCGTGTTTCTGGGCGG
>Ga0209239_1000793_pt1 | contig 18472 bp, 16 predicted proteins | sample GraSoi013_2_20cm_FD_185824 | JGI IMG/M metagenome (GOLD analysis project Ga0209239, IMG submission 185824) | Grasslands soil microbial communities from the Angelo Coastal Reserve, California, USA - Sample 10_02_2013_2_20cm (SPAdes) (version 2) | ecosystem: Environmental > Terrestrial > Soil >...
AAGCTCGGCCTCGGCGGCAAGCTCGATGACGCCTACGTCTTCACCCGCGACGGCGCCGAGCCCTACCGGCCCGGGCGCCTCGGGCAGGCCTTCAGCGATCACTGCGAGGCCGCGGGCTTCGCCGGCGTCACCTTCCACGCCGTCCGCCACACCCACATCACGACGCTGCTGCACCGTTGGGAAGAGCGGGGCGAAGGCAGTCAGCCGCCGCGCCGGCCACGCCAACCTCTCGACAACGCTGGAAGTTTACCAGACGATCTTCGAGGAGGACGATCGCGCCCTCGCCGACATCTCCGCGGGGCTGTTCAACCGGAAGTAATGCGTCATAAAGTATCCTGGGTACAATTTCGGGTACAATTCGCCATCTGTTCTACGCAAGTCATTGACAACGCAGCACTCCTCATCGGCTCCTTGGTTAATCGCGCCTTAACCCCGCCGCACCTATGGTAGGACAAACCCTGGTGCGGCGGGTGTTGGCGCCGCTTTGTCGATGTTTATGACCGCCGCCGAACGCGTCCCTCCTCCCTCGCCTGGTCGGCCCGACATCGGCCGTTCGCCATTCGTGCGGCTGCGCGAGCTTTTGGGCAACCTCGAGCCCGGCAAATCTCCAATCAGCTTGGCCGTGGGCGAACCGCAGCACGGCGTGCCGGCATTCGTCGGCCCGCTCCTGGCCGCCCATATCGACGAGTTTGGCCGATATCCCATGAACAAGGGCCTCGACGCCTTTTGCGAGGCGGCCGCAGCGTGGCTCGGGCGGCGCTTTGCCCTGCCGCGGTCGATCGATCCGGCCCATGAAATTTTGGTGCTCAATGGGTCGCGGGAAGGACTGTTTCTCGCGGCCATCGCGGCGGCGCGCTGGGTTACCGGCCGCCGGGGCCGCCCCGCAATGCTCATTCCCAACCCCTTTTACGCCGCCTACGCCGCGGGTGCGGTGGCGGCGAATTGCGAGCCGGTGTACCTGCCGTCCACGGCGGCGACCGGCTTTCTTCCCGATCTCGATGCGCTCCCGGATGAACTTCTCGCCCGCACCGTCGCCTTCTTCATTGCTTCGCCTGCCAACCCGCAGGGTGCGGTAGCCGACCTAAACTATCTTAGGCGCGTGGTCGCTCTCGCCCGGCGGTTTGGATTCCTGGTGTTCAGTGACGAATGCTATTCCGAGATCTACACGCGACATCCGCCTGCCGGCATGCTCGAAGCCGCCGGCCCCGATTTTGCAAACGTGGTCGAGTTCCAGTCGTTGTCCAAGCGCTCGAACCTACCGGGACTGCGCATCGGTTTTGCCGCCGGCGATCGAAAATTCCTCGCGCGCTTCCTGGAGCTGCGCAACGTCTCGGCACCGCAAGTCCCGCTTCCGGCGCAGCGCGTCGCCATCGCCGCCTATGGCGATGAGGCGCATGTCGAAGAAAACCGACGACTCTATGCGCAGAAATACGATCTCGCCGACGACATCATCGGCGATCGCTACGGTTACCGGCGGCCGGGAGGCGGATTCTTTCTCTGGCTCGACGTTTCGGCGCAAGGCGGCGATGAAGCGGTCGCGCTTAGGCTCTGGCGCGAGGCGGGACTGCGCGTGGTGCCGGGCCGCTATCTCGCACGCGAGCAGACCGACGGCTCCAATCCCGGGTTCGGCTACATTCGCGTCGCCATGGTGCAGGATCGGGAGACGACGGCGGAGGCGCTCCATCGTCTCGTGGCGGTGCTGGGCTGAGGGATCATCATGGCTGTCATCGACCGCGGCCTCGAGACTCTCAATTTTCTTCCCGACGGCGTGCGTGAGGCGCTACGCCGGCGCCTGCGCGAACTCGGCGGCTTCGGCCTTATCGTGCTGGCCACGCTCCTTGCGCTCGCGCTTGCGACCTGGTCGGTACAGGATCCCTCGCTGAGCCACGCCACCAATGCGCCGGTACGCAACCTACTCGGCGCACCCGGCGCCATTGTTGCCGATCTGCTGATGCAGGTTCTTGGGGTGGCTGCGCTCGCCTTCATTTTGCCGATCGCCATGTGGGGCTGGCGGCTCATCACTCACCGACCCTTGCGGCACGAGCGCCTGCGCCTGCTGTTCTGGGTTCTCGGCGTGGTGCTCAGTGCCGGCTGCGCTGCCGCGCTGCCGCGCAGCCCCGCCTGGCCGCTGCCGGTTGGGCTCGGCGGCGTGATCGGGGATTGGGTGCTGCGGCTGCCGGCGCTACTCGCGGGCGGAACGCTTGCGGGAGCGATGCGCGTCGCGATCGCGATCATAGCGGGCGCGGGAACGCTGCTGTGCTTCGCGGTCGTCGCCGGATTTGGATGGAGGAGCAATGATCGCAACGCGGACGTTGCGGCCGAGGACGATGAAGCCTCCATCTCGCTCGGCTGGATAACGCACGGCTTTCTGAGCCTGAAGGCGCGTCTCGCGCGCGCACTCACGCGCCGGCCGGCGACACCCGCACCGGTGCACCGCGAGGCGCCGCCGCATGGCCGTATCGAACCGCGCTTCGATGCAAGTGACGCCGCGCAGTCGAAACTCGCTGTGGAGATGGAGGACGAGGACGACAACACGAGCCGCGTTGCGTCGCGCAAGCCCAGAGCAACCCCGCGCGCGCCACGAAGGTCGAGCGGCGGCTATGTGCTGCCCTCGCTCGAACTCCTTGCTACGCCGAAGGCCGTCGGACGCGCGACGCTGAGCACCGACACGCTGCAGGCGAACGCCACCGCGCTCGAGGGCGTCCTCGCCGACTTCGGCGTGCGCGGCGAGATCATCAATGCCCGGCCCGGTCCGGTGGTCACCCTCTACGAGCTCGAGCCCGCGCCGGGCATCAAATCGTCGCGTGTGATCGGGCTCGCCGACGACATCGCCCGCTCCATGAGCGCGCTCTCGGCGCGCGTCGCGGTGGTGGCTGGACGCAACGTCATCGGCATCGAGCTGCCGAACCCGACGCGCGAGAAGGTGTATTTGCGCGAACAGCTCGCCAGCCGCGACTACATCGACAGCAGCGCGAAGTTGCCGCTCTGTCTGGGCAAGACCATCGGCGGCGAGCCGGTGATCGTCGATCTCGGACGCATGCCGCATCTGTTGATCGCCGGCACCACCGGCTCGGGCAAGTCGGTCGCCATCAACACCATGATCTTGAGTCTGCTCTACCGGCTACGGCCGGACCAATGCCGCCTCATCATGGTCGACCCGAAAATGCTCGAGCTGTCGGTCTACGACGGCATCCCGCACCTGCTCACCCCAGTCGTCACCGATCCCAAGAAGGCCGTCGTCGCGCTCAAATGGGCGGTGCGCGAAATGGAGGAGCGCTACAAGAAGATGTCGAAGCTCGGCGTGCGCAATATCGACGGTTACAACGCGCGCGTGGCCGAGGCGAAGGCGAAGGGCGAGAAGCTCACCCGTACTGTCCATACCGGCTACGACAAGGAGACGGGCGAGGCGATCTACGAAAACGAGGAGCTGGATCTCGAGCCGCTGCCGTTCGTCGTGGTCATCGTGGACGAGATGGCGGACCTGATGATGGTCGCCGGCAAGGACATCGAAGGCGCCGTGCAGCGGCTCGCGCAGATGGCGCGTGCGGCCGGCCTGCACGTGATCCTGGCAACGCAACGGCCGTCGGTCGACGTCATCACCGGCACGATCAAGGCCAATTTCCCGACCCGCATCTCGTTCCAGGTCACGTCGAAGATCGATAGCCGCACCATTTTGGGAGAGCAGGGCGCCGAACAGCTCCTCGGGCAGGGCGACATGCTCTACATGGCCGGTGGCGGCCGCATCAGCCGGGTGCACGGACCATTTTGCTCCGACGAGGAGGTCGAGAAAGTCGTGCGCCATCTCAAATCGCAAGGCACGCCGCAATACCTCGACGCCGTGACGGCGGCGGAGGACGAAGACGAAGACGGCAATCCCGTCTTCGACGCGACCGGAATGGGCGAGTCCGACGGCGGCGACCTTTACCAGCAGGCGGTGCAGGTCGTGCTGCGCGACCGCAAGGCCTCGACCAGCTACATCCAGCGCCGCCTGCAAATCGGCTACAACCGGGCGGCCTCGCTCGTGGAGCGCATGGAAAAGGAAGGCGTCGTCGGGCAGGCCAACCACGCCGGCAAGCGCGAAATCCTGATAGGCGAGGAGGCCGCGGACCGTTATTGAGAAGTCCGTTAGCCGCTGTTAAGGCCTTTTTGCGGAATTCGTCGTCTTCTCGCCACACGGGGCAGCTACCGACCGGACGGGACGGGGAGAGGGACCATGGCTGGAACGGGCCAGGGGCTATTCGTCGGGGTGGCGGTTTTGGGCATGGTCGCGCTGGGATGGACGGCGAACGCCGAGCCCATTCCCTTGCCGGCGCCCGCGCCGCTCCCCAAGGAGCGCGCTGCCCCGCCCAGCAAGTCGGGAACGACCGCGCAATCTGGCGGCTCGGGCTTGGCGGCCGGCGTCAGGTCGCTGTTTCACCTGGATAAGGAGCCCGAGGCCTCGCCGACGCCGGTGACGACCACCGCCGGTTTCACGCCTACACAACGCGCCCAGGTCGACAAGGTCAGCGCCTACCTCTCGAACATGCAGCAATTGGTAGGCGATTTCGTGCAGGTCGGCCCTGACGGCAGTCGTGTCAGGGGCGAATTCTATATCCAGAAACCCGGCAAGGTTCGTTTCGAATACGAGCCGCCGAGCCGCATCGAGATCGTCGCCGACGGTCAGTCGGTCGTGGTGCGCGACCGCAAGCTTGCCACGCAGGATCTCTATCCGCTCTCGCAGACGCCGCTGCGCTTCCTCCTCTCCGAGCGTATCGATCTTCTCAAGGAGACGAACGTCATAGGGGTACGCGCTGACGACACGTTCGTGACGATCACGATCGAGGAGAGGCAACCGCTCATCGGCACCAGCCGCCTGGTGATGATGGTGGGCGCCAAGGATTATCAGTTAAGGCAGTGGACGATCACCGATCCGCAGGGCTACGACACGACGGTCGCGGTGTCCAAGCTCGACAACAGCAAGCGGCCGGACCCCAGCCTGTTCAAGATCGATTACACCCGCTACATCCAGTAGCGGCGGATCCGCAAATCAGTCCTCAGACGTTTTGTGCTTGACCTCGTGGCGAGCGATCGCCAATTAGCGGGCGCTATCCGTCCGTTTCGTCCGAAATCCTGATGCGGCTGACAATCACAACGTGGAATATCAATTCGGTGCGGCTGCGCATCGAGGGTATGGCGAGGTTCGTGAAGGCAGTTCGGCCCGACGTTCTCTGTCTGCAGGAAACCAAGTGCCCCGACGATAAGTTTCCGATCAAGCGCTTCAAGCGGCTCGGCTATGAGTACGTGGCGCTCAATGGGCAGAAGGGCTATCACGGCGTCGTCGTGCTTTCGCGTCTGCCGTTCGAAAGCTTCGATGTCCAGTCGTTTTGCGGGAAGAGCGACTGCCGGCACATCTCGGCCGTGCTCGGCGAACGCGCTGGACTTCGCGATCCGATCACCCTGCATAACCTGTATGTCCCGGCCGGCGGCGACGTCCCCGATCCCGCGGTCAATCCGAAGTTTGCGCACAAACTCGCCTTTCTCGATGAAATGCGGGCGTCCGCTGCGTTGCGCTGTGACAGCTCAAGCCGCATGATCCTGCTCGGCGATCTCAATGTCGCGCCGCTCGAACACGATGTCTGGAGCCACAAACAGATGCTACGAGTGGTGTCGCACACGCCGATCGAGTGCGACAAGCTTGCCGCGGCACAGAAGGACGGCGGCTGGGTCGACGCCATGCGCATGCTGGTGCCTGAGCCAACCAAACTCTACACCTGGTGGAGCTATCGCTCGCCCGACTGGAAAGCAGCCGACAAGGGGCGCAGGCTCGATCACATCTGGGTCGCGCCGGCGCTCGCCGACCGGCTCGCCGGCATTGAGGTGCTGAAGCATCTGCGCAGTTCTGCGCGACCGTCCGATCACGTCCCGGTAACGGCGACGCTGGAGGTGTGAAGCTGCGCAGTCAATTCGGTTCGTGCGCGTCGAGAAACGTGCCGACATTCGTGATTTGACGCGTCGTTTGGTCCAGGCGACTTGCCAAGATCTCGCGTAATTTGGCCGCCGCCTCCGGAAAGCTGTCCAACATCCTGATGAAAAGCGGTCGCGGAATGAACAGCACGGCCGCCCGCTCGAGCGCCGTGGCGCTCGCCGCTCGCTTGGTCTCGGCGAACAGCGCGACCTCTCCCAGAAGCGTGTACGGGCCGACCGTACGCTCCTCGCCGTCTTCAGACGGCCTCAGGCTGAATCGGCCCGCTTGGATCACATAGCCGCCGTCGGCCTGATCGCCGGCGCCGAACAGCATTTCACCGCCGCGCAGGTGTCGCGTTTCGGCGCCGATCGCCAGGATGCGCAGCGCCGGGCGCCCGAGCAGGCCAATCGTCGGCACGCGTTCGAGAAAGGCGATATCGTCATCGATGGGCATGGGGGCGGCGCTATGGCACCAACTTGTATCCGCCCGCTTCGGTGACCAGGATGGCAGGGCTGGCGGCATCTTTCTCCACCTTTTGCCGCAGCCGGTAGATGTGCGTCTCGAGTGTGTGGGTCGTGACGCCGGAATTATAGCCCCAGACTTCCTGCAACAAGGTTTCACGCGATACCGGACGTTGGCCGGCGCGATAGAGGTATCGCAGAATAGCGGTCTCCTTCTCCGTGAGCCGAACCTTGTTGCCTTTGGAATTGAGCAGAATCTTGGAGCTGGGTCGGAACGTATAGGGGCCGATGGTGAACACCGCGTCCTCGCTCGCCTCGTGCTGGCGCAGTTGCGCGCGGATGCGGGCAAGCAGCACCGCAAAGCGAAAAGGCTTGGTGACGTAGTCGTTCGCGCCCGATTCGAGTCCGAGGATGGTGTCGGAGTCGGTATTGTGCCCGGTCAACATGATGATCGGCGCCTTGAAGCCGTTCTTGCGCAGGATGCGCACCGCTTCCCGCCCGTCCACATCGGGTAGCCCGACATCCATGATTACAAGGTCGATCTGCCCGGCCTTGGCCGCCTGCACGCCCTTGGTCCCATTGTCGACCGCAATGGACTCGAACTCCTCATGGAGTGCGAGCTGCTCGACGAGCGCCTCACGCAGCTCAGCGTCGTCGTCGACGATCAGGATTTTGCGGGTATTCGTCATGTTTCCGCCCCAGGAGCAGTGTCGTCCCGGCAAGGCATGGCGCGAAATAGATCATTCGGGGGTAAAAGGGCAAGCTGGATTGCCACTTTGACGATAGTTCGCAGCTGGGATCGGCAGGATTGTTCCATGCGCCGCCGGGCTCTTTCCTTGATCCGCGTCCGGACCAAGCCAGGCAGCCCGACCCGCGGGATCCTGCTCGCCGGACCGCGCGCAATGCCGGTCGTGCTCGGTCGCGGCGGCATCCGCGCCAACAAATTCGAGGGCGATGGCGCCACCCCGCGCGGGCGATTCCGGCTCGTCCGCCTGTGGTGGCGGGCCGATCGCCGCATCCGCCCACGCTGCTGCCAACCCGCCGCATTCATCCCACCCTCGCCTGGTGCGAGGATACCACAGACCGCCGTTACAACCGCCCGTTCCAACGCTCGGCCGGTGACGGCGGAGACCGCCTTTGGCGGGACGACCAACTCTACGATTTCATTATCGAAATCGACCACAACACCCGCCCCCGGATCGCCGGCCGGGGCAGCGCGGTCTTCGTGCACCTGGCGCGGCCGAACCGATCGCCGACAGCGGGATGCGTGGCGCTGGCGCCAAAAGACCTCCAACGCTTGCTCGCGGCGCTGGGCCCACAGACGCGGATCGCGGTTGAACTTTAGGCCCGGACGTCTTCCCGCAACGCCCGTTCCCCGAATATCGCGGTTCCCACCCGCACATGCGTGGCTCCGAACGCGATGGCGAGTGAAAAATCCGCGCTCATACCCATCGACAAAAGCGACAAGCCATTGCGGCGTGCGATCTTGGCTGTCAGCGCGAAATGCGGGGCCGGCGGCTCCTGGGCCGGCGGAAGGCACATGAGCCCAGCGATCGCGAGCCCGTAGCGCTCGCGGCACGTCTTAACGAAGTCATCGGTGTCGTCCGGTAACACACCGGCTTTCTGCGGCTCGCCGCCGGTGTTGACCTCGATGAACAGCGTCGGGCTGCGGCCCTGCTTGGCGATTTCCTTGGCCAGTGCCTCGGCCAGGCTCGGCCGATCAAGGGAGTGAATGGCGTCGAATAACGCGACGGCCTCTTTCGCTTTGTTGGACTGCAGCGCACCGACAAGATGAAGCTCGATATCGCCATGGTGCTGTTTGAGCGGCGGCCATTTCGCCTTTGCCTCCTGCACCCGATTCTCGCCGAAGACGCGTTGGCCCGCGGCGATGACCGGCTCGATGGCATCCGCGCCGAACGTCTTTGAAACAGCGACCAGCGTCACCGAGGCCGGATCGCGCCGCGCCTCCGCGCAGGCGCGCGCGATCTGATCGCGGACCTTAGCCAAGGGCGTTTCGACGATATTTGCTGCGCCGCTCATCATTCGATTCTAGCACGATGGCACGTGTTCCGGCGCAGGCACTCAGGTCTGCTTACTCGGCATCGTGGAAAATGATACCGAGCGTGTGGCGGTGACCCGACCGCAGTCGGCTCACGCCGTGGCGCATGTTGACGCGATAGATGCCGCGCGTGCCTTGCACCGGCCGGTGATGCACGGGGAAGATGACGCCCTCGCCTTGCACGAGCGGAACGATTTCCGCCCGCGACTGCATGCGCGGCCGCTGCTCCGTGAGCACGAATTCACCCCCGGTGAAATCGTCGCCCGGACGCGACAACAGGAAGGCGATCTGCAACGGAAAAACGTGCTCGCCGTAGAGGTCTTGGTGCAGACAATTATAGTCACCGGCCTCGTAGGCGAGGAGAAGCGGCGTCGGTTTCGTCTGTCCGGCTTTATGACAGCGCACGAGATAGGCCGCGTGATCGTGCGGAAATCGCACACGCGTCCCCATGGCATCGTTCCAGCGGTTGGCGACCGCGGCCAACGGTGGGTATAGCGCCTCCCGCAACGCGGCCACCAACTCCGGCAGCGGATAGGCGAAGTATTTGTACTCCCCGCGTCCGAAGCCATGCCGTGCCATCACCACACGGCTGCGAAACGGCGCGTCCGACGCGTAGCTTTCGACCAGCGCCACGCATTGCTGCGACGTCAATAGCTGTCCGGTGGTCGCGCAACCATAGGCATCCAGTTGCCCGACTATGCTCGACCAATCGAGCGCGGCAATTTGCGTGGCGAGTGCGCGCGCTGCAAGCGCAGGCGCGCGCTCACGCGAGGCTAGAAGGACGGAGGTCATGCCGCCTTCTCCCGCGCCAGCAGGGCGTGCTTGCGGGCAACGCCCCAGCGATAGCCCGAGGTCGATCCATCCGTGCGCACCACGCGGTGACAGGGAATCGCAACCGCAATGCCATTCGAGGCACAGGCCTGCGCCACCGAGCGCACTGCCTTGGGTGCTCCAATCCGCCTGGCGATCTCGCTGTAGCTTGCGGTCGCGCCGGCGGGGATATCACGGATTGCATCCCACACCCGCTGCTGGAACGCGGTGCCGCGGATGTCGAGCGGCAGATCAAGGCCGCGCGCCGGCGCCTCGATGAAGCCCACGACCTTGGCCACGAGTTGTTCGAACATCTCGTCGCCGCCAACGAGACGCGCGTTGGGAAAGCGATCCTGCAGGCTGCGCACCAATGCATCGGGATCGTCGCCGAACTCGATGGCACATACACCTTTGTCCGTAGCCGCGACCAGGATCGCACCGAGTGAGCATTCGCCGACCGCAAAGCGGATGACGTTGCCGGTGCCGCCCGCACGAAACTGTGTCGGCGTCATGCCGAGCAGACCCGGTGCGGCGGCGTAAAAGCGGCCATTGGAATTGAATCCCGCGCCATAGATCGCCTCGGTCACCGTGTTGCGAGAGGCAAGCTCCTCGCGCACGCGCTTGCCGCGATAGGCGGCGGCATAGGCCTTCGGTGTCACGCCGGTGATCGTCTTGAAGACGCGGTGGAAGTGAAAACGACTCATACCGGCGGCTTGCGCCAGTGCGGCGAGGCTCGGCGCCTCCTCCGCCTCCTCGATCGACCGGCATGCATTCGCCACCAGGGCGGCATGCGCCTCGGCGCGCGCGGGTTGGTTCGGTCGGCAGCGCTTGCACGGGCGAAAGCCCGCCCGTTCGGCGTCAGCCCAGGTCGCATGGAACGCCACGTTATCGCGCCGCGGCAGGCGCGCTGCGCACGATGGCCGGCAATAGACGCCGGTCGTGCGCACCGAATAAACGAACGTGCCATCGGCGGCGCGATCGCGCCGCTTGACCGCATTCCAGCGCGCGCCATCGTCAAGCAATTTCCGCGGTGTTTCGTTGGCACGCGTCATCAAAGACGACATGGTTTGCTCCATCAGGTTTGGACGGGTCGGTTCCGTCTGCCTGCTGGCAATCTAAGGGCCGCAGGATCGCAAGCACTCCGATCCTTGCTGTCAAATCAAAGATAGGTGCGCCACCCGAAATCTGCAGCTGACCCGCTGCGGCCGAGCCGACGTCGAGCACCGGCCCGCCGCGAATGCCGGAACCGTTGACCGCGCCGGCCCTTTCATGGCCAAGTGCCGCTCGAAAAACAGACCAAGACGCACGATTTATTAGCATGCAATGCTTAGTTTTTGCGTCTCAGTCTTGGAGACCCGAGAACGGGAAGGATAGCGGCAGCCACGCCGATGACCACCGAGCGCTACAACGCCCGCGAGGCGGAGGCCCGCTGGCAAAAGGTCTGGGACGAGCAAGGCATCTTCGCCACCCGTAACGACGACCCGCGCCAAAAATACTACGTGCTGGAGATGTTCCCCTATCCGTCGGGGCGCATCCATATGGGGCACGTGCGCAACTACACCATGGGCGACGTGGTTGCGCGCTTCAAACGCGCCATGGGGCTTAACGTGCTCCATCCAATGGGCTGGGATGCCTTCGGCATGCCGGCGGAGAACGCCGCCATGGAGCGCAAGGTCCATCCCAAGGCATGGACCTATGAGAACATTGCCGCGATGAAAGCGCAGCTCAAGTCGATGGGGCTCTCGCTCGATTGGTCGCGCGAGATCGCGACCTGTGATCCCGCCTACTACAAGCACCAGCAGAAGATGTTCCTCGACTTCCTTCGCGCGGGGCTGGTCGAGCGCAAACTCGGCAAGGTGAACTGGGATCCGGTCGACCAGACCGTACTCGCCAACGAGCAGGTGATCGACGGGCGCGGATGGCGCTCGGGCGCGCTGGTCGAGCAGCGTGAAATGCCGCAATGGTACTTCGGCATCACCAAATTTTCCGAAGACCTGCTGCAGGCGCTCGACCGGCTCGACCGCTGGCCCGAGAAGGTGCGCGTGATGCAGCGCAATTGGATCGGCCGCTCGGAGGGACTGCTCATCCCCTTTGCACTCGATCCCTCAACCACGCCGAATGCGGAAGGCGAACTCGAGGTCTTCACCACGCGCCACGACACGCTGTTCGGCGCCAAGTTCATGGCGCTCTCGCCCGATCATCCGCTCGCTACCGCCGCCGCGGCCAAGAACCCCGCGCTCGCCGCGTTCATCGCGGAATGCCGACGTCATGGAACCGCGCAGCAATTGATAGACACCGCCGAAAAGAAGGGTTTCGACACCGGGATCAAGGCTCTGCATCCGTTCGATCCAAGCTGGAAGCTTCCTGTCTACGTCGCCAACTTCATCGTGATGGACTACGGCACCGGCGCAATCTTCGGCTGCCCGGCGCACGATCAGCGCGACCTCGACTTCGCCAACAAATACGGACTCGGCAATACGCCGGTCGTGTGCCCGCCGGGACAGGATCCGGACACCTTCGTCATCAGCGACACGGCTTATGAAGGTGATGGGCGCATGATCAATTCGCGCTTTCTCGACGGCATGACCGTCGAACAGGCGAAAGAGGAGGTCGCGCGCCTACTCGAGCAGGCGTCGCACGGCAACCGCCCGGTCGCCACACGCCAAGTCAATTTCCGCCTGCGTGATTGGGGGATTTCGCGCCAGCGCTACTGGGGCTGTCCGATTCCGGTGATCCACTGCGAGCGCTGCGGTATCGTGCCGGTGCCGGAGAGCGATCTGCCGGTCGCGCTTCCGGACGACGTCGATTTCGATCGACCGGGCAATCCGCTCGAGCGTCACCCCACTTGGAAATACGTCGCGTGCCCGAAGTGCGGCGCTCCGGCCCGGCGCGAGACGGATACCATGGACACCTTCGTCGACTCGTCCTGGTACTTCATCCGCTTCACCGATCCCTGGACGACGCGCCCTACCAACCGCGCGGTCGCCGACCGGCTGATGCCGGTTGACCAATATATCGGCGGCATCGAGCACGCCATCCTGCACTTGCTCTACAGCCGCTTCTTCACCCGCGCCATGCGCGCGACCGGGCACATCGATGTCGACGAGCCGTTCGCAGGCCTCTTCACCCAGGGCATGGTGGTGCACGAGACCTATCAGGCCACGAACGGCGAGTGGATCATGCCCGCCGAAGTGAAGGTCGAAGGCGCGGGCGAAGCGCGGCGCGCCACGCTGCTTGGCACCGGCGAACCGGTCGCGATCGGTCCGATCGAGAAGATGTCGAAGTCGAAGCGCAACACGGTCGATCCGGACGACATCATCGCCAGCTACGGCGCCGACACCGCGCGCTGGTTCATGCTTTCCGATTCGCCGCCCGAACGGGACGTGATCTGGACCGAGGAGGGCGTGCAGGGTGCTTGGCGCTTTGTGCAACGGCTCTGGCGTCTCGTGCACGAAGCAGCAGAGGTGACGCCACCCGCCTCTCTGCTGCGCCCGCCGCATTTCGGCGAGCCGGCGCTCGCCTTACGCAAAGCCGCCCACCGCGCGCTCGCACGCGTCTCGGAGGACATCGAACGGCTTCGCTTCAACGTATGCGTCGCCCACATTTACGAGTTTGCCAATGCCTTTCAGGCCTCCCTCGCCGAGGTCGAGGCTGAGCCAGTGGCCGACTATCGCTGGGCGGTGCGTGAAGCGGCCGACATCCTGGTGCGGCTGTTCCACCCCATGATGCCGCACCTGGCGGAGGAGTGCTGGGCCGCGCTCGGCCACAAAAGCCTTGTCGCCTCAGAGCCTTGGCCGCGGCTCGAGGCGGACCTTCTGGTCGAAAACATGATCACACTTCCGGTCCAAATCAACGGTAAGAAGCGCGGCGATGTCACAGTCGCCAGAAATGCTGCAAATACCGAGATCGAATCTGCCGTTTTGGCGCTCGATGCGGTAAAACGGGCGCTCAACGGCAAGCCGCCCAAGAAGGTGATCGTGGTGCCGCAGAGGATCGTCAATGTGGTGGCATGACCAGCGTTCAGGCCCGCCCGGCTGCCCTGCCGATTGCGGCGAGGCGGAACGGCGAGCCGCGCATAGGCTATCCGTCCCGGCGCAGAGAAGGCTAGTGCGGGCCACGTTCGCGCTGATGCTCGCTGCGCTCGCCGGCGGCTGCTTCCAGCCCCTGTACGGCGAGCAGTCGCCGACCGGCGGTCCGGTCCTGCGCGACCAGCTCAGTGCCGTCGACGTCATACAGATCCAGGCGCCGAAGGGAACCGACGAGGCGCGGATCGCGGTCGAAATCCGCAATGCGCTCCTCTACGACTTCACCGGCGGCGGCTATGCGGCGCCCCCAACCCACCGGCTCAAGATCGCCATCGCCTCGACGCGGGCATCGATCATTGTCGACGTTCACACCTCGCGGCCGGATGTCGAGAACTACGGTATCAACGCGACCTACTCGCTGACCGAAATCGGAACCGGCAAGGTCGTTGTGACCGGGCAGACCTTCGCCCGCGTGTCCTACGACATCCCAGGTCAGGAACAACGATTCGCCCGCGTGCGCGGATTGCGCGATGCCGAGCTCCGTGCGGCGAAGGTGATCGCCGACAATATCAGGTCGCGGCTTGCGTCCTATTTCATCGCGGGGACGTAAGAGCACTCCTCGCCATCATCTGCGGAATACGCCCTCCGAGCCCATCGATTGAATGGGGAGCGCTACGTTCTGCGGCTAACAGATGATAAACGCTCGCCGTGCGCACTATGAGGCGGCCTGTTACAGCAATAGAGATTTCATGGTCGCGCTGAAGGGCTCCGACATCGAGAGGTTTCTCGCCCGCCCCAATCGGCCGATCGTGCTCGTCTTTGGCCCCGATGCCGGGTTAGTGCGCGAGCGTGCGGAAGCGCTCGTGCGCATGTCGGTTGACGACCCCAAGGATCCATTTCAACTCGCCCGGCTCGACGGCGATGAGCTCGCGGGCGAGCCCACACGCCTCGTCGAGGAGGCCAACACCATTCCATTGTTCGGCGGCCGGCGCGCGGTCTGGGTGAAAGCCGGTGCGCGCAACTTTGCTCCTGCGCTCGACGCTCTCATTGCAGATCCTCCGTCGGACTGCCGGATCGTCATCGAGGCGGGCGATCTCAGGCGCAACGCGCCGTTGCGCGTCGTCTGCGAGCGCGCCAAGAATGCCGTCGCGCTCCCTTGCTATCCGGACGCTGAAAAAGATTTGCTTCGTCTCATCGATGATGAGATGCGCGATGCCGGACTTGCTATTTCACCGGAGGCACGCGCTGCTCTCGTTCCGTTGCTCGGTGGCGATCGCCTCGCATCGCGCCATGAAATTCGCAAGGTGGCGCTGTTCGCGCGGGGCAAGACGCGCGTGGATGTGGAAGACGTCGTGGCGGTGGTGGCCGATGCCTCGACCCTGGCGGTCGATGGTTTGGTCGATGCCGCGTTCGCGGGGCGCACCGGCGAGCTCGAAATCCAGTTCGGCAAGGCACGCACGGCCGGCACGGCACCGGGCACGATCCTGGGAGCGGCGCTGCGGCACGTAGCGCAATTACACAGAGCGAGGCTTTCCATCGATGAAGGCACCTCGGTGGGTGAGGCCGCCGCAGGCATCCAGCCGTTCGTTCATTTCAGCCGCAAGCCCGCGGTGGAGTCTGCGCTAAGGATCTGGACATCGGCACGGCTGCAACGCGCGATGGCGCAACTCGCCGAGGCCGCGCTCGAAGCGCGCCAGCAATCCGCAATGGCCGAGCTGATTGCGCAGCGTGTGCTGCTCACGCTTGCCGTTGACGCGCGGCGAAAGGAATCCGGCCGGTCATCTTAGGCGCGATCTCGCAATCCGTAATGGTCGAACGAACCTTGCAACGGTCCGGATCAATTCTTTTCAAGCCGCCGCAGCACGTTGTCGAGCTGATCGAGGCTACGATAATGGATTCGCAGCACGCCGCCTTCGCCGCGATGATCGATGGCGACGGCAAGGCCAAGCGCGTCCGATACCCGCCGCTCGAGCGCAATCGTATCGGCACTTTTTGTGGTGCGCTTCTTCGCTGGCTTACCCGTTCGTGACGCGCGGTCCCTCGCCAGCGCCTCGACCTGACGAACGTTCAAGCCGCGATCGACGATCTCGCGCGCCATCTCTTCCGGATCGGGGGCGCCAATGAGCATGCGCGCCGCGCCGGCCGTGATCTTGCCGGCGTGGATGTAAGCCTTGACCGGCTCCGGCAGCTTCAACAGGCGCAGCGTGTTGGTAACGTGAGTGCGACTCTTGCCGACAATCTTGGCGATGTCCTCATGGCTGTGAGCATCTCGATGATGGCAAGTTCCAGCGCTTCGCTGTCGCTCGCTTCGGGCGACACGATGGGAATTTCGTGCAGCGCGGCGCGTTGCGCCGCCCGCCAGCGCCGCTCGCCAGCGATGATTTCGTAGGCATCCTTCGCGCCACGCACCGAGCGCACGACCACCGGCTGGATGATGCCCCGCTCCTTGATCGATGCCGCAAGCTCATCCAACTCGGCATCCGGGTAGTTGCGGCGAGGATTACGCGGATTTGGCCTGAGATATTCGATGGGGACCCGACGTTGAGTGCGCCCGCGTTCGAGCGAGGTCGTCGTTTCAGCGCCGACGTCGCCCATGAGCGCCGCAAGGCCGCGCCCCAATCGCGATCGGCCGTCATCTGGCATTGCCGTGTCTCCTGAACTGTTTTGCAATTACGCAGCGCCGTGCTGCTGATCCGAACCAACCTCGGCAGGTGGCGGGCTTGGGATCAGTTCTTTCTCACGCTGAATGATCTCGGTCGCGAGCCGCAAATAAGCTTCGCTGCCTACGCATTTGAGATCGTAGACCAGCACCGGCTTGCCGTAGGAGGGCGCTTCCGATACGCGCACGTTGCGCGGAATGATGGTGTCGTAGACTTTGTGTTTGCTGTTCGCGCGCACGTCGGCGACAACCTGGTTGGAAAGGTTGTTGCGCGCGTCGTGCATCGTGAGCACGATGCCATGGATCATGAGCTCGGGATTGAGCGTGGACTTCACGGTGTCCACGGTCTGCAGAAGCTGCGAGAGACCTTCAAGCGCAAAGAACTCGCACTGCAGTGGCACCAGAATCGCATCGGCCGCAGCCAAGGCGTTGACGGTGAGCAGGTTGAGCGATGGCGGACAATCGATCAGCACATAACTGAAGTCGTTCACGCGCGCCGTCTCAGTGCGCAGCGGCGCAAGCGCGCCGCGCAGTCGAAACGCGCGGTCGCGCTCCTGGCTGACTTCGAGCTCGAGACCCGAGAGATCGAGCGTCGAAGGCGCGATGGAGAGGCGTGGGACGGCAGTCGCTAACACCGCATCCAACAAGGTGGCCTCACCCATCAAGACATCGTAGGTCGAATGGCGCCGGCTGCGCCGATCGATTCCAAGCCCGGTCGAAGCGTTGCCCTGTGGATCGAGATCGATGATCAGCACCTGTTCCCCGATGGCTGCCAGCGCGGTGCCGAGATTGATCGCGGTCGTGGTCTTGCCGACCCCGCCTTTCTGGTTGGCGATTGCAATGACGCGTGGGGGAGCGGGATTAGGAATGCGGCTCGCAAGCGCGATGACCTGCGGCGATTCTGGCGCCGATTGCGCCGGCAAATCGGCATGATCGGTCATGGCATCGGGTCCAGCATCAGACTCGCTCACTCGCGAATCGGGTGGAATCTTATGGCGTTGGCTTGCGCCGCTCCACATCGCGGATCAGAACAATGCGACCGGCCGGATCGGTGCGGCTGGGCATGAGCGTCGCGTTCATGGTCCAGGCCCCCATCATTGCCGACTCGCGCGCTTCTCTCAGTTCAAGCTCTGCATTTTGCCCCTTGGGGAACAAGCCCATTGCGCCGCTTTTCCCCAGGAGGGGAAAACACTTGTCGAGCAATGACTTGAGCGGGGCGACGGCGCGTGCTGTGACGACATCGGCCGGGCCGTCGAAGCTCGCCGCGAACTCCTCAATCCGCATGGCGTGCACGCTTGCCGGTACCGCGGTCAGACGCTGAGCCTCGCGTAGGAATGCGGCTTTTTTTCTATTACTCTCAATGAGATGAACACGAGCACCGGGTCTTCCCGCGAGCGCGCAGGCAATCACCAGGCCGGGAAATCCGGCCCCTGCCCCGAGGTCCACCCAAACGTGCGCGTCGGGGGCCAGGTTAAGCAGTTGGAGCGAATCAGCGATGTGCCGCGTCCACAGATGCGCGACTGTGGATCGCGCAATCAGGTGTGTCGTCCGCTGCCACGTCAGCAGAAGCTCGACAAATCGATCAAGACGCTCCAGTGTTTCACGTGAAACCGGGGTGAGGCTCAGCGCATGTACGCGGTCTATGGCCCCCGCCGGCTGCGCGTCCTGCGCGGTTTGCGCACCGCTCCTGCTCTCGCGACCGCGAGGGGGCCGGCGGCCTCGCGCCATCAGTTTCCGCCAGCTGCAGCTTTCGGACGCCGGCTATTACGTTTTAGGTGAGCGACGAGAAGCGTGAGCGCCGCTGGCGTGATGCCATCCATCCGTGCGGCTTGGCTGATGGTGCGGGGACGCGCGGAGCTAAGCCTTTGGCGAACTTCAGTCGAGAGCCCGCCTATCTGGGAATAGTCCAGCCCCTCGGGCAATTCCAGACGCTCATCGCGCCGATAGGCCGCAATATCCGCGGCTTGGCGCGAGAGGTAGACGTCGTATTTCGCGTCGATCTCAATTTGCTCTGCGATTTTCGGTGGCAGATCGCCAAATTGGGGCCAGATCGTCGCGAGTTCTGCCGTCCCGATGTTGGGGTGCGACAGCAGCTCGAAGGCGCTGCGCCGCTGGCCATCCTTGTTGAGCATAAGCCCATAGCGATCCGCCTCGCTGGGAGTCAGCGAAACCGAGCGAGCAAAGTCGCGAGCCGTAGCGAGGGCGGCCATTTTCGTCTCATGGCGGCGCCGGCGCCTTGCGCCCACGCAGCCAATCGCAATGCCTCGAGCGGTCAAACGCTGGTCGGCATTGTCAGCGCGTAGCGTGAGCCGATATTCCGCGCGCGAGGTGAACATTCGGTATGGCTCGGTCACCCCCCGCGTGACCAAATCGTCAATCATAACAGCTAGATAGGCTTCGGCACGGTCGAAGGTGATATCGCCTCCCCCGCCCGCTTGCGAAGCGGCATTAAGACCTGCCACCAAGCCCTGCGCAGCCGCTTCCTCGTAGCCGGTGGTGCCGTTGATTTGCCCC
>Ga0209239_1000795_pt1 | contig 18438 bp, 19 predicted proteins | sample GraSoi013_2_20cm_FD_185824 | JGI IMG/M metagenome (GOLD analysis project Ga0209239, IMG submission 185824) | Grasslands soil microbial communities from the Angelo Coastal Reserve, California, USA - Sample 10_02_2013_2_20cm (SPAdes) (version 2) | ecosystem: Environmental > Terrestrial > Soil >...
CCCAAAAAGTCCGTAATGAGTGACCGTCGTCAAGCTCGGCAAGCCGCACTCGATCATGGTGGGGACATTCGCAAGCTCGGCACTGCGAGCCGGGCTCGTCACCGCGAGCGCTTTGATCTTCTTTTCACGAATGAGAGGCACGAGCGTAGCGCCGGCGCCAAAATTCATATCAACGCGGCCGCCCAGCATGTCAGTGATTGCCTGCGCCCCGCCCCGGTAGGGGATGCTGGCGATATCAATTCCCGTAGCGAGCTTGAATGCTTCGCCAATGAGATGCGGCAGCGTCCCCTGGCCAAATCCGAAGTTCAGCTTGCCGGGGTTGCTCTTTGCGTAGGCGATGAACTCCTGCAGCGTGTTTGCCGGAGTTCCCGTCGAGACAACCAACACGAGCGAGGTCGTTCCAACCGCAACGATGGGAACGAAGTCCCTGATCGGATCGTAAGCAGTTTCCTGGGCACGAAACTGGGCAATGACATGCGTCGGAGTATTCGTGAAAAGCAGGGTGTAGCCGTCGAGTGCGGATGTCATGAGGGCCTTCAGGCCGACCAATGTGCCGCCACCGGGCCGGTTGTCGACGAAGACCGGCTGTTTCAAGCGCGAGGAGAGGATTGGAGCCACGGCCCTTGCGAACACGTCATTGGGGGAGCCAGGCGTGTACGGCAGGATGATCTTGATCGGCCGGTCGGGATAGGAGGACTGGGCACGGCTGGAGCCGATGACAGCGGCGGCGAGTCCGACCGTCACTGTTGCCGACAACAGGCTTCGCCTCGTCACCGTGGTCGCTCGCCTCGCACGCGTCGGCATATGACCTCCGCTCACGGCTCCGTCGCAAACTTGAGCCGGCCGGCGGGCTTGAGCGTCTTGGCGTCGAAGGTGCGGATCTCGATCGTGCCGCCCACATCGATGGTCACTGTGATGCGATCCTCGGCGGTCCCCGTCGCGACGACGCGCGCGCCCTTCGGCAGCAGCGCGGTGACATCGGCCGGCGCGCTTCCCTCGGTCTTGAAAAGGCGATAGCCGATGACGCCGATCACCGCGGCGATCGCAAGCCCCGTGGTGGCGCCGGAAATGACCATCAGCCAGCGCACCTTGGCGACGATGCGCGCGGCCGCGGGATCGAGTGCCGCTTCATCGTCCTCCGACGGATTGCTCATGATCTCGACACAGCGGCCCAGCGAGAAACTGGTGGTCGCCGCCGAGGAGGCCGGCGAGCGGCTCGACCGCGTGCTTGCTCACCGAGCTGTCGCGCTCGCGCCACAAGGCGCTGATCCTGGCGGGTCGCGTCGCGATCGACGGCGTCACGATCCGCGATCCCGGCCACCGCGTCAACGCCGGCGCCACGATCGCCATCGATCTTCCGCCCGCCGAGGACGCCGCGATCGCGCCGGAGAGCATCCCGCTCAACGTGGTGTTCGAGGACGCCGACCTCATCGTCATCGACAAGCCGGCGGGGCTCGTCGTGCATCCCGCCGCCGGCAACTGGACCGGCACGCTGGCCAACGCGCTCGTGGCCCATTGCGGCGCAAGCCTTTCCGGCGTCGGCGGCGTCAGGCGGCCCGGCATCGTGCATCGGCTCGACAAGGACACCAGCGGCCTCATGGTGGTGGCCAAGACCGACCGCGCTCACCACGCGCTCGCCCGCCAGTTCGCCGAGCACGGCCGCGGCAAGGCGCTGCGCCGCGGTTATCTCGCCTTCGTCTGGGGCGCGCCGGAGCGGCCGCGCGGCACCATCGATAAGCCGATCGGCCGCCATGCGCGCATGCGCGAGAAGATGGCCGTGCGCGCCGGCGGCCGCGCGGCGGTGACGCACTGGGAGGTGCTCGAACGCTATCTCGGCCGCGACGGCGCACCGGTGGCGAGCCTGGTCGCCTGCCGGCTCGAGACCGGGCGCACCCATCAGATCCGCGTCCACCTCGCCTCCATCGGGCACCCCCTCCTCGGCGATGAAGTCTACGGAGGCGGCTTCAAGACCAAGGCGAATCAACTCGCCGCCGAAGCCAAATCCGCGCTGGAAGCCCTTGGCAGACAGGCACTGCATGCCTATTTACTGGTGGTCGAACACCCATCGCAGGGCACGAATCTGGAGTTCCGCTCGGAACTGCCGGACGATCTATTACGTTTACGCCACAGCCTCGGTGCGCAGGGCGCGAAGACCTGAGCAAAAGATCAGGTCCAATCAAGGGCTTAGGTGTACACGGGAGGGTCACGGCGACGTGACGCCGAGTTAACTTTCTTTCGTACCCCCTTGTCCTGTAATGTTGCGCCCGCGATCAGCCTTCGCGGTCGCAGCATGACGAGCACCGCCGGCTCGGGGAGCGGCGGTGCATCGGGGGCAATTTTGGAGGGCGCTATTATGGCCCGCGCTGCAGCTTTGCCAATCTTAAAGGCCGAATCCGGCCTTACCCGCTATCTCGAGGAGATCCGGCGGTTTCCGATGCTGGAACCGCAGGACGAATTCATGCTGGCCAAGCGCTGGCGCGAGCATGGCGACCGAGATGCGGCACACAAGCTCGTCACCAGCCATTTGCGCCTGGTCGCCAAGATCGCCATGGGATACCGCGGCTATGGCCTGCCGATTTCCGAAGTCATTTCGGAAGGCAATGTCGGCTTGATGCAGGCGGTCAAGCGCTTCGAACCGGAAAAAGGCTTCCGCCTCGCCACCTACGCCATGTGGTGGATCAAGGCGGCGATCCAAGAATATATCCTGCGCTCGTGGTCGCTGGTGAAGATGGGCACCACCGCCAATCAGAAGAAGCTGTTCTTCAACCTGCGCAAGGCCAAGAGCAAGATCTCTGCGCTCGAAGAGGGTGATCTGCGTCCCGACCAGGTCAAGCTCATCGCCAAGCGACTGGGCGTCACCGAACAGGACGTGGTCGACATGAACCGCCGCCTGGGCGGCGACGTCTCCCTCAACGCGCCGATCCGCGACGACGGCGATTCCGGCGAATGGCAGGATTGGCTCGTTGACGAGGTCTCCGATCAGGAGACGCGGCTGGTGGAGGATGAGGAATCCGACAATCGCAAAAAGGCGCTCGGCGAAGCGCTGTCGGTGCTCAACGATCGTGAGCGGCGCATCTTCGAGGCGCGGCGGCTTGCCGATGACCCGATCACGCTCGAGGATCTAGCGGCTGAGTTCGGCGTGTCGCGCGAACGCGTGCGCCAGATCGAGGTGCGCGCCTTCGAGAAGGTGCAGCGGGCGGTGAAGAACCACATCGCGGCAATGGAAGCCCGACCGAGCACGCCTGCGCTGCACGCGCATTGAGCTCCCGAACCGTCAGCCGCCGAAGGCAATCCGAGGCAAAATCGACGCGGCCGTGAGGCCGCGTCGTCGTATCGCGGACATTTCCCAGAGTCCCATGCGGGCGGCAATCCGCAGCAGCTCACTTCTGGTGAGCGGCGATCATCGCCTCGCCCATCCTAATGAGACGCTCGCCTAATCCCGCGCGACCCATGCTTTGTGCGGTCACGCGCGCACCCTCCAGCAGCAGGAACAATTCGTCCGCGAGAAGTTCGGGCTGCGCCAAGTACGCGGCCGCGCATAGTTGGGTGATCCGGTTGCGCTGTGCATTCTTGAACGCTTCGATCACGCGCCGCGCGGGGTGATCCTTATCCGGGAGCTCGACCGCGGCATTCGCGAGCGGACATCCGCGCTCATCGCCGCTTTCCAAATGATCGGCCATCTCCTCGAGCCAGGCACGCAGCTGGGCGCGCGGATCGCGGGGATGCTGTGCTGCCAGCTTCTCCCAGGACGCGTTCGCCTTTTCGGCCAAGCACCGCAGGTACTCGGCGACCAGTTCGTCCTTTGAGGCAAAGTGCCGGTACAGGGTCATCTTGTTGGTCCCGGCCGCTTCGGCGATAGCTTCGACCCCGATCGCCCTGATCCCATGCCGGTAAAACAGGTCTGCCGCGACCGCGATAATGCGCTCGCGAGGCGGAATTCCTTCAGCTTTTCTGACGGTTACGGCCTTAGCTGCGGTTTTCATGGCGCTTCCCCTTGACATAGGTGTTACCGGTCAGTACCTATATGTGCGTTACCGGTCAGTAACACAACCCCCGCGGAAAGTCCATTCCTTTAACCGCGGGCCAGGCCGATCGGAGAAGGAAAGGCGCCATGACACATAAAGCACTACGCGGATTGCAGCTCGTTTTCGGGCTTCTGCTGTTCACAGCTAGTGGCGGACAACCAGGCGGGCTCGATCTTGTGGTCCAGCAGATCGAGATCATGGGCGCGCGGCAATGGCTCGGCCTCATGGCCGGATCGGCAATCAACCCGCTGAGCGAGCGCGTTGCAGCCGCCCTTCCTCGCCAGCTCGCCTCACCCGCACACGCCGCTGCGCGAGCGCGCGAAGTCGTCGGCGCCCTGCCCGCCGCGTAGCCGGTCCCGAGTTCGCTTCACTGAAGGAGGTAACAATGTTCGCCATCAACAAACATCTCGCTGCAATCGCACTTGGCCTCGCGATTGCCGCGGTCGCATCGCCGAGCTTGGCGCAGCGCAGTGAGAATCCCATGAGTAGCGCGCGCGAGCAGGCGTTGCGCGAGTGTAGTGGCCAGGCCGGAAAGATGTCGCAATCGACCTGGGGTGCTCACCAGCTCCACTCCTTCCGCTCCTGCATGCACGACCACGGCCAGCAGGAATAGCGCGCAATGTGTTTTGGTCTAGGCGGCCGGCTCCGCGGCCTGCCGCCTGCAAATGAGCCCTTTGGGCGCGGGCAAGCTCCGGAGCACCAGCCATGAAAACGATACTGCGATACGCAGCGGATGCCGGCTTGATCGGCATGCTCGCGCTCACCGCCGCGAGCGGTTCACTCGGACAGGTCCGAACTGGAGCGCCGGCCGGCAACGAATTGGCCCAATACTGCGCACCGCAAGACGAGAGCCCCGATGCACACAGGTTTTATTGCCGCAACGAGGGATGATCGAGCGCGATCGGGCGCACAGCCGCGCGATACGCGCTACCGCAACCGCTGCGGTTCGATGTTCGATCCGCGGCGGCGCGAGTTCGTCCCCCTCCTCGGCGGCGCGGCGGTTTATCCGTCGCCTGCCAACAGCCAAGAAAAAATTGACGTGGCCCTGAGCCCGCGTCGTGTATGCGTCCGGTGATGGCTGCTACTGCTTCCACGCCTTGAACGCGTCGGCGAAAACGCGCTCGCCGGGCGTGCCTTTCTCCAGAGCCAGGATGGCGCGGCGGTTATTGTTGTAAACCACCGGTATGTCGAACCAGCTCCGTTCCTTGAGCATTTGAATGTTGCGGTCCTTGTCGGCTTCCGCGTTGGATAGTCCGATGAGATAGAAGCCGGGTGTCACCTTGACCGCGAGTCCGGCGAGCGGCACGCCGCGCGTCTGCTCGGCTTGCTTCATCAAGATGCCGGGAACATTGGAGATGCCGCCGGCGGGAAAATCCGGCGGCACTTTGAACATGATCTCAACCGTGTGGGTCGCGGGCAGGCCTTTGTCGGTATTGCGGCGGAGCGACCAGGTCATGGCGAGCTTGCGCTCCGGCACTTCTACGTCGGCACGAATGGCAAGCTCGGGCGGCTGGCCCGGGCCGGGCGTGACGGTCTCGGTCCGCCAGATCGCCGAGCCAACGAAACGCTTGCCATTGGGATCGGCAGGATCCTCTTCGTACAGCACCACCTTTTGCGCGGCCGTCACGCCTGGCTGCGTGCCTGCCGGCGGCGCCACCGCGGTCTGCGGGCTGCCGGGCTCGATTCGATCGGTGATCTTCGGTCGCGTGGCCGCCGGTGGCGGTGCCTCGCGCGCGGTGTCGACCGCGGGGGTGCGGAACGAACGGTAGAGCGCCACCATATTGGGCCACTGCCATACGCCGATGCCGATGACGACGATCGCGATTACGGCCGCGGCAACACCCTTGATCAGACCGCGGTATGACCGGCGCGGCGCGACGTCGTCTTCAAATTCGTCGTACGCGTATTCCTCGTCGATCCCCTCGGTTGCAGCATGGTGATCTGGAGCCACTGGATGCGAATCATCGACCGCGAACGACGGCTCGAGCATCGGCTGGGAGAAATCCGCGTGCGGATGCGCTTCGTCTGCCTCCTGTGGCTCGAACATGCGCTCTTCTCGCGCCTTTGACGCGAACATGCGCTCATCCGGCGTCGGCGGCTCGAAGCGCCGCGGCTCGGGGCGGTCGAACTGCGAGCTGTCATAGGGACCAGGGCCGTGATCGAGATCCGACGCCGCGGCTGCATCATCGCCGGCGCGCTCGGATTTTTGCCCTCGCAGCGCGCCAAGCACCCCTGCCGGGGTGCGGCGAAAGGCATCGAAGAAGGAGCGGCGCTCGCCTGCGCCAGGCCGCGCCTCGGGCGTCGTCGGTATCGGTGGCTGCGGCTGCGGCGGCAATGGCCGGTCGAAAATCGAATCCGACTGCTCCGCATCGGGCATGCTGCGCGGCGGCGCCGGCCCCGCCCTGCGCGAAGTGTCCTGCGATGCAGGCGCACCCACCGGCGACGCCGGCGGCGGTGAATCGGCGTAGTGCTGTCGTCGGACCTCCTGGGCATCGGCCTCGTCCGACCGCCGAGGCTCGGCCGGATGAGTTTCGGTGGAACGGGCTTTAGACGATGTGTCCCACTGCCGGAACTGGCGGACTTTCGCCGCCGGCATCTGCCGCGCGGCCTCCACGAACTGGCGCGCCGATTCAGCCTCCACCTTACGGATCGATTCCTCGAGCGCGAGGCGCTCGCGGGTGATGTCGGATTCATCAAGCGGCGGCGTCACCCCCCGCAACTGCGCGAGCAGAGCTGCACGTGCGCGGTCATAGATCGCGCGGCGGTTCTCGCCAGTGTTTTTTTCAAGCGCGCCGACCGCGCGGGAGATGAGGGGATAATAGTCGGCCATCGGAGTACTCGTTCCGGGTGCAGGATTCGCTTGTTTCAGGCCTCGAACGGGTTTTGCATCAGAATAGTGTCCTCGCGCTCAGGGCTCGTCGAGAGCAGCGCGACCGGGCAGCCCACCAGTTCCTCGATCCGGCGTACATACTTGATGGCCTGCGCGGGCAGCTGTGCCCAGGAGCGCGCCCGGGCGGTCTCCGCCTGCCAGCCCTCCACGGTCTCGTAGATCGGTTCGACCTCGGCCTGGGCATGCTCGCTCGCCGGGAGATAATCGATCTCGCGACCATCGAGGCGGTATCCCACACAAACCTTAAGTTCTCTCAAACCATCCAGGATGTCGAGCTTGGTCAGCGCCAAGCCGTTGATCCCGCTGGTGCGAACGCTCTGGCGCACGAGCACGGCATCGAACCAGCCGCAGCGCCGCGGCCGGCCGGTCACGGTGCCGAATTCGCGGCCGCGCACCCCGATCAGGCGCCCGATATCGTTGGTCTGCTCGGTGGGGAAGGGTCCTTCGCCCACCCGCGTCGTATAGGCTTTGCAGATGCCGAGAACGTAGCCGATCGCCGCTGGCCCGAGTCCAGAACCCGTCGCGGCCTGCGCCGCGACCGTATTGGAGGAGGTCACGAACGGGTAGGTGCCGTGGTCGATGTCGAGGAGGGCACCCTGCGCGCCTTCGAACAAGATGCGCTTGCCCTCGCGGCGCTTTTGGTCGAGCAGCGACCACACCGAGTCCACGTAGGGCAGCACGCGCGCTGCGACGCTCTCGAGCTGCTCGCGGACCGCGCCGACGCCGATTTCCTCGAGCCCAAGCCCGCGCCGTAAGGCGTTGTGGTGCACCAACAGGCGCTCGATCTTGCGCCCGAGCGCGAGCGGATCGGCGAGATCCATGACGCGGATGGCGCGCCGGCCGACCTTGTCCTCGTAAGCAGGGCCGATGCCGCGCCGGGTCGTGCCCACGCGCGTGAGTATGTTGGAGGACTCGCGAATCGCATCGAGCTCCTGGTGCAGCGGCAAGATCAGCGTGGCATTCTCGGCAATGCGCAGGCTCTGCGGCGTGACGTCGACTCCTTGCCCCTTGAGGCGATCGATTTCCTCAAGCAGCGCGCGTGGATCGATCACGACACCGTTGCCGATCACGGAAAGCTTCCCCGGCCGCACGACCCCCGACGGCAGCAGCGACAGCTTGTAAGTGATTCCGTCGATGACCAGCGTGTGACCCGCATTATGCCCACCCTGGAAGCGAACCACGATGTCGGCTTGCTCCGACAGCCAGTCGACGATTTTGCCTTTCCCTTCGTCCCCCCACTGGGACCCAACCACGACCACATTGGCCATGAGGCGGCTTTCCTCCGCGTCGTCGACGCCCAGGATAATCTCGAAGCGACGAAGGTTTGCCCGGCATTCGGACCCTCACCCCTCCAGGCAAGCCGACGCGGCCGCGACGGAGCCCGCCGTCCGCAGCCCAACTGCCTGATTTTACGGGTCTTATTCACCCCTTGCCGTCGCGCTGGACTAACCACAGCGGATGATTTCGCTCTCTCCAAGGCAATCTCGCGGCAAGATCGCGGCAGCGCTGATTTTGGCTCCCGGCGTTCGCGGCCGAAGAGCGGCGCGAACCGCGCCGTCTGCGCGCTTGCGACAGACCCCGGCAGGCGCGCAGCAAATATCACCCGGCCAAAGGGGGTCTTTGCCTCCGGCGATACGCGGGGAAGCACACCAAGCAGGGTCGCGTTCAAACAATCGATGCCCTGTGTGAACTAGCTCACATCAGCCGACGTCGTTGTCTCCCATCCTTAGGCGTCCGTCAGCTTGGAGGGAGCCATGGAAAGCAGGACGCAAGTCGCCCACTACGCCGCCACATTGACGCGAGAGCTCTGCCGCATGTGCCGGAAGGTCGAATTGGACGACCTGGCCTATCTGCTGGAGGTCGCAGCCGCCGAGGCAGCGAAGGTGAGGGCAACCAACGGCTCGACGCGAGACGCCGTTCATTCCCTGCATGCGCAAAGCGGCTAGCGCCGGAACGTTCAAAACTTCAGCGGCCGCGCCTGCTGCACCTGCGGCAGCGCACGCACGGCGGCGAGTACGTCCAGCGGCAAATCGCCATCGATCTCGATCAGCGCAATGGCATTGCCGCCGGGGGCATCGCGCCCGACGTGGAACGTCGCGATGTTGATGCCGGCGTCTCCGAGCGTGGACGAGAAGTGGCCGATGAAGCCGGGCTTGTCCAGATTGGTGATGTAGATCATCGAGCGACCGAACTCGGCATCCATGCGGATGCCTTTGATATTGACGATGCGCGGCCGACCGTCGGCAAACACCGTGCCCGACACGGAGCGCGTTTGCCGCTCGGTGACCACCGTCACGGTGATCAGGTTGCCGTAGTCGTGGGCCGCATCGCGCGTCATCTCCTCGATGATGATGCCGCGCTCCTTGGCGACGATCGGCGCGGACACGACGTTGACCTCTTGCAGCATAGGCCGCAAGAGGCCGGCGATCGCGGCCGAGGTCAACGCCTTGGTGTTCATACCGGCAACGCCGCCTTCATAGGACAGCTGCGCCTTGAGAATGCCGGTCTCGGTCAGTTGGCCGGCGAACGAGCCGAGTTTTTCCGCCAGATCAATGAAGGGCCGCAACCGCGGCGCCTCCTCGGCGTTGATCGATGGGAAGTTGACGGCGTTCGCGATCGCGCCGCGCAGGAGGTAGTCCGACATCTGCTCGGCGATCTGCAACGCGACGTTCTCCTGCGCCTCGGTGGTGGCGGCCCCGAGATGCGGTGTACACACCACGTTAGGATGTCCGAACAGGGGGTTGTTGGTCGCCGGCTCTTCGGTGAACACGTCGAAGGCGGCGCCGGCGACATGACCGGAATCGAGCGCGGCACGCAAGGCGTTCTCGTCGACCAGCCCGCCGCGCGCGCAATTGATGATGCGCACGCCTTTCTTCATCGCCGCGATCGCCTTGGCGTCGATGATGCCTCTGGTCTTGTCCGTGAGCGGCGTGTGCAACGTTACGAAATCGGCGCGCCTGAGCAGTTCGGCAAGATCGACCTTTTCCACGCCGAGCTCTGCCGCGTGCTCGGGCGAAAGGAAGGGGTCATAGGCGATGGCCTTCATTTTCAGTCCGATCGCGCGATTGGCCACGATCGAGCCGACATTGCCGCAGCCGATCACTCCGAGCGTCTTGTTGGTGATCTCGACGCCCATGAAGCGGTTCTTCTCCCATTTGCCGGCCTGCGTGGAGGCATCCGCCTGCGGGATCTGCCGCGCGAGCGCGAGCATCAGCGTAACCGCGTGCTCGGCGGTCGTGATGGAATTCCCGAACGGCGTATTCATCACGATCACGCCCTTGGCGGTCGCCGCGGGAATGTCGACGTTGTCGACGCCGATGCCGGCGCGGCCGATCACCTTCAGGCGTTTCGCCTTTTCCAAGACTTTGGGTGTGACCTTGGTTGCCGAGCGGATGGCCAAACCATCGAAATCCCCGATGAGCTGCGCGAGTCTCTCCTTATCGGCGCCGAGCTTCGGCTGAAAATCGACCTCAATCCCGCGATCCTTGAAGATCTGCACGGCGGAGGGAGAGAGCGCGTCGGAAATGAGGACGTTGGGTGACATGGTTGCTTCGGCTTCTATCGCTGTTCAGGGTCCGCGCAAGCGCATAATCCAGCGCTTATCCAATTTTGCGATTAGGCGAGACGTCTGCGTCTGTTAGGCTCCACGCTTCCACGGGGCATCAGAAACTTTGTCGGTGAGAACATCACGCCGCCTTCGGCAGCGCGTCTTTGCTCTTGGCGAAGGCCCAATCGAGCCAGAAGGTGAGCGCTTCGACATCCGCGCGCTCCACGGTCGATCCGCACCAGATGCGCAAGCCCGGCGGCGCGTCGCGATAGGCGTCAATGTCGTAGGCGATGCCCTCCTTCTCCAGCGCGGCAGCGATGCTTTTCACGAACGCCGCCTGCGCGTCGGGGGAAAGCTTTGCCACCGACGGGTCGACGACCTTCAGGCATACCGAGGTGTTGGAGCGCAGAGCAGGATGCCGGGCTAGAAATTCGATCCACGGCGTCACAGCGACCCAGTCGGCGATCACCTTGGCATTGGCTTCGGCGCGCGCGATCAATGCCTTGAGCCCGCCGATCGACTTCGCCCAGGCAAGCGTGTCGAGATAATCCTCCACGCAGAGCATCGACGGCGTGTTGATGGTCTCGCCCTCGAAGATACCTTGATTGAGCTTGCCGCCCTTCGTGAGACGAAAGATTTTCGGCAACGGCCGCGGCGGCACGTAGCTTTCCAGGCGTTCGACGGCGCGCGGGGAGAGGATCAGCATGCCGTGCGCCGCCTCGCCGCCGAGCGCCTTCTGCCAGGAGAAAGTGACGACATCGAGCTTCGGCCAGTCGAGCTCCTGCGCGAAGCATGCGGAGGTGGCATCGCAAATGGACAGACCCGCGCGATCGGCGGCGATCCAATCCGCATTGGGCACCCGCACGCCCGAAGTGGTGCCGTTCCAGGTGAACACCACGTCGGATGCCGGATCGACCTTGGCGAGGTCGGGAAGCTCGCCGTAAGCGCCCCTCAGCACCGTCACGTTCGTGAGCTTGAGCTCCTTCGTGACGTCGCTCACCCAGCCTTCGCCGAACGATTCCCACGCGAGCATGGTCACAGGTCGCGCCCCAAGCATCGACCAGAGCGCCATTTCGACCGCACCGGTGTCGGAGGCCGGCACGATGCCGATACGATAGTCGGGTGGAACTTCGAGCACTTCCCGCGTGAGTTCGATCGCGCGTTTGAGCTTCGCCTTGCCGATCTTCGATCGATGCGAGCGTCCGAGAACCGCGTCGGTGAGGACTGAAAGGCTCCAGCCGGGGCGCTTGGCGCAGGGGCCCGAAGAGAAGTGCGGAACGAGCGGCCGCACGGCGGGCATCGGGTTGCTCATGGTCTATCCTTCCAGATAGGCGCCCCTCGGTGGGGAGGGGTGTCCCGCGGCCGGACATAAGGAAGGAGCCGAGCCCCGTCAAGCGGCGGACACTGCATCGCGGGTCGCACCGGGGCAGCTATGAGAATGCGACCCGGGGTCCGGTCAGCACGCGGATGCGCACGCGCCGTCCTCAATCGGCGTGATCGTCGTCGGTCTTGCCGATGTGGTGCTGAGCATAGAGTTCGAGGCCGAGCTTGGCGACGAGATCGAGCTGGGTCTCGAGATAATCGATGTGCTCTTCCTCGTCGTGCATGAGCTCCTCGAACAGGTCGCGCGTGACGTAATCTTTGACCGCGTGACAATGCGTGGCGGCTTCCTGGTAGAGCGCGCGCGCCGACATCTCCGCCGCAAGATCGCAGTCGAGCACTTCCTTTACGTTCTGCCCGATGCGAAGCGGATCGATGACCTGCATGTTGGGAAAGCCGTCGAGAAAGATGATGCGCTCCACGATCTTGTCGGCGTGCTGCATCTCCTCGATCGATTCCTGGCGCCATTTCTTCGCCAATGCCCGGTAACCCCAATTATCCAAAAGCCGGTAATGCAGCCAATACTGGTTGATGGCGGCAAGCTCGTGCCGCAGGCCTCGATTGAGATATTCGATGACTCGTGCGTCGCCCTGCATGGTCTACATCCCCGCCTCGAAGCCGATCGCTGATCGAGAGTGGCTCTAAAAACAGGGCGCGACAAGAGGATCGCGCCCACACTCGCCGCTTCTCAAAGGCTCGTTCAGTTGCGGTGCCCGCCGCCTGGGCAACCGGCACAGCCGGCCGCAATGGCCTCGTCCATGATGCGGCGGATGGTGCGCGCGCAGCGGCCGCATTGAGCGCTGCAGCCGAGGCAGTCATAGACCTGCCCGGTCGTGCGCGGTGTATCGCCGCTACCGAGCGCCGTACGCACGTCGTGATCGCTCAGCACGTTGCAGGAACAGACGATCATGGAGAGCTTGGCGTTCCCGAGCGGTTTAGTTCTTTATGTAACCATCGATACATGAGCGCGCCACGGCAGGCAAAAGCAAAACGCCAATTTTTTAGCTAATCCAATGTGCGCGGCACCGAGTGGTGGGCGTCGGCGCGCACACGTTTTTGCAAGCTGCAGCAATAGGATAGGAATCGGAAGCGGACGGCGGGATGGTGATCAGGCAGCGCTGGTCAATGCATCGACGATGCCGTCGACGACCTCCTCGACCAGCACCTTGTCATCGCCCTCGCCCATGACGCGGATCACCACCGGCTCGGTACCCGATGAGCGTACGATCAGCCGCCCATGGCCATCGAGGCGGGCCTGCGCGTCCTTGATGGCATTGCGCACCTTGGCGTTCTCGAGCGGCTTGCCGCTCTTATAGCGCACGTTCTTGAGCACTTGCGGCAGCGGATCGAAACGATGGCAGACGTTCGACACCGGCTGCTCCTGTTTCTTGACCACCGCTAGGACCTGCAAGGCGGTGAGCAAGCCGTCGCCGGTCGTCGTGTAATCGGAAAGGATGATATGGCCCGACGACTCCCCTCCCACATTGAACCCGTGCGCACGCATGTGTTCGAGCACGTAGCGGTCGCCGACCGGAGTGCGCGCCAGCGAAATTCCCAATTTGTCGAGATAGCGCTCGAGCCCGAGATTGGACATGACGGTCGCGACAATGCCGGGCTTGGCGAGGCGGCCGTCCGCTTTCCAGCTTTCCGCGATCACCGCGAGCAGCTGATCGCCATCGACAATGCGCCCGCGCTCATCTGCGATGAGCACGCGGTCGCCGTCGCCGTCGAGCGCGATGCCGATATCTGCGCGCATTTCCTTCACCTTCCGGCAAAGCGGCGCGGTCTCGGTCGAGCCGCATTCGCGATTGATGTTGAAGCCGTCGGGCTCGACCCCCATGGAGATGACCTCGGCGCCCAGCTCCCACAATGCCTGCGGCGCAACCTTATAGGCCGCGCCGTTGGCGCAATCGACCACCACGCGCAGGCCATCGAGCGACAGGTTGCGCGGCAGCGTTCGCTTGGCGAACTCGACGTAGCGACCTTGTCCGTCGTCGATGCGCCTGGCCCGACCAAGATCCGCGCTCTTCGCGAGCTTCTTGGCGAGCTCGGAATCAACCAGCTCTTCGATCTTCTGTTCGACCTCGTCCGACAACTTGAACCCGTCGGGTCCGAACAGCTTGATGCCGTTGTCGTCATACGGATTATGCGAGGCGGAGATCATCACGCCGAGATCGGCGCGCATGGAACGCGTGAGCATGGCGACGGCGGGCGTGGGCATCGGCCCGGTCTGAAATACATCCAAGCCGACCGAGGTGAACCCGGCCACCAGCGCGGTTTCGATCATGTAGCCGGAGAGGCGGGTATCCTTGCCGATGAGCACGCGGTTACGATAATCGCCGCGACGAAAGATCAGCCCGGCCGCCTGTCCGACCTTGAGCGCCAGTTCCGGGGTGATTGTGCCATTGGCACGGCCGCGGATACCGTCGGTACCAAAGTATTTTCGATCCATGTTCCCCAAACCCGCGAAGGGTGACGTTTCCAACAATGATAGGTCAATTGCCTGAAATCTTCAAAAAATGCGAGCGGGTTTGTGCGCATATGGATAAGAGGCCGCGCCGGCACAAGGCGGCGCTGCTCGTAAGAGACTGGATTTGCTATTTTCTCTTCTTGTCGTATGGGGTCGGAGGCGGCTGAGTGACGTTGACCGGATCGGACGCGGGAAAGCTGTCTTCGAGACCCTCTTCGAGCGAGCGCTCGAGCTTGCGTTTGCGCGCCTCCTCGCGATCGCGCTTGGTCTTCTCGTCGAGCTCGTCCTCGATGTCCTGTCTCGGAACTCCCATTGCAATCTCTCCCTGCAAGCGGCGCGCTGCTTGCGCCGTCACACAAGTAACGCGCTGGGCATGACGACGTTCCCGTCTCAGGGATCAGGCATTCAGTGATGGCTGGATCGTGCTAAGGATTACGTCCATGCGGACCATGACCTGCATCGAGGACTTGCGGCAGGCGGCGCGCCGCAAAGTGCCACGCGCCTTCTTCGACTACGCCGAGGCCGGCTCCTACTCACAGGAGACGCTGCGCGCGAACCGCGAAGATCTGGAGCGCATCAAGCTGCGCCAGCGCGTGCTGGTCGATGTATCGCAACGCGATCTCGGCACCACCATCCTCGGCGAGCGGGTTTCGCTTCCGCTGGCGCTCGCGCCCATCGGGCTCTGCGGCATGCAGCACGGCGACGGCGAAATTCTCGCGTGCCGGGCGGCGCAGGCGGCCGGCATTCCGTTCACGCTCTCGACGATGTCGATCTGCTCGATCGAGGACGTGGCGCAAGCGGTCGACAAGCCGTTCTGGTTTCAGCTCTACGTAATGAAGGACCGCGGCTTCATCCGCGCGCTGATCGAGCGCGCCGCGGCTGCAAAATGCAGCGCGCTGGTGCTCACGATTGACCTCCAGGTGCTCGGCCAGCGCCATTGCGACGTGCGCAACGGCATGACCGTGCCGCCGCAGATCAAACTCGCCAATGTCATCGACATGGCGACCAAACCGGCTTGGGCGCTTTCGGTCCTGCGCGGAAAGCGCAAGACCTTCGGCAACCTCGCCGGCCATGTACGCGGCATGGAAAACGTCAATTCATTGGCGCAGTGGACCGCCAGCCAATTCGATCCGACATTGAATTGGAAGGACGTCGAGTGGATACGCAGCCTTTGGTCAGGCAAGCTCATCCTCAAGGGCATTCTCGACGTGGAGGATGCCCGGATCGCCGCCAAGACGGGCGCCGGCGCGCTCGTGGTCTCCAATCACGGCGGACGCCAGCTCGATGGCGCGCCCTCCTCCATCTCGGCGCTGCCGAAGGTGGTGGATGCGGTCGGCGACGTGATCGAAGTGATGTTCGACGGCGGCATCCGCTCCGGTCAAGACGTGGTGCGCGCGCTCGCCTACGGGGCGCGCGCGTGCATGGTGGGACGCTCCTACATCTATGGCCTCGGCGCCGGTGGGGAGGCCGGAGTTGCCGCCGCCATCGACATTCTCGCGCGAGAGCTCGATGTGACCATGGCGCTCTGTGGCGTGAAGAGCGTTCGCGACATCGACCGCAGCCTGCTCGCGCAGCCGTAAGCGTCGACTGGCGAGTTCGCCCGGATAATGTCGGCGTTCCGGACCGGGAGCGGTCCGGGAAAGAGGGCTTTTTTCAATAAATTAGACTTGCGCTTGACGGCGCCGGTGGGTTCGGGAATCAATAGAACAAATCATGAACATGATTGGCTGGCCGATGACCGCAGCCGCACGACCGAACCCTTCTGCAGGGGAGCCGACAGCCCGTATCGACCAGCTCCGCCGCCAGCTCGGCGCGCTCGAGGCGGCAACCGGCCTTGCGGGCGATTGCGGCGCGCTGTTTGCGCTTGGCACCCCTGTGATCGACGCCGCTCTCGGCGGCGGGCTCGGCGGTGGCACGCTGCACGAGATTGCCGCCGCGCGGGAGGCGGAAGTCCTCGCCGCCAGCGGCTTTGCGCTGGCACTCGCGGCGCGAAGGATATCATTGCGGGGAGCGCCAGCCCCGATCGGCAATTCATGCAACGCGCGCAATGACGGGAGACCGGTTTCGGTCCCTTCGGGACGAAACGTGCTCTGGACCGCCGAGGACCTCTTGCTCGCCGAGAATGGCGCGCTTTATGGCCCCGGTCTCGACGAAATCGGGATTGCTCCCGAGCGGCTGATCACGGTTGCTGCTCCGTGCGCGCGCGATGTGCTGTGGACGATGGAGGAAGCGCTGCGCTGCCGCGCCGTTGGCATGGTGATCGGCGAAATGCGACCGCGCGGCATCGATCAGGTGGCGACGCGGCGGCTTGCGCTCGCCGCTGCCGCCGGCAACGCGCTGGGCATCATCCTGTACACCGCGCCTGACGACGCGCCTTCCGCCGCCGTGACACGCTGGACCATCGGCGCGGCATCGTTCCTCGATGCCGAGCAATCTCACGACGTCGGTTCGCCCCGCTTCCTCGCGCGTCTCGTGCGCAACCGTCGTGGCCCTCTCGGAACATGGATCGTGGAGTGGAACAGTGTGGAGCAGCGTTTCGAGCTCGCAACGCATTCTGAGCCTGTGGCTGGAGCGGCTTTCGACCGACCGCATCACACGGCAGTGGCGTGAGGCGCCCTCCCCCCTCGTCGTCTTCGGCAAGCGCGGCAACCTCGATCTCGTGCTTGCGATCGATGCCGCAGCGGAGCAGCTCGGACTCACGGCCGGCCTCGCGCTGGCGCAGGCTCGTGCCATGCACCCGACGCTCACCGCTGTGCCGGAGGATCAGACGGCCGACGCCCGCCTTCTCGATGCCATTGCGGAAACCTGCCAGCGCTACACGCCGCTCGTCGCTATCGATCCGCCCGACGGCATTTTGCTCGACATCGGCGGCTGTGCACATCTCTTCGGCGGCGAAGAGAAGCTGCGCGCCGATCTTCTCGCGCGAATGACGCGTTTGGGCTTTTCGGCCCGCGCCGCTATTGCCGTCACCATTGGCGCAGCCTCCGCGGCGGCGCGCTTTGGCGATACGACAATACAGGCAGATTCAACTCGCGACCCGCGCGGACGTCTTGCGCCGCTGCCGCTTGCAGCGCTGCGGCTGCCGGACGAGACGGTCGCCGCGCTGGCAAGGGTCGGCCTGAAACGCATCGGCGACATTCTCGATCTGCCGCGCTCACCGCTCGCCGTCCGCTTCGGTGCCGATCTCTTGCGCCAACTCGACCGCGCGCTCGGCCGCGAAGACGAGCCGCTGACCCCGCGTCTGCCGGTCGCGCCCTATGTCGCGGAGAAGAGCTTTCACGAGCCGATTGCGCGGGAGGAGGACGTGCTCGCGAGCGTCGAGCGGCTCGCGGCGCGACTCAAGACGGCGCTGGCAGCGCGCGGCGACGGCGCGCGGCGCCTCGAGCTTGCCCTCTTCCGGACCGATGGCGCGGTCAAGCGCATCGCCGCCGGCACCTCGCGACCGGTGCGCGACCCGCAAATGATCCGCGCGCTCTTCGTCGAGCGGCTGGCCGCGCTCGGCGACGAGATCGATCCGGGCTTCGGCTTCGATCTGGCGCGGCTCTCGGTCCTTAATGCCGAGCCCTGTCGGGACGAGCAGATCGGCCTCGGCACGCGTGAAGATCAGATCGAGCTTGATCGCTTGATCGATCGACTGAGCGCGCGGCTCGGACGGCAACGGGTTTCGCGTCTTCTCGCCCGCGATAGCCACATTCCCGAACTCGCCGCCGCGGTCATGCCGGCGCAAGCCATGACGCGAGGCGAATTCGGCTGGGATGCGTTCCGCCGCTTTCGCGCCGAGGCTGGATTGAGTTCACGGCCGCTGCGTTTGCTCGCCAAGCCCGAGCCCATTGCGGATGTCTTCGCCCTCGTGCCCGACGGCCCGCCGGCGCGCTTTCGCTGGCGCCGCGCCTTGCACGAGGTGGTTCGGGCCGAAGGGCCCGAACGCATCGAAGGCGCCTGGTGGAGCGAGAAGGGTGGCCCGGCGCGCGACTATTTCCGCGTCGAGGACAAGGCGGGGCTGCGCTTCTGGCTGTTTCGCGCGGGACTCTATCGCGACGTGGCGCCGTCGCCGCCGCGCTGGTTCGTCCATGGATTGTATGCGTGACATGCCGCGTTACTTCGAATTCGCCGTCGCATCCAACTT
>Ga0209239_1000801_pt1 | contig 18369 bp, 20 predicted proteins | sample GraSoi013_2_20cm_FD_185824 | JGI IMG/M metagenome (GOLD analysis project Ga0209239, IMG submission 185824) | Grasslands soil microbial communities from the Angelo Coastal Reserve, California, USA - Sample 10_02_2013_2_20cm (SPAdes) (version 2) | ecosystem: Environmental > Terrestrial > Soil >...
GGAATTGCTCACGCGACGTCGAGTGGACCTCTTTTCCAGTGAGCAATTCCGGTTGCGGACGGCGAAGCGCCGATGCCAGGCCAAACAGAATGCCGGAGACGAGCGACACGCCAAGCGCAAAAAGCAAAACGCGAACGTCAATCGTGGCCTGCTCCAGCCGCGGAATGCCCTCGGGCGCGATGGAGACAAACATGCGAAGCAGGAGCTGGGCGAACCAACACCCCCCTAGGCCGCCCAGCACTCCCAGCAGCAGGCTTTCCGTCAGTGCCTGCCGAGCCAAGCGTGAGCGCGTTGCGCCCAGAGCAGTGCGAACGGCCAACTCCCGCGCGCGGCTGGTCGCTCGCGCGAGGAGCAGGTTTGCAACGTTGGTACACGCAACAAGCAGCACCGCCAGAACGGCGCCGAGAAGGACCCACGAGGCGGCGCGGGAATCTTGTATCTGCCGGTCTCGGAGAGAACGCACGCGGAATGACACCTCGTGACGAAACTGCGGGGGGACGTAATTGAGGGACAGCTGGAAGAGCGGCTCCATTGCAGCAGCTGCTTGCTTGATGGTAATGCGGGGTTTGAGACGCGCAAAGGCCCTCAAAATCATTTGCCGTGCATTAGGCCGGCGATCGGTCGACCCATCGAGAGCGGCGGGAACAAGAATGTCGTCGTGGCCGAGGTTGGGCATCTCGAATTGCGGAGGGAGGACCCCTACTACGACAGTGGCCCGGCCGTCGAGGGAAATCGAGTGACCGGGAAGGTTACGATCGCTGGCGAAGCGGGAACGCCACAATCCATACGTGACGAGCGCGACACGCGGTGCGTTCGGCCGGTCTTCGTCGCTTGTGAAATTCCGCCCAAGGAAGGGCTGAATCCCAAACGTCGGCAGGAATGTGGATTCAACGAGCGCGCACTTCAGACGGACGGGGTTCCGTTCGGTGAGATCGCAATCGGCTCCGCCCGGCACAAAGGATGTAACGGACTCGAACGGAGTCTGCGCTTTCTTCCAGTCCACGTAATCCGGACCGAGCACGAACTCATTCGCTTCGAAAGGCGCTTTATCGCCAAAGCTGACCAAGCGTTCGTCGTGGGGATAAGGCAGGCTGCGGAACAGAATACGGTCGACCACGCTGAAGACCGCCGTGGTGGACCCGATTCCCAGAGCGAGAGTGAGTATTGCTACCAGCGCGAACCCCGGGCGTTTCCCCCAAGCTCGAAGAGCAAAGCGCAAATCTTGCAACGGCGCATCGAGAAATGGAATGGTGCGCTGCTCGCGATACAGTTCTTTGGCTTGCTCGACGCCGCCGAATGCGCGACGAGCAGCGTAGCGCGCGTCAGCCGGACTCATGCCGCGGTGAATGTTTTCCTCTGTGAGCATCTCTAGGTGTGCCCGGAGCTCCGCGTCAAGATCGCCGTCCAATTGGCGCCTGCGGAAGATACCGAGCAAACGCGCGCCGAAAATGCGAACCCACTCCATATCAGGCTCCTTCCGTACCGCCGAGAAGGCGTGCCATGAGCGCGGTCATGCGTTCCCAACTCCTGGTCTCCGCGAGCAACTGTTTGCGGCCAGCCCGCGTCAACGAGTAAAACTTCGCTTTGCGGTTATTTTCCGAGGCGCCCCATTTGGAAGTAATCCAGCCGCGCTGCTCGAGCCTCAGTAGGGCGGGATAGAGGGTGCCCTGATTCAGCTTGAGCAAGTCTTCCGAGACTTGCTGCACGCGCTGGGCGACGCCGTAGCCGTGCATTGGGCCCATGGCGTGAAGTGTTTGCAGAACAATCAGGTCGAGCGTGCCTTGTAGAACTTCTCTGCGCGGAGGAGCCATGTTTTCTCCATTAGACAAACAACAGGAGCATAAGCTTTCTTCCTGTTGATTGTCAACAGGAAGGATTTTAGGAAGACGCCAGGTTTGCCAACGTCGCAGGGAGGTGCGCCTTCGAATTTTCCATTTTTCGTGCCGAACATTGTCAGCTTCAGAAGACGAGTTGACCGCGAAGCACACCGCAGCCTAGGATGGCCGAGCAAATTTCGCACTCGCTCAAGTGGGAAAGGGAGAATTTCATGTGTCTCTACTTGCGGTCTGTTTTGCTTCGAGCCGGTTTCTGTTTTTGTTATGCGGTAGCTCTAATCATGTTTGCTTCTTCGGGCGCGGCACAAGGACTTGCCAGCAGCGACCTTTCGCGCCTGCGCTCCGTTGGCGGCGTCGAGCTATCGCCCGACGGCCGGCGCATCGCCTATACCGTTGTCATGCGCGACCGGCCTGGACGGCCGTATGGCCAACTCTGGGTCATCGATCTGACCACGCAAAAGTCCGTTCGCGTGGGCGGCGAAAAAGATTCCGGCGGCGGACCTCTGTGGTCTCCCGATGGCAAATGGTTCGCGTTTCAGGGGCATCAGGGTGAAAAGGGCGGGTTGTTCGTGGCGCGGCCGGATGGCTCTGAGGTCACCTTCCTCGCTGCGCCGAACGGCACCAACAGCCCGCTGCCCGGCACGGGCAATGATTTCACCTGGTCGCCCGACGGCAAGCAGATCGCGTTTATCTCCTCGACTCCCGGAGCGGAGGCTGCGGAAGCCAGCGGCGATCCTATGGTGATCACGCGTTATCTCTATAAACCCGATGCAGGCGAAGGAATGACGCGCTTCAATGACAATCAGCGCTTGCACATATTTGTGGTGGATGTGTCCTCAAAGCAGGTGCGTCAGCTCACGCAAGGAAATACCGATGAGCACTCCACCGATTGGTCGCCGGACGGCAAGGAGATTCTCTTCGTTTCGAATCGCGAGCCGAATCAAGACGAGTTTTTCAACTACGACGTTTTCGCCTTGAAGGTTGCAGACAACAGCATTCGCCGGCTGACCGCGACGGAATTCAACGAGTACGAACCATTGTGGTCACCGGACGGCAAACGCATCGTTTTCCGCGGGACGCGCCGCGGGTTGACCGACCGCGAAACGACCATGGAAGACACGCACGTTTGGGTAATGAACGCCGACGGCAGCGACCGGCGCGAAATCGGAGCAGTGCTAGACAACCGGCAAGGTGCGCCGCGATGGGCGCCGGACGGAAGGGCCATCTATTTCACCGTTCAAGAGCGCGGTAGCATCCATTTGGTGCGGCTGCCGATTTCCGGTGGCAAACCCGAGTACGTAGTGAAAGACACGGGAGGCGTGGGCGGCTGGTCCGTCGGGAAAGATGGATCGCTAGCGTATGGTTTCGCGTCTGCGCAAGATGCAGCAGAGCTTTATTTCAAAACGGGCTCTGCTGCGCCGCGAAAGCTTACCGACTTGAACACGGAACTTTTCGCGGGAAAAAAGATCGCTGAAGTTGAGTCTTTGACCTTCATCAGCAACGACAACAAGTTTGAAGTCGAGGCCTTCCTCACCAAGCCGCTGGGAATGACTGTGACGTCGAAGCATCCGCTCATCGTCAATATTCACGGCGGGCCGCACGGGCAAAATGGTCCGGTGTTCAATTTCAAGAATCAGGTCTACGCGGCGCATGGCTGGGCCACGCTGAACGTTAACTATCGTGGCTCCACCGGCTACGGGCAGAAGTTCGCTGACGCCGTCTTCGGCGACCAGGATGGAAACGAAGGACAAGATGTCTTGTATGGAGTGAGTGCGGCGGTGCGCCGTTATCTGTGGATCGATCGCGAGCGTATGGGCATCGAGGGGGTGAGTTACGGCGGCCAACTGACCGACTGGCTCATCACCCAAACGAATGAATTCAAGGCCGCGGTGCCCATCGCCGGGATCGCCAACCTAGTCAGCTACAACTACATGACCTATTACAACCAGTATGAGGAGATGGAATTCGGACAGTTCCTACACCAGGGAAATTTGATGGACGTCGCGTGGGAACGCTCCGCGCTGAAGCATGTTGCTGCTGCACACACGCCGACCATGTTGATGCACGGCGAAAATGACAACGATGTGCCCATCGCCGAGGCCGAGCAGTTCTTCATCGCACTGAAGGACGTGGGCACGGAAGCCATTTTCGTACGTTATCCGCGCGAGGGCCACGGCCTAAGCGAAGTCAAGCACAACATCGATTCCATCGACCGCTGCATCGCCTGGTACGAAAACCATTTCCCCAAGCCTGGCGCAGAGGGTGTCACCAACGTTCAGCCCTAGCAGCTCTTGGGTAGCGTTCAAAATAAGAGAGCCTCGGGGAACGGAGGCTCTTTCGCAAAATTTGGAATGCAGAAACGGCGGCTAAACCTTCGCTTCGGTGCCGGCTGTGGCGGTAGCCGCAACGGCGGCCGGCCTCTCTTCCTCGTCGCGTCCAGCGCGCTTGATACGGGCGGCCTTGCCCCTGAGATCGCGCAGGTAATACAGCCGTGCCCGACGAACTTTACCCTTCCCAATCACCTCAATCGAGCTGATGGTTGGCGAATGGAGCGGGAAGATGCGCTCGATGCCGACGCCAAAACTGACCCGGCGCACCGTAAATGTGGCGCCCGACGCGCGGCCCTTCTTGGAGATCACCACACCTTCGAATGCCTGGAGGCGTTCCTTGACCTTTTCCCCTTCACCTTCCTGCAGGCGGACGTTGACGCGCACGGTGTCACCCGCGCGAAACTCGGGGAGGTCTTTGCGCAGTTGCGCTTCATGTAACTTACGAATTACCGGATTCATGTTCCTGTTTCCTTTTAGACCCACTCAGGCAGGGCCAACTCTTCAGACGCAATCTATAATTATAGACAAATTGCTACATTTTGCCTAGCGGATTTGGGGTGCGATGGGTGACGAGCGAACCACTAAGCAGGCGCCGCCAGTGAGGAATTTCGGCGAATCACCGTTTCTGCAAAGCGATCCATTTCTTCGAGTTGCGGGCTGAATTGCAGTAGAACGAGGTCGACCCCGGCGACTTCGAACTGCGCCAGGCGCTGGGCCACTTGCTCGGGCGTACCAACGAGGCCGGACCGCAATCCGCGGTTCGAAACTGAGTAATCTTCCAATGAAACGCGCTGCTCCAGTTGCGTTCCGGCGAGCCACTGTTGGTAATTCGCATAGCCCGCCGCGGATTGCTGAACGTCCGTGATGCGCCGCAATTCATCCTGCGCTTCGCGCTCCGTTTCGCGGACAATCGCATATCCCGCAACGCCAAATTTCAGCGGCGGCAAATTATGTTTTGCGCGGCGCTCGCACAAGTCAGCAATCTTCTCAGCGACGCGCTCCGGCGGATCACCGTGCATCAGGTAGGCGTCACACTTTTTCGCAATCAGCTCTTTTGCAGCGGGCGATTCGCCGCCTGCGTAGAGCGTCGGCCGCGGCTTCGCCACCGGTTTGGGCTCGAGAACATTGTCTTCCACGCGATAATACTTCCCCGAATAGGAAAAATGATCCTGCTTCCAGACGCCGTCCAGAACGTCGAGCCACTCGCCGGTGCGCGCATACCGGTCGTCATGCTGTTCGAACGCAACGCCGTATTTCCGCGCTTCATCCGCCCACCACGAAGAGACCACGTTCAGCGTGAGCCGCCCGTTACTGATTTGGTCGATGTTGGCGGCTTGCTTCGCCAGCAATGCGGGCAAATGAAACGTCGGCCGCACCGCAACCATCAATTCGATCCGTTCCGTCACCGCCGCTAGCGCTGCCGCCGTGGACCACGCATCCAGCGAGGGCGCTTTGACGCCCTTGATGTCGTTAAGGTTGAGCTCGGCGATCAGCGTCAGGTCAAAGCCAATCTTCTCGCTGCGCCGTGCGAGCTTCTTAACGTACGCCCAGCTCGTCTCCATGTTTTCGTTTTCCACGTTGCGCAGCCACCCGCCGAAAACGGGAAGCCAGTAGCCGTATCTCATCGCGGGCCTCCGCTGGCGGCAACGCGCTCGTTGCGATTCGCTTCGTGGCGTTGCGCCTCTGCGATAAGGAAGTCCGCAAGCCGCGCGTAGGGATTGAAGCCAATCACGCGCACTGGGTCGGCCACGAAATTGGAAAGCGCATTCACGTCGTAATAGAGTTGCTTGCCGGTGCGGTCGTCGATCACGTACTCGATGCCCCCGACTTCGACTCCCGCGAGTTCCACGATTTGTTCCACGTCTTCGATCACCTGCCGCGGCGGATCGTAGCCTTCCACCTTCATTCCGCTTTTCGGAGCGTCCACGGGACACGCGATGCGTGTCAACTCTTCACCTCGCGTGTTCTGGCAAATGTCTGCGGGACACAAGTTGTAGCTCTCCCCGGTAATGTGAATCTGGATGGCGTAAAGAAATTTCCCGCCAAGAACCTCGACGCGCGTGATAATTCCGCCTCGCGCCGTGAACGCTTCTTGCACCAGCGCCGTGGAGTCAATGCCGAAATAAAGCCGATTTTCTTGGACAGCGCGCCGCAATTCTTCCGGAGAATTGAAACGCTCGATCCCCGCGCCACTGCCGCCGATGTTTGGCTTGATGACCACGGGGTACCCGATGGCCTCGGCCCCATCCAGCGCCTCGGACGGATGATTGATGACCCGCGCCTTCGGATATGGCAATCCTAGTTTTTCCAAGTTCGTTAGCTGCAGCGCTTTCGAGATCTCATGGTTGAAGCACCGGTACCCATTGACCACGCGCACGCCTTTGCCTTCGAGATGCGCCAAGTAGTTGAGCGTATAAAAAATGGCGTGACCCAGGCCGCGTTGCCACGCTGAAGGGCTCATGCGATTGAAGAGCAGCGAATATTCGTGCTCGGGCGAGTTCACGTCGTAGTAGTGGTGACGGGCATCAATCTTCAGCCACGGCACCCTGCGCTCGTCGAGCTGCTGAAAGAGCGGTCCATAGCCGTTTCCATTTGTCTCGTTGCTCATGAAACCTCGCATCTGGCGCCCACCGTGAAAATAGCCCTGGTGCGCATGGGTTGTTCCGCTGCTCTTGGAAGGCTCCTCATGGGATGAATAAGAACCTCAAGGGATTCCATTTTATTCCTCAGGCAACAAATCGGGGCGATTGCGGCGGGTTTTTTCAAGCGCAGCCGCGCGCCGCCACTTAGCCACGTCCGCGTGGTTTCCCCCGATGAGAATCTCGGGCACGGCCCAGCCACGGTACACTGCAGGCCGCGTGTAATGCGGAAAATCCAAAAGAGTGTGATTGGTGACTTGTAACCCGAGCAGAGCCAGAGCAGGCCGCGGACTCGTGCTCCTCGCACTGCCACGCGATTCGCACTCCGAGTGCACCCCTCCGCTGAACGACTCGTTCTGCGACGACGCTTCATTCCCTAACGCTCCAGGCAACAAGCGCGTCACCGCGTCCACGATCATCATGGCCGGCAACTCGCCGCCGCTCAGCACGAAATCACCGACGGATATTTCGTCCGTCGCCAAGTGCTCCGCCACGCGTTCGTCAACGCCCTCGTACCTGCCACAAATAAAAATGATTCGCTCCAACTGCGCGTACCGCCGCGCCGTTTCCTGGCGAAACAGTTTCCCCGCCGCGGACATCAAAACGATTGCCGCTTTCGGATCAGTCCCACCCGGTTTCGATGCGTGGCCAGCGCTATGGCCGACCAGTGACTCCACTGCCTCAAACAACGGCGCGGGCTTCAGCACCATGCCCTCGCCTCCACCGAACGGCCGGTCATCTACGGTCCTGTGGCGATCCTTGGTAAACTCGCGCAAGTCCTGCACATGAATCTCTACCAGCCCGTTTTCTCGCGCCCGGCGCACGATACCGTGGTCCAGCGGCCCCGTAAAAAACTCAGGGAAAATCGTGATGAGATCGAATCGCATCCGCTCTTAGTCTAACGAATGCCTTTCCCGCTTGTCATGCGGACGGCTTGAAACGCGACGGCCACCGCGAAACGAGCAGCGTACACCGGCTGGCTTATTCGCGGTTGAGATCGCGAAGGCCATCGGGGAGGACCACATCAATCCGCCGCGCGACCGTATCGATTTTCGTGCAAATATCCATCGCCAGCGGAATCAGAATTTCGCCGCCAGGTGTTTCCACTTCCAGGAGCGGCGTCCCGGAAATTTCCTCCCCGGAAAATTGCACATCGCGAACGGTCCCGAGAAGAGCCGGCGCTTCGGCAAGCGAGCACGGCGAAGAAGACATGACTGGAGGCAAGGCAGGAGTTTCAAACACAGAACAACCGATGAGGTCCGACACGAAATACCGTCCCGCAGGCAGCGTCACCCGCTGTTCGAACGGAAGCAACACGTCCAGCCCGCGGAATTTTTCCGCTTCTGAGATCGACGCGACGCCCACAAAATGAAAAACCGCCTGCCCGCGATGATTCTGGCTCAGCCAGCAGGATTTCACCGCTAGCCGTCGCGGCTCATTTTTGCCGTCGGCATGTCCGACAAAAACTTCCCGCAATCGTGCCAGGCGTTCGGGAAAATCAGTCAGGATTTCAGCGGCGACTTCGCCCTTGTTGCCGCGCGCTCGTAGGATGCGCGCAACTATGAACCAGCGTGGAGTTTCACGGCTCAATGAGAAGTACGACCGAGTTGCGGCCCGCCGGAAATCATGACCGCCAAGCGGTCAATCTTCAAGGATTTCCAAAGTAAACCGCTTCCGTAGTTTCATTCCGGATGCGCCAAGCAACGTTCGAATCGCCTTCGCCGTCCGGCCCTGCCGCCCGATGACCTTGCCTAAGTCCTCGGGATGCACCCTAAGTTCCAGCACGGTGACTTGCGAGCCCTCAACGCACTTCACCTGCACGTCCTCGGGATGATCTACGAGAGCACGGGCTATAGCTTCAACCAGTTCATTCATAGGCTACCTAAGGATTGCGGCCCCCGGCGAAGCCGGGGACGCGCAAATTTTCAGGAGGGCGCAGGGGAACTAAGCGATTTTCTGCAAACGTAGAAAGCTGCGTACCGTATCGCTGGGCTGGGCTCCCAGGCCGATCCAATACTTTATGCGCTCTGCGTCCAGCTTGATCTCTGCCGGCTTCTTCAGCGGATCGTACGTGCCCACTGCTTCCTTTACGCGCCCGTCTCTCGGACGGGTCCTCTCGATCACCACCACGCGGTAATAGGGCTTCTTTTTCTTCCCAATTCTTGACAGTCGAATCGTTAACACTAAGTCCGTCCTTCCTAAACTCAACTAGTGTAGCCTGTCTGCACGCTTGGCGGCAATCGAAGTCTGCGAATAGCCGGCAGGCCCCTGTTTGTGCCTCTGAACGAGGTCCAGCGTCGACCAGGCTAAATCCCGTGAGCGCTCCTCTGGCAGCGCAATGCCCGGATGATGAAAACCCAGTTAGCGGCGGGTATTTAAAGCACTGCTCTCGTTCCCGAGGTTAGAAGGGGAAGCGCACCGAAAAAATGCCATTGTGATTGTTTCTGTGAAAATGAGTCGCAGCGATCTGCATTCCTCCGCCGACTGTAACTGCTAAGCGCTTCCACAGATGGATTCTTCCGATGACCAGGCCCGGAGTCATGAACACCTGCGTCTGCCCATTGCTCGGGCCGTCCTGGAAATGAGTATAGTTCACTTCGACTTCCGGCCAGAACTTTCGAAAAAAGTGATATTGAAAAGCGTTGTTCCACGGGTACGTGCGGCCGATCGCCACCTCGTTGCCCGTTGGCAGCGTCACGCCAAAGGTGCCTTGGATGTCGAACGCTCCGAAGCCCTTCCCGTATGCGATGGTCGGCGTGATGATTGCGTCGGTCGCTCCATTCTTGTACTGACCTGTGGGAAATGCCGTTTGAAAAAACGCCGTCAAAATGTATTTTCCGTGTTCTTCATTCGAGGAAAGAATCCGGTACTTCACGAGGAAGCCCCAATCGCCGAATCCATCCCGTACTGTGCTGTCGTTATGCACGATATAGGCCGGCGGGGCAACGAGAATCACCTCGACGCGCTCGGCAGGGATCAGCTCCAATCCTTTTGCGCCGCCATAATTTTCAGTCGTGATGCCGCCGTTGTTGGTCTGCCACAGCGTGTCGAAGCGAAATTCCTCTTCGAGGCGCGGCGTAGTCGTGGCGAGCGGTGTAGCCCAGTGAGGCTGCTCTGCCTGCGTCTTGTCCAGGCGGTTGAACCAGTTTGCGAAGTATCCTCGGTCGGTTTCCCCGCTGGCATTTGCGGTGACTTGTGAATGGGCAGAAGCCGCCGCGAAAAGAAAAACACCAAATAGGAAGAAAGTATCCCGACAAAGCCGCACGTTGTCTCCTTTGTTTCCGAAGTTTTCGCGCCGTAGTGAGCCGGAGGACGTAAATTAAGTCGCTAAGCACTTTAATGCAGATACAAACGATAAATCAAATCATATTAATACGGATTATTTCGTATTCAAGCTCATTGAAAATCGCGTGGTCTTGATGATCAAAATCAGGACGGACTTTGCGGGGGGTCCTTACTCGTACCTGAGGCAAGCGATGGGATCCAGGTTCGCAGCGAGATTTGCGGGATAATAGCCGAAAAACAAGCCCACCCCGACGGAGATGGCGAATCCAATCGTCACCCACAGATAAGAAAGCGTCGCGGGAATCGACGGCACCAGAGTTCGCACCGTTGCAGAGACTCCGGCGCCGATGAGGATCCCGATTGTGCCACCTACCAGCGTGAGCACCACGGCCTCCAGCAAAAATTGCAGGCGTACATCGGCACGGCGTGCCCCGATGGCCTTGCGCACGCCAATTTCCTGGGTTCGCTCCGTCACCGAGATGAGCATGATGTTCATCACCCCGATACCGCCCACCAGCAGTCCTATCGAACTAATCACCGTAGTCAGAATCACCAGGGCACCGGTGAGCTGGTTCCATAAATTGCTGATGAAGTCCGGGGAACTCAATTCGAAATCGTTTTCCTTCCCGGCCGGGATGCGACGTAGGCGTCGCATTGCTTGAATGACCTCGCCTTGGGCCGTTTCGACGTTTACGTTTTCCGGAACCGTAAACGCCATAATCAGCTCTTTCGCTTCGGGGTACTCCTTCTTGAAACAGCTCAGCGGGATCACGGCAAAAATATCCACGCCCGGACCAACAAACAACCCTTGGTCGTGTTCGAAAACTCCGACAACCTCATAGACGCTTCCATTAATACGAACGGTTTTCCCCAGCGCGTCAGTGTTCGGAAACAGGGACTCGCTGATCGCCGCGCCAAGGACGACGACCGGGCGCGCATGCTCCTGGTCAAAGGCGCTGATGAAGCGGCCGCGCGCGATGCTAAACAACGGAATGGCGTCGATATACTCCGGCTCAGCGCCGCGCACGATGACCTTTTCCACGCTGTAGTGCCCGCTGGTTATCAAATTCGAATCGCCGAAGAAAAAGCCGCGTGTGCCGATAGTGGTTAATGCCTGGACGTCTGGCGCAGCATCGCGAATAAAGCCCGCATAGTTGTACTCAAAATACTTGCGTACGCGAATCTTCTCCGGCCAGCGCGAAGGGTCGGTGCCCGGCGGAAATCTCGAAATGAAGTAGGTTCGGGAGCCCAGCGCTTCCACGCGGTCCTGCACGAACTTGTTGAGTCCCTGGATGATCGCCGCCATGGAAATTACCGACGACACCCCGATGACGATCCCCAGCACCGTCAGCGCCGAACGCACTTTGGACGAACGCAGTGTCTCCATGGCGGCGAGGAAATTTTCCCTCGCTTGCGCCAGCGTCATGATCGTCATCCGTCGGACCTCAAGGCAACCACCGGGTCGAGCTGTGACGCCCGCACCGCGGGATAAATTCCGAAGAACAGCCCCACTGTGGAACTCAGGATAACTCCCAAAATCGCGACCCACGTTTGGACGGAAGCCGGGAAGGGCGTGTAAGTCCGCAACGCCAGCGCAACCAGGAACCCCATCGAGATGCCCGCGATTCCGCCGGCGATGCATTGCATAACGCTTTCCACCATGAACTGCCGAAGGATGTCCTGTTTCGTCGCTCCCACTGCGCGCCGCACGCCAATTTCCCTGCGCCGCAAACTTACGCTCACCAGCATGACGTTCATGATGACGATGCCGCCGATCACCACCGAAATGGCGCTAACCAGGATGAACACCGCAAAAAACGCCGAGCTGATGCTGCGCCACAAGCTCATGTAACTTTCCTTCGTCCCGATGAAAAAATCGGCTTCCCTTGGGCCCGTGATGTGGCGCCGCGCGCGCAACACCAGCTGCGCCTGGTCCTGCGCCTTCTCAAAATTCTCCGTACTCGTCTTTACGTTGATGATCAAGCTGGTATGCGCGCCCTGGATGTTCAGGAAAACCGGCAATGGCACCATGACGAAGCTGTCCTGGTCCTGGCCGAGGACGCTCCCGACCTTCTCCATCACCCCGATCACCATCAGCTCATCGTTGCCCACGCGAATGAACTTCCCGATGGGGTCCCTGCCGAGAAACAACTGCTGCACCAGCGTGTCGCCAATCAGGCAGACGCCGGCGCGATGTTCGGCTTCTGTGGGAGTGAAGTAGCGTCCGAGCTGCACCGTGCGCGTGTCAATATCCGCCATGTTCGCTGTCTGGCCTGAGAAGCTCACGTCCGGCACTTCTTTGTTGCCGTACCTGGCCCGCGCGGTGGTACTCGCCGTGGCGCCGACGACTTCGCAGGCCGGGCACCCTTCCGCTACCGCGCGCACTTCTTCCATCTCAATCTTCTTGTATTTCAGCGCTTTGATGATGATGTTGAAGTCGGTCACCGCAAAAGGAGTTCGCGCAATTTGAAAAACATTCGTCCCCAGGTTGGCGATCTTTTGTTCGACATAGACGTTCGCGCCCTGCACGATGGTCATCACCGTGATCAGGGTGGCCACGCCCATCGTCAGCCCTAGCATGGTGAGCGACGCGCGCAACTTGTGCGCGCGCAGGGCGCTGAGGCATAGCGCTAAATTGTCACGGACGGCGAGCATGGGCGCGGAACAATTCTCCCGTTACTTTACCGAATCCTGCGGGCGCGAGCCGCCGATTCGCTGGCGGCGCTCGGCACACACGCTTGACATGATGCCGGAACGAGTCTCTAGAGAATACGACGGAAGGAACACCCAAGTTACATCCTTTGGCTTTTCATTGGGTATCTATCGTTCATTTCCACGTGTAAATGATATGCTGCGGCGCGCAGGAAAGAGGCTTCGTGAAGCTGTACGTCATTATCCCGCTCGCCGCGCTGTTCAGTCTGGGAACCGCGGCTCGATTACCAGCGCAGTCTTCAGAAACCTCGATTGACAAGAAGATTGACGCCGTTTTCTCGGGAGTGACTTCTCCCGATGCTCCCGGCCTCGCAGCCCTCGTGCGCAAAAATAGTCGCACCGTGTTCGAACGCGCTTACGGTGTGCGCGACCTTCGTTCGAAAGCGAAAATCGACGCGCATACGAATTTCCGGCTCGCTTCTTTCACCAAACAATTCACCGCCATGGCCATCATGCTTCTCGTACATGACGGCAAATTGCGTTACGACCAAACCCTGACGCAACTCTTCCCTGATTTTCCTGCTGACGGAAGCACCATTACCGTTCGAAATCTGCTGAATCACACCTCTGGCTTGCCCGACTACGAAGATTTGATGGACGCGGCGGAAAAAATAAAAGGTCCCGTCTGGACGCCGGAGAAACAAATTCAAGACAATGCGGTATTGGAATTACTGGAGAAGCAGAAAACTGGGAAGTTTGCGCCGGGGACCAGTTGGTGGTACAGCAATTCCGGTTACGTCGTGCTCGGGCTTATCGTTGCGAAAGTTTCAGGAAACTCCTACGGCGATTTTCTCCACGCAAGAATCTTTGCGCCGCTAAAAATGAATCACACCCTCGTTTTACAGAAAGGGAAGAACGAAGTCGTTAACCGCGCCTTCGGCCATTCTAAGGACGGCAGCGCCCTAAGAGAAACCGATCAGAGTTCGACTTCTGCGACGCTCGGCGATGGCGGCATCTATTCGAATCTCGAAGATCTCGCCAAGTGGGACGACGCTCTGCGCAATCACACGCTGCTCAACGAAAAGGAATTTCAGGCCGCGCTCACGCCCGTGAAACTCACGGATGGGTCCGAGGCTCACTGGCCAAAGGAGCCCGACGACAACAATCTCCATCCCGGCAAGCCTGTTTCCTACGGCTTTGGCTGGTTCCTCGATCCCTATCAAGGTCATTCACGCATGTGGCACACTGGGGGCACCATGGGCTTCCGCACGGTGATCGAACGCTTTACCGAAGGAGATGGTTTGACTGTAATTGTTTTGTGCAACCGCAACGATCTTGAACCGGAAAAGCTGGCGCTTCAAGTCGCCGATATTCTCTTTTTCTGACAAAAACTGATTCGCTCGCCGCCCTAAAAACCTGCGCCGCCGCTCATGATAATCCCGCGAGTTTGCCGAGTCCTTTCATTTTCGCCCGGGCGGCCATAGCCCCGTACTGCTTCATCATGGTGCGCATTTGCAGGTATTGTTTGAGGACGGTGTTGACGTCCTGCACCGTCGTGCCGCTGCCTTTGGCGATGCGCTTGCGCCGTTTGCCGTCGATCACATTGTGATCGCGTCGCTCCTGGTTGGTCATGGAGTTGATAATGGCCTCCACGCGCGTGAGCTGGCCCTCATCCACTTTGGCATCCTTCGGAAGATTCTGCAGTGGCCCCATCTTCGGCAGCATGTCCACGATTTTTTCGAGCGGCCCCATTTTGCGAATCTGCTTCAGCTGATCGCGGAAATCTTCCAGCGTGAACTCTTCCTTGCGCAGCTTGCGTTCGAGGTCGGCCGCCGCTTTCTTGTCGACGGTTTGCTCCACGCGCTCGATCAGCGACATAATGTCGCCCATACCAAGAACGCGTGACACGATGCGCTCGGGATAGAATCCTTCGAGCGCCTCATATTTCTCGCCAAGTCCGACAAACTTTACCGGCGCGCCGGTAACTTTGCCGATGCTCAGCGCCGCGCCACCGCGCGCGTCGCCATCCAGCTTCGTCAGGATCACGCCGGTGAGCCCAAGGCGCTTGTGAAATTCTCCGGCGGAGCGCACCGCGTCCTGGCCAATCATGGAATCCGCGATGAACAGAATTTCGCTGGGCTGCAGTTCTTTCTTCAGCATGCTCAGCTCGTTCATCAATTCATCGTCAATGTGCAGGCGCCCCGCTGTGTCCACCAGAATTACGTCGCTGGCGGATAGTTTCGCTTCCTTGATCGCCCCTTTGACGATTTCCAGCGGCTTATCCGTTCCTGCTCCGGGCCAGACTGGCGTGCCGACCGCCTTCGCGACTTGCGCAAGCTGTTCGCGCGCGGCAGGCCGGTAAACGTCCGTGGACACGACCAGCGGACGATGACCATGCTGCGAAAGCCATTTCGCGAGTTTTCCCGTCGTCGTGGTCTTGCCGGAACCTTGTAGGCCCACGATCATCCACACCGAAGGTGGCCGCGAAGCAAACAGCGGCTTGGCGTGTTTGCCGAGCATCGCCGCCAGCTCGTCGCGGACCACTTTCACGACCTGTTGGTCGGGCGAAAGTTGCAGCATCACCTCGCTGCCGATGGACTTCGCGCGGATGTTGGCAAGCAGCTCATCAGCTACGCCGACGTTGACGTCGCCTTCGAGCAGCGCTTCGCGAATTTCGGCCAGCGCCGTGTTCAGATGCTCATCCGTGAGCTTGCCTTGCCCGCGCAGATTCTTGAACGTCCGTTGCAGCTTTTCTGTGAGGTTCTCAAACATGGTTCGTGCAAATGCCTCGCGAGTTCGCTCCTCAAGAATAGCAGGACTGGAGCGACCCTGCGTATCCAGCAACTCTGCACCAAGTATTATCTACGGAGAAAATGACAGGGAACTGCCCACGTTTGGGCGACGAAAACATTTTACGCTTTTATTTTTTGCTTCTTGTCCCGACCGCCTCGGCTTCCGGCCCAGCGCTGGATTGCCTTTTTCCTGCCGTTAAGCTGAAGCTGCTTTTCGACGCCGTCCGCCTCCAGGTATTTATGCATCGGGGCGACTGACCCTTCCGGCTGGGACTGGCCGCGTATTTCTTCCGCAAGGTTTGGGCCGTGAGCGCCCGAAAATGGGAGAGGGTCCCTGAGATTCTGCAATGCCCGGTAATAATAAAGCGGCGTCGGGCGCTTGCCGTTAAACCTCAGCCTCTTTAGAACTCGATTTCTTCCTCGGTCGCATCACCGCTCACGGACTGGTGCCGAAGGAATTCTTTCAGCCCTGGCTCTTCCTCAGTTTGAGCAGCTTCCCTTTCGACAAACTCAAATTTCTTTGCATAATCCGGGATTAGTCTCCGATTCAAAACGATTTCCATCCCGAAAGTGGCCAGATCGATATCCCAGGATTCGATCAGTGGGTCCAGAAATGACTCGCAGTTCTCGACGGACACGTTAAAAGCATCCGCGTCCATGAATTCGAGGATGCTGACCCGCAGCGCTTCATAACTTCGACCGCTGAGTCTCGCCACCGAATGGAGCCAGGTTTCACTTTCCAATTCGTCCTTTGCGACTCTCTTGACCACGTCCAAAAGCTTTTGTGTGACCAGCCGCTCCAGTTCGCCGAAGGGCTGCTTCTCAAAAATCACGCGTATCTGTTTTTCCTTCGCGGGAGCGCACTTGCGGAGAATCAACTCGCGAACTTCTTTAAACAAGGGCTTGGGCGTTTCGTTTAGGTTGCGATTCAAGTCTTCCTTGCGTTGGTGGTCCGCCAGCTTCGACAGTTTGCCCCCGGAACTTTTAGAAATTTCCCCATCTTCTCGTAAATGTCGGTCCGGCCAGGTTCCGGAGGCAATTTCTTCCCGGTCAACAATTGCGATATGTAAGACTCGGTAACCTCGGCGGCGGCCGCCAGATCTCTTTGCTCCAGGCCCAATTCTTCCAGCCGCTGTTTGATCACTACGCAGACATCCATGGGCTCTCCTGCTCAATTAACTGCATTTGATTAAGTCCTGAAAATAATCTCAGGATTGTACTTGACACGTCAAGTTAATTAACCTATGATGGTTAAGTGACGGAGGGAGTCTTCAGCCTACCTGAACCAATGGAGGTTATCTGAATCCCCCTTGGTCACCAACCAAGGAGGTTGCCATGTTTGCACGCAAAGTATCGATGCATTTGAAGATCGATGGCGCAGCGGAATTCAAGAAGAAAATGGAGAGCGAAGTGATTCCCATTCTGCGCAAGCAGGCGGGGTTCCTCGACGAAATCACCTTCCTTTACCCCAGCGGAAAAGAAGTTCATGCCTTCAGTATGTGGGAAACTGCGGAGCACGCGGAGGCCTACAATCGTAAAACGTTTCCAGAAGTGACGAAGATCCTGGCGTCCGTAATGGAAGGTACAGCTCGCGTTCAAACGTACGAAGTCCTCAATTCAACGATCCAAAGGACTGTCGCTGCCGTAGCGGCCTGAAGCCACAAGCCCTTCGTTTGGAGGGGGCGGACCACGTCCGTCCCCGTTCTCGAATCGACTAAGCAAGGAGGAGTGTACGTATTGACTCGCATGGATTCTGGTCGGAGCGGTTGTGGGCTGGGGCGCAGGAAGAGTTTTTCAGGGTAATGGTTACGGCCCGATTATGGACATTCTCATGGGTGTTGGCGGCGCTCTGGCTGGCGGATTCCTGATACGCACCGCGGGCATAGGCAGCTACCGGGGGGTGCTCGTTACAACCATGGTCGCCGTGCTTGGCGCTGCGCTTCTGACTGTGCTTGCCGCTTACGTAAACGGCAGAAGGATTTACGCCCGCCAGCTCTAAGAATATCGCCAGACAAACGTACTGGCGTTCCGCCTGGCGTCGAGCGCTACCGTTGGCAGGTTCGCGTCGGGGAACGCTTTCACGGACGCATAGCTACTTTGTTGGGATTTTAAGTTTTTAGGAGTACGTGAGAGACATGAAAATGAAAACGATGCGCAGTTCGATTCTTTGTTTTGTTGTTTTGCTTCTTTCAGCGCCGCTGCTTCGTGCGCAGGACCTTTCCAAGTATCGGCACTTTACCCTTGGCATGAGTTTGACCAAAGTCCTGGAGCGTACCGGCCAAAAGACGGCCGATGTGAAGTTGATTCATGGCCGTCCAGCGCTGGTTCAGGAAGTGAATTGGTGGCCGCGCCAAGCCTCCCCGGGACTTCGTACCAATCGGATACCGTTGAGCAGATTCTTTTCTCTTTCTACAACAGCGAACTCTACCTGATGTCCGTGACTTACGATCAAACCGCCACCAAAGGGCTCACTGAGGAGGACATGGTGAAGTCCATTTCCGCGAAATATGGCCCGACCTGGAAGCAGCTCGGCAGAAAAATCGGAAGATTTTTCGCCCGTAACGCGCGGGAGTACAATCGAGATTGCCATGGCGAAGCATCTCCAAGAGGCGCCATCCTCGCCGATGGATTCTCGCGAACCTCCCGACCAGGAGGAAGTGTTCGACATTGTTGAAGAAGCATCCCTCGAGTCCTTCCCCGCGAGCGACCCGCCCGCCTGGAATACTGGGGGCAAGAAGCTGCAATTGCTGAAACGCGCCAACACCGCTTAATTCCCGGTCCGGCCTCTGAATTTTGTCAGAGAAACTTCACCAGTGCGTCGGTCGTCTCTTTGGAG
>Ga0209239_1000805_pt1 | contig 18343 bp, 21 predicted proteins | sample GraSoi013_2_20cm_FD_185824 | JGI IMG/M metagenome (GOLD analysis project Ga0209239, IMG submission 185824) | Grasslands soil microbial communities from the Angelo Coastal Reserve, California, USA - Sample 10_02_2013_2_20cm (SPAdes) (version 2) | ecosystem: Environmental > Terrestrial > Soil >...
CAAAGTTGAGGACTCTGATTCTCTTTCCGACCCGATCGCCAAGGGATTTGGCAAGTTTTGCTCCCGATGAGAGAAATGTGTCCATTCCTCTCCGGTCGACCATTAGCGCCATGATGTCTCCGGCTTCGACTGCCTTGTGAAAGGTGACGTCCTGAAGCGTCGGGTTCTCCTTCTCTAGCTCGGTAATTGTTCTGATTACTCTTACGTCGAGGTCTGAAATCTGGCCTTTCTTGAGTTTCTCTTCGCATCTTGAACAGAAAATGCCGCTCTTTACGCAAAAGTTGTCAAGGATTGTTTTCACCAAGGCTTCCTCAGCCCCGTTGGTGCGAGAGTCGGCCTAGAAAGTTGCCTTTTGTTCTGACGCTTTCTCGAGACGCTGTGATTATCCAAAGGATTCTGATCCTGTCGGCCGACCCGACAGCTTGGCACCAGGTGCCCCCGGGATAATAAATGGGTTGCGGTATGTGGTTCTGTTAAGTCTTCGTCGGACGGGTTAAGCCGTTAACTGTCGTCGGATATTGGGCTTTCTTTGCGTTTTGGATTAAGGTTAACCACTTGTTAGGGCCTTGAATCGAGATTCCGCAAGCTTCGGCAGGGGTCAAGCCGTTCAAGCCTAGGTGCGGTCTCAAGAAGTTGTGATAGATTCGATAACCCGGTAGAATTGGGGTCTCAGGTATCTTGAGACCTCTCATTATCTTCTCTCTGTCTCTGATCTCTCCGTTCATTCTCTCCATCTTGTTGTTGTTGCGCTCTCCGGCTAAGGTAATGTTTCGGATGTGTTTCGATCTGGGGCCTTTCATTGTTCGATACTCTTTCCTGAACGCATCCTCGTATCCGGCCATTCCGTCGGCTATCAGAGTCATGGGTCTTTGGCCCGCTAGTTCTTTCCCGTTTCTGAGAAGGGTTCTAGCGTCGTGAATGTATTTCGAATCCGCGACCTCATGAGCGATCCAGAACCGTGTTTCATTATCCATCAAGGCGAAAACGTACTTCATGTTGCCCCTGAACTTCACTAGGATTTCATCGGCTCTCCAAGTGTCCGAGACCTTAGGAGTAATCCGGTCAAGATACTTCTCCATCAACCGGACGTATTTTCGAATCCACTTGTAAACCGCGACATGGCTTACGTTCACGCCCTGAAGCCTGAGGAACTTCTGAACATTCCTTAGACTCTCTCCGGTGAAGCATAGTTGCATGGCCCCGGTGATCGCTTGAGGACTTGCCTTCATCTTCTCGAAGCCGAGATTGAGGGAGAAGTATCGGCCACAATCACGGCAGGAATAGAGTTGAATGTCTCCGGCCTTGTTGTGACGAATCCCATCACGGACAATATTCTCCGAGCCACAAAACCGACAAGCAGAGACGATTACAGGCTCAATCTTGACAGCTTCGATTCTAGTTGCCTGAACCGCTTTCCTTAGGCTGACTGAGAACTCGACGGCCCAGATGTGCTTACATTTGACGGTCCGGTTCAGATGATCGGGGCATGAGCATTTCCAAGAATCATGTGCATAGAGAACCGAGTAGAAGCCTGTTCCAGACTGAGAAGCTACTCGGTATCTCCCTTCGTCTAGGCGTTCAATCTCGGTTCCTTTCTCGACAATTTGCCTGCCACGCACTTCTCGACCGGTATCTTCCACTTATACCACTGTACCACCAATAGTACGGTTTAACTGAGATTTAAGCCTTTACCACCAAGTTGCTAAAACCTATTATACCACTACTCAGACATATCTTAGTTGATGAAAAATGCCACAAGAGGCTAAGACGATAGAACAGGCAAAGACCTCTATCAAGATCAGCCCTGAGGTCTGGAAAGAGGCCAAGATAGAGGCAATCCGCGAAGGGAAAACTGTTTCAGAACTTGTTCAAGAGGCGATAAACGAGTGGATCAAGGAACGCAGGAAAAAATAGAATCTTCTTCATCAGTCGGACTTGATGAATGGTACAGCAAGCTTCATTCTGTTTTCCTTCAAAATGAGACAATGTTCCATAAGCTAGGCGAGGAGTTTCGAAACAAGCCAGCCGGAATGATAAGAGCGGATGTGCTAATGGGTTGTCTTGGCTTCATTTCGAAATGCAATCGTATGATGTTCGAATGGGTCAAAGCGGCTTTGGATGCTAAGGAAAAGCATACAGATGTAAAGGAAGAAAAGCTTGAGACGACTTTTGAAAGAATCGGTAAGTTCATGGAAGAATACGGAGACTTTCTAGCCAAATGGAAGAATGAAGAACAAACCATACGGAGTAGGGTGAAGAATATTGGGACTAGACGAAACCCTTGACAAGCTAAACGCGACGCTCGACAAACTACTTGGAAAATCTCGATCACAGCCCAAACAAACCATTCTCACTCAAGCAGAAATAGCCGTTTGGAAGTTAACGGAACCCTCATACGCCAAGCCTATCGCTCATCCGACGAAGTTAACGCGAAAAAACTCCGACGAAGACTTAACAGAACCCGGTATGTCTGGGGTAATAGCCAAATACTCTGCTAGTCCCGACTGAAAATCGTCCGGGAAACTCATGAAATTATTCGAGTACGAGTCCAAGTCTCTCGCTCAAAACCTGGGAATCAACACTCCTAGAGGAGGGCTGGCTTCGACACCTGACGAAGCTAGAGATATTCACAAACGGATCGGCGGAGAAGTCGTCATAAAAGCCCAAGTTCTGGTCGCGGGCAGAGGAAAAGCAGGTGGTATCAAGTTCGGCAGCAAGCCAGAGGAGACGCGCGACCGGGCGAGCGAGATCCTCAACATGACGATCAAGGGGGAGAAAGTGAAGAAGGTCCTGGTAGAGCAGAAGCTGAACATCAAGAAAGAACTGTTCGGCAGCATTGTGCTAGATCGGGCGAACAAGTGTCAGACGGTTCTAGCCTCAGACCAGGGCGGAATCGATATCGAGGACGTAGCGAAGCAGAGTCCGGAAAAGATTCTCCACCATCGGCTCGACCCCGTATTCGGTATGCGGGGATATGATGCGAGACAGGTCGGTCTGAAGCTGGGTTATACGGGTCAGCGCTTGAACTCTCTGACTGATCTTCTCACAAACTTGTATCGTTTGTCAGTCATCTATGATGCCGAACTTGTCGAAAGCAATCCTCTGGTCGAGACCAATGATGGAAAATTTGTCACAGCGGACCTTCGCGTCATAGTGGACGACAACAGTCTCTTTCGCCATCCAGAATTTCAGGAACGGGCAAAAGAAGCTAGTGGCGAGGTGACGCCTTTAGAGGCTAAGGCTCGCGAGAACGGTCTCGCGTTTGTCGAGCTTGACGGTGATATAGGAATAATGGGGAACGGCGCGGGTCTTGTCATGGCAACCCTCGACATGGTCAACCACTACGGAGGCAAACCTGCAAACTTCTGCGATGTGGGTGGGGGAGCCAACGCTGAGCACGTCGCGACGGCCTTACAAATAATCCAGGGTGACCAGAAGGTCAGTAGGATATTCATCAACATACTAGCGGGAATCACGAGGTGCGATGAAGTCGCAAAGGGGATTGTGGACGTAAAGAAGGTCGTTGGGTTGAAGAAGCCTCTCGTGGTGAGGATGCAGGGCACTAATTTCGAAGAGGGAAAGAGGATCCTGAACTCTATCGGGATAACTACGCTCGAAAAGATGGATGAGGCTGCGCAGCTAGTTGTGGCCTCGAAGGTGGCGTGAGAAATGACCCTCCTCGTTGGGAAACACACTCGGGCGATCGTTCAAGGAATCACTGGGAACCAGGGCGCGTTCCATACTCGACTCATGCTAGACTACGGAACTCAGATCGTTGCAGGAGTGACTCCTGGTAAAGGCGCGACGATCTCCCAAGGAGTTCCCGTATTCGACACAGTTGCATCTGCATTGGAGAAGATTGACGCGAACGCGTCGATCATATTTGTGCCAGCTCCATTTGCCAAAGAGGCAGGGATGGAAGCAGTCGACGCGGGTTTGAACCCTGTCGTAATAATTACCGAGATGATTCCTGCTCGCGACAGCTTGGTCCTGATGGCCTATGCGAAAGAGCATGGGGCGACAATTGTCGGACCCAATACGCCTGGGGTCATTACTCCTGGGGAGGCAAAGTTGGGTATCATGCCCGGCGATGTTTTCACTCCTGGAGGCGTCGGGGTTGCTTCAAGAAGCGGGACTTTAACGTATGAAATTGCATCATATCTTACTCATGCGGGTATCGGACAGTCAACATGTCTTGGGATCGGAGGAGACCCCGTTACTGGTCTGAATTTCGTCGACGTTCTCAAAATGTTCCGGGACGACAAGTCGACCAACGCTGTCGTTTTGATAGGCGAGATCGGAGGGTCGGCGGAAGAGGATGCGGCTAATTACATCGCCGAGACTCATTATCCTAAGCCTGTTGCAGCGTATGTTGCCGGGAGAGCAGCTCCCCCAGGAAAAAGAATGGGACACGCCGGTGCAATCATAACTGGGACGGAGGGAACAGCGGATGCGAAGATGAAGAGGTTCAGCGAGGTAGGAGTCCTTGTCGCCGAAGTTCCTTCAGAGTTACCGAGACTGCTGCAACAGCAGAAGGCCGCTCTGGTTCAACACTAGTCTAAACGGTCTACTTCGCGCCGAGTTCTCGTTTCTTCCAGCGGAGGTTGTCTCCCCGGCATCGTCTGCATCTGTAGGCGTTGGGAGAGTTTCTGGACCCACACGTCCGACATATCTTGAAGAAGAGCCTATGCTTCTGAGCCAGCTGTTTCTTCATTGCGTCGGTTATGGGCATTCGGAACCACTTACCAGTCGTTCGTTCTCGCTGTGATATATGATTGGCGTTGGCTACGGACCATTCTGCATTTCTGAGGCGGTTTTGCCGCCTAATCTCGGCGCAAGCTGCTCGCTGAGGTCTTCTAGTTGGGCTATAGAAAGCTGGTAGACTCTCGAATCCGGAAAAGCAATTTCGTTCATTATTTTTCTTCCATTTTCTCGTCCTAGCTTCTTCGATAGGAAGTGAAACAGCGCTCCGCGAACTAGTCTCCGACGTTGAGTGAAGACCCCTCTAACGACTTCTTCGAAGAGTGGTTCATCCAGCTGTCTGAGGCTTTGCTGGTGGGTCATTCTCAGAAGAATTGAGTCAACTTTGGGTCTAGGCCGGAATCCTGTGCGTGAGATTTCTCTGATCTTCTCGATGTTCAGTCTCCTGCGGACTGACACGGTTAGTCTTCCGTACTCCCGGGTCCCGGGTTCTGCGAGTAGTCTCTCACCGAATTCCTTCTGGAACACAACGCTCGCGACGTCGAACTTTGTCTTAGATAGAAAGAGGGCGAGCTTCGAGGACAGGTAATATGGTGGAGTGCTGACTAGCTTGTTGAAATCAGGCAGTGGATCGGTTTTCAGTATGTCTCCTTCAACTATGACCACGTTGGAATGGTCCTTGAAGGTCTCCCTTAATTCGCGTACAAGGACGGGGTCTTTTTCGATAGCTACTACTTTTCCAGCTTTCGTCTGCAATAGCCGCGTGAGTGTGCCGTGTCCGGGTCCAGGTTCGAGGACTGTATCCGTTTCAGATGGCCGGATGCTCGAGACGATTTCGGATGCGATGCTTTGGTCTAGGAGGAAATTCTGTCCTAGTCTCTTCGAAGGTCGGTGCGAATTGTTGAATCCCACAATATCATACTGTCCTTGTGAAGAGGCGGTACTTGGTTTCGCTGCTTAGCTCTTCGAGAATGCGTTTCGTTATGATCTTCTGGACATCTGTCAGGCCTGTTCGGTCCTGGATCTCTTTGTAACTAGTGAACGGTTTCTTCTCCCTCGCATTGATTATGGTCCACATCGATTTCTTTCCGATCCCGGGTAGCTGCTCCAACGAGTGCATTCTAGGGGTTACCGGTTGCGAATTGTTGAAGAAATCGACAAAGCGTTTATCCTGTTTCTTTACGAGTCCGTCGATGAGCGGGACGATTTCGGCCTTCGCGTTGGCAGTTAGTTGGTCGTAGTTTATTCTGCTGATGATCCTGTCAACTTTCTCCCTTCGATCTCTGCCGATGTAGATTCTTTCCTCGACAGCGACTGTTGCCCCGACTTTCAGTTCTGCTTCTAGCAGTGTGAAGAATTGTTCACCCATTATCTGGACGGTTGGGACTACTAGGTGTCGTGATTTGTCAGAAGATCTTCCATAGGGGAGATAGTCTAGGACGTGGGCGTATTCTTCGTAAACATGTCTTCTCTGTATGTACTCGTCTTCGTGTATTGCCAAGAATGGCTCTTCTCCATGCTCCTTGTTAGAAGATTCTACAAACTAGTCTCTCGATTCCATACGCGTGGCGTCTGGGGGAGCGGAGAGCCAACTCTAGTCATTCAAAATGGTAGGGTCTCTGCTTAATTTGATTTCGGTAGCTGACTAGGTGTATCGTTTCATTATCTCGAGAATTCCGTTCAGCTGTTCAGTGCTTACGAAGCGACCCTTTACTGTCAGGACGGCTCTGAGTTCCTCAACGCTCTGGGGTAGAGTGTTGACTATCTGGATCGCATCGTTTCTGTCCAGCTGAAGTTTAGACGATAGCTCTTCGACCAGTTTGGAGGCACGCTCAGCAGGCAACTTGGTGAACCGGCGGGTAAAGTCGAGGGTCCGGCGCTGAAACTCGCCCAGCTCCTCCTCCTTGACCTTCTCTAGGACAGCCTTTGCTTCGGAGTTAGTGATGACCTTCTCTTCGACGATCTTCCTTGCCATTACTGTGTCTCCTTCATTGGAAGGATATGCTCGGGTCTTGCGATTATGAGCCGTGGGAATTTGCCCGAGGCCACTTCGATGACATAGGCTCTTCCACGTTTCTCAGCTATCGTGCCTACGCGGCCGTGATATCTGCGATGGGGCATTCCCTTCTGCACTGACGGATTGATCGAGATCGTGACCATCTGTCCAGGAGTGTATGGAATGAGGAGTCTTCCCAGAGGATTCTTTCCCTTGTCCCGAGGCTTTCTGCGAAGAAGGGTCCTGTTCCTATTCCGTATTCCTTTGGACCGCTTCATCCCACTCTTCCCTAGCTAGAAATGGAACCCGCTGGGCGGTTCCGTATATACTTGTTCACTCTCGCCGTTCGATATGACTGACCCGACAAGAGTCTTCGTAATTTTGTCGGGCGAACATCCAACACTACCACTCGCAGAGATGAGCGCGATCCTCGACGCGAATCGGATCCCGTTCAAGATCGCAGAGTCATTCTTCAAGCTCGTCGAGATTGATGCTGATATTCACGCCGTGAAAACAATCGCGGATCGGGGCGCGTTCATGGATGAGGTCGGCGAAGAAATTGTTCATTCAGGTCCCACGATGACAGAAATCGATGATGCCGTGAAATCATCGGACCTACCGCGTTACCTTCAGGCAGATGAGAGCTTCAGCGTCCGGGTTCTTCGTTTTGGAGGGGTTTCGAAGGAAATGTCAAGGGTCAAGCTAGAAGGACACCTCGGATGGCTCATGGGCAAGGTTACCAACGCAAGAGTAGACCTAGAAAACCCTCAGCGCCAGTTCCGAGGCCTCCTCGCCGGACCCTACTTTCATCTAGGGCTTATTGCCCATCGGCGCCCAGATGTGTTCGTTGCCAATCGCAGGCCAAGAATGAGACCTTCCTTCCATCCCAGTACGATGGTGCCCAAGCTCGCGCGCTCCATGGTCAACCTGTCCCAGGCAGTTACGGGGTCGACCTTCTTGGACCCTTTCTGCGGGGTAGGCGGGATTCTCCTCGAGGCAAGTCTCTTGGGATGCCAGGTCGTAGGCGTTGACGCACTCAGGCGAATGACCAGAGGATCGAGAAGAAACCTCAAACATTTCGGAATGGACCCACTGGGGCTAGTCAGAGGCGATGCTCGCTTTCTACCGATTAGAGATGTCAAGGCCATCGCAACAGACCCTCCATACGGTACCGGTGCGTCTACACTAAAGTCAACGACACGGAACATCCTCAAGGACTTCCTTCCCAACGCGCATTCCATTCTCTCAAAAGGGTGTAAGGCTGTCGTTGCATCACCCGTCGGTACGAGAACACCTGACATTGCCGAATCCGCTGGATTCACGGTTGTGGACCGTCACGAGGTCTACGTGCACCGAAGCCTAACTCGTGAGATCCTAGTGTTGGAGGCCAACTGATGTCTGGTGGGATCGACGTGGTTTTCCTCGGGACTGGCGGAAGCCTCCCTACCAAAGAGAGAGGATTGCCAAGCGTAGCCCTTCGCAGGGATGGAGAACTCATTCTACTCGATTGCGGCGAGGGCACCCAGAGGCAGATGATGCACGCAGGCCTCGGATTCAACAGACCTACGATAATTCTGATCTCGCATCTTCACGGCGACCACATTCTTGGGCTCCCAGGGCTCTTGCAAACGATGTCCTCTCTTGCAAGGGACAAACCATTGGACCTGTACGGTCCGAAGGGTTTGATGAAATTCCTGAACTTGATCTACAGACCCCTTGGTTATCCAGCCAACTTCAAAGTCAGAGCAAAGGAACTGAGCCCTGGACAGGAGGTCGACAGGGGCGAGTATCTCATCAGGACTACCCTCGCCAAGCATGATATTCCCTGTATCGCGTACTCTATTGAAGAGAAAGAACGTCCCGGACGCTTTCATCCGGAAAAGGCGAAGCGCCTGGGAGTGCCAGAGGGACCACTGTGGGGAGAACTACAACACGGAAAAGCGGTGAGAGTAGACGGAAAAGAAATTCGCCCGAACGATGTCGTCGATTCGCCGCGATCAGGGCTTAAGGTCGTCTACGCGATAGATACGCGACCTGCGGAATCAGTGAGAAGACTAGCAAAGGGGGCTGATCTGCTAATGCACGATGGCGGCTTTGCCGAAGAGAGGCGCCCCAAAGCCCAAGAATATTATCATTCGACCGCCCGCGAAGCGGCGCAGCTTGCCAAAGCTGCGAAGGTAAGACGTCTCGCAGTTGTTCATATCAGCGCCGTGACCAGGGACGATTCTGTCCTTTTGAGGGAGGCTCGGAAAATTTTCAAACAGACTCTCGTACCGAAGGACTTCCAGACTCTGGCGTTGAAACCGCTCAAGTAGATTTTCTGAACCACCCAGACTCTCAATCCAACTTGACTACGGAGCCAGTCGCTGTATAATCCAACGTCCCTTCGAGCGTCGGTAACTCAATCGATCGTGGAGTCTGCCAGGCCTTTCCTTCCAGAACTCGAAGACGCTCGGTCGAAGTCGATAGCCTCCCCAGTTTGGAGGGCGTGGGATTCTGCCCGGATATTTCTCTTCAAACCGTTTGACTCGTTCCTCCAGAAATCTTCGATCGCGTACAACGCGGCTCTGTTGGGACGCCCATGCCGACAGCTGACTGTCGCGGGCACGACTACTAAAGTAAATGTCAGATTCTTTGGAAGAGACCTTGGAGACTCGTCCTTCTACTCGAACCTGTCGGCCCGTCCGAGGCCAGTAGAAGACTAGTGCAGCATGAGGGTTTTCTGCTAGTTCCCTGCCCTTTCTCCCAGAGTAGTTGGTGTAGAACACGAATCCAGAATCGTCGAATTCTCTGAGAAGGAGTGTGCGAACTGACGGACGCCCTGATCTAGTCGCTGTCGCTAGCATCATGGTTTCGGGAAGAATTGCACGTCTGCCGGCAGATTCGACCAGCCACTTGTTCAACTGTTTGAATGGATCAGCGCTGACCGTCGATTCGTCTAGAGTACTCGTGGTGCGAGTTCGCTTCAGGTTTCTCGCCGTCGGATGGGGCCCCCGGTCAGCCAGTCGATGATCCCGACGGGGTCTGCTGTTTGTATTTCCAGACGAATAGGTCCCAACGGTGATTCTCCTTCTGGAGCTGAGAAGGAAACGTGCCCGACGTAAGCCACTTGCTTGTTCAGAAATACGATTATTCTGCTTTCTTCTTTCCCCTTGAAGAGTTGGGATCGTGCAGCTGCACGTATTCTATCTCTCTGCAAGATCATCCTGAATTTCTCCAGTGACTCTCGTGTAGTTCCGTGAAGTCTAGCTAGGCCGTAGTCGTTTTCTTCGCCTTCGGTTACAATGTCGCCTGAGAACAGGCTGCTTATGGCTTTCTTGACTTTCTCGGGATTTTCAGTTGGCTTGATCTCGGCTTCGGCGACCACTAGGATTTTTTCGGTTTGAGGACTACTTGTAGTATTCGTCGAGTTCTCCTCTTGAGATCATCCTTGGTATCTTCATTCTCAACAATCCGATCCGCCAACGCAATAAGCTTCGCAATCCCAACACCAAGCTCGCGATTGTCACGTTCCTCAAAGTCGGCCCATCCTCGCGGTTTATCCGACCGTCCCCGCCGTTGAAGCCTCCGGAATCGTGCTTGGGGAGAGGCATTGATAGCAATCACAACGACACCATATTTCCGGCGAAGTTGATCGACTTCTTCAACGCTTCTCGCACCCTCGTACACAACAAATTCTCCATTTACCTTCTCAACCAGTGGAACCAGTCTTTTTGCAACAGCTCCCATGCCCTCTTCCTTTCGAAGCTTCAGCATGAGCTCTCCAAGATTCTTCCGCGTGAACTTCAGCTTCCTCTTCCGTGCCTCTGTCCGAATGATATCGCCAGAGACGAAGACTGGGATTCCCCGCATCTTCATCACACTTGAAGCGAGGCTCTTACCAGCTCCGGGCATTCCAACGATAACCAGTACTGTCTTCTTTGGCTTCGTCGGCAAAGATGATTCTCGGGCGGTTGAGAAACGCGGCAGTTATAGCTCTTAAACGGGAGAGAACATTAACACTCCCGCGTTGTCAGGCGGCCAGGTTCGCAGTTTCATCTCTATCGATCTTGAGGATGAAAAAATTCTATCTCAGGTAGAATCCATTATGTCGTCTCTCTCGTCGTTAGGAGGAGATCTGAAACCAGTCGAACGAGAAAACATCCATTTAACACTGAAATTCCTCGGGAATGTCAGCGCTACCAAACTTGAGGAAGTCAAGTCTGCTCTTGCAAAGGTGACCTTCCCACCATTCTCTCTCGAGATCAAGGGCGCTGGAGCATTTCCAAACCTCAAGAGGATGAGTGTCATCTGGGTAGGAGTTGGGCAGGGTTGGAGTCAAGTTGAACTCATCTATGAGCAAACAGAGAAGCTTCTTCACCAGCTCGGTTTCAGCCGTGAGACCAGGGCCTTCAGTCCGCACATCACTGTTGCCCGAGTTAGGTCGGGACGAAAGAGAGATGAAATCGCCGCCTTCCTGGATAACCTGACTGACGAGAGCTTCGGGTCTTTCATGGTGGAAAGTGTGAGGCTCAAACAGAGCATTCTTTCCCCCTCGGGGCCAAAGTATTCGACTCTCTTCGAGGCTCTTGCCGACAAATAGGGAAGTTCACTGGCTCATTTCAAATATGATCACGTTCTAAGCTGCCCCAGCTTGCCGTCGTCGCCCGAGAAACTCTTGCAACGAGTTGCCGAGAGAGTCGTTCCAGGCGATCGGGAGCGAGAGAAAATGGTCCGGCTCTCGCAGGTGATTCGAGGTAAGGTTGAAGAGATTCTCGCAAGTGCCCAGATTCAGGCTGAGGTCACTCTCCAAGGGTCTTTCGCGAGAGATACCTGGATTAGCGGGGAAGCTGACCTGGACATTTTTGCTCGGTTTTCTCCCACGATGGAAAGGGAGGAGTGGGTGGAGAAGGTTCTCCCCGCTATCCGCAAGGGTCTGTCGAAGTATCGTGTCATCGAGCGCTACGCTGAGCATCCCTTTCTGGAATTTCATGTCGAAGACATCCGCGTGAACATTGTTCCCTGCTATGATGTGAAGAGAGGTGAGTGGAAGAGTGCAACTGATAGGACCCCCTACCACACGGAGTTCATGCAGACGCATCTCACACCCGAGCTGCGTCTTGAGGCTCGCTTGCTGAAGAAATTCGCTAAGGGAATTGGGACCTATGGAGCTGAGATCAAGATTGGAGGATTCAGTGGCATGCTCATCGACACTCTGGTTCTATACTATCACTCGTTCATGGAGACGATCAGACAAGCCTCGTCATGGACCAAAGGCACGTTTCTCGAGATAGAGAAATCGACAGGGGTGGTGGATCCAAAGGATCGAGATTCGAACGTCGATCTCGTAGTCATCGACCCAGTGGACCCCGAACGAAACCTAGCCGCGGCATTAAGACCAGACAAACTGTGGAATTTCGTTGCAGCGGGACGCGAGTTTCTGCGAAACCCTGGATTATGGTATTTCTTTCCTCCGAAGTTCAAGCCAAAGACTAGGCTTCAATTTGCAAAACAAATCGAAGACACGGGTCGCGAAGTTTTCGCGGTTCTCTTCAAACACCCTGTCTTGATCCCAGATGTTTTGTGGGGGCAGCTCATGAAGCTGGAAAGAAGCATGCTAGAAATAATGGCGCGAGAAGATTTCCACACCTACCGTTCCACGCTTTGGAGCAATGAGAAGCAGGAGAGCGCCATCTTGGTTGAGTCTGATCAGACCAAGCTTCCAGCCGTGAAAGTCCAGAGAGGTCCTCCCGTTTCAAAGGGAGTCGATAGTACAGCCTTTCTCGAGAAGCATTTGAGAGCTCGCGATACTGTTCGAGGACCCTGGATTGAAGGAGATAGATGGATGGTCGAGAAGAAACGCAAAATATCCACGATTGGGGAGCTTGTCAAAGCTGCAGTACGAGAAGAGGCCTACGGTCTGACCATGCCGAAGCAGTTGGGCGAGTCGTTTCGGAGGAGCGCTAAAGTTCTCCAAGACCGAGAGGTGCTGCACATGCTTAGCAGGAACGGATTTGACAAGTCTCTCTGGGAATTCTTGGAGGCGAAGCCCTCATGGCTGAAGACAGTTCAAGCCTAGTTCTGGTTGAGGATCTAGTCAAGAAGCCCTACAGGGAGATTCTTGCATATCCAAAACCAAGCGATGAATCCGTTGAGTCTAGAATTAGACAGCTAAAGAGTCTTGGAATTGAGGGTCTGGAGTTTGAGGGCCCGCTGAGAATCGGAAAATTATCGGTCCTGGGCAAGGGCGTTGTAGGGTTAGTCGTTGCGGGGATCGCTGATGGTGGGCGAGTTGCGGTGAAGATTAGGAGGGTTGACTCTCGAAGAAGAAGCATGCTTCACGAAGCTGAGATGATGAGGTCCGCCAACAAGGCTGGTATTGGGCCTGAATGTCTGGGTTCATCCGAGGACGTTCTTGAGATGCAATTCTTGGATGGGCAACGACTTCCTCTTTGGCTTTCAAGCTTGAAGGGCCGAGGTAGGAAGGCCCGAGTCAAGGCTACGGTCAAGACTCTATTACAGCAATGCGTTCGACTCGATGCTTACGGATTGGACCACGGAGAACTCAGCCGAGCGCACAAGAACGTTCTCGTTTCAACAGGAGATTATCCATGGATCTTAGATTACGAGAGTGCGAGCCTGATGCGCCGAGTCAACAACTTCACATCTCTCGCTCAATACATCCTACTCTCGGGCAGATTTTCAAGAAAAGTCACGAGAATCCTAGGACCCTTAGACAGAGACGAACTCGTCAAATATCTCAGGCTGTACAAGTCGGGGAGGACCAATGAAGCCTTCGAGTCCACGTTGAAACTGTTACGAATCTAAGCTCAGTACTCTGATTTTCGGTCGAAGAGTCCGAGTTTCTTCGCTCTCTGCTCGGCGAGCCTGAACACTGTAATCCCAATTATCAACGTAACAAGGGTCGTGAGGGCCAAGTACGCAAGATCTGACATGTAGCTGGCTGTGGGTAAGAGACCGAAGCTCTCTCGAACAGCGTTGAGCAAGTAAGTTATCGGCAACACATTCGAGATCGGTTGTACGTACGAGGGCAGTAGGGCAATTGGGAAGATGACTCCCCCGAGAAGGAAGAAGATGCCGGAGACAGAGTCGCCAAGGATGAATTCCATTCGATTCGAGACGATGTTTACTGCGCAGAGCATGTAGCCGATGGCGAGCAGGCTGATGATTCCGAGAATCACAGCAGGAAAAAGGATCAGAAGATTCACGTTCAGAAGGTTAAGTGGAATGTTCATATGAAGTAGGCCGTTGAAGATTGCGACGCTAAACAGGAGCGTCAGAATTACCGAGACTGCTCCGTTTACGACTGAGACCAGTCCCCTTCCAATTACGTACGGGTGTAAGGTCCCGGGTGAGATGTAGATGTTCTTCAAGACCTCGTATCTCGTACGGTCAACGTGGACGAGTATTGCCATTCCCAGCATTATCTGCAGGACAAACGCGTAGAACGCGTTGCCCACGATTAGCCATGCCAAGTACTGAGTGTAGAAAGTGGGGTTTTGTGATGCACCAGCTGCTGCTCCGATTATCACGATGAAGGCTACAATCAGTAGTGATGCTAGTGGCCGTATGACTTGGTAAGTGGCAAATAGAACCGGGTCTGTCCAGTTGCTCTCTATTTTCCAGCCGACTCTGAACGATTCTCCTGCCGACTTGACAAAGTCCGCTACTGCCATCGCAAAGTCAGCCTCCCTTCTTTCTTGCCGAGGGATTCCATATAGTTCAGCGCGCGTCGTGCAAGTGGAAAAAGAATCAGAGTGCAAGAGATGAGTGCTAGGATGTGTGGCCATACGGTTGCGATGCTTTCGCCATTAATTGCCAGTCTGCGGATGGCGTCCAGTCCAATCGTCATTGGTATTAGCGAACCTGCTGCTTGGAGGGCGAACGGGACGACTGGAGCATAGATTCTGGGGAAGTAAGCCCCTGAGAGGAAGTACACTGGTTCTTGAAGCAGATTAGCTGTGTTCCAGGCTTCTCGTCCATAGAGCATGAAGATTGAGGCAAACAGCATCCCCATTGTGTAGAGAGCGACTAGCGTCAAGACGAATACTAGGCCTACGGAGAGTGGGTCTGCAAGCTGGAATGGCACTTGGAAGACGAATATTCCGAGGAGGACGATGCCAAGGGCTCGGATTGAAGTGTTCACACTGCCCCCCATCGCCATTCCTAGGAGGACAGACATCCGGCTGACAGGCGCGACGAGATACATCTCCAAGTTTCCTGATTCTCTCTCCCAGAACCATTGAGAAGACATGTTCCAGAGAACGTTCGTCCAGAATGCGATCATTGCCCCTCCAATAATTACCGCCGCTCCGGCTGTTGGGGGGAGCCCGATCGCTCGGTAGAGAATCACGTACGCGCCGATAGTCAGTATTGGTAGTCCGATCTCTGCAACTAGCCCCGTGATCTCCCGGTTGCTTCCTCTGAGTCGGACCCACATTCGCGCGTATGCTGCGCGTAGATTCGTGAGCAGTTCTTCTCGGGGCGTCGCTTTGGGTAGCATTATTCCATGCCGGTCCCGACTAAGCTGATGTAAACATCCTCCAGGGTGGGCTCAGATTTTCCCATGTTGAGGACTCTGGAGCCGTTCTCGCGGATCTTGCTTAGAAGGTCTGACATGACAGACTCATCTTCGAGTACAAGCTTGAGGGTCGTGACGCCTGATTCGATGTTGTCAGTAGTTGAGAGTCCAACGACACCTGGGATGCTCTTGACCGATTCTAGTTCCGAAAGATTCGGGGTTATCTCAATCTTCCAAGTAGCTCCTCCCGTAACCTTCGTCTTGAGTCGTTGCGGAGTATCGCAGGCAAGAATCTTGCCCCGATTGATGATTCCTACTCGGTCGCACATCTGGTCTGCTTCTGCCATGTAATGGGTTGTTAGAAGCACTGTCTTTCCTCCAGTCCGGATCCAGTCCTTGACTAGAGTTCTCAGGTGCCTTGCCGAGAGAACGTCAAGGCCCAGCGTAGGCTCATCAAGAAACAATACTGCAGGGTCGTTGACGAACCCGCGAGCAAGGTTCAGTCTCTGTTTGTATCCGGTCGAGAGCTTGCTCATTCGAGTGTTGAGATAGTCCCGAAGCTCCAATTGGTCGACGAGTTTCGAGATCCTGTCCTTTGCGAAGTCTCGTGGCAGGCCGTAGAGTTGGGAGAAGAACCAGAGGTTCTCCTTGACGCTCAGGATGCCGTAGCCAGGTGTTTCGCCGCCGGAGACGAGGTTTATGATCCGACGGATCTGGGAAGCTCGATTTACAACGTCCAGTCCTTTGATTAGCGCCTTTCCTTCCGTGGGCAGGAGCAGAGTGCATAGAATCTTGATGAGAGTTGTTTTTCCAGCACCGTTCGGACCCAGAAGCCCGAATATTTCATCATCATAGACCTCAAGATCGACCTGATCGAGGGCTACCACGTCTCCCTTGCCGGGTATGCCTTTGAAGAGTCGTCGCAGACTCTTCGTCTCGATGGAGAGGTCTCGCTTCAAAGACGGCTTTGAGAAATGGAAGCGTCTCTGATAAGAGTTCTACCGGATATCCGCCTAGATTTTCGACATTCTGAGGAGGCTACCAGAAGCGTTCCTTCAGCGCTTCCCGCTCAGCCTCCATTATCGCTTCGAAGAAGTCGTTGGTGGGCTTCCGGTGCCTTCGAAGAATGTCTCCTGCGGCCTCGGGTTGCACTCGGCGTCCTGCGAGGGCGTAGACCGCAAGTCTGCCATACTGGTCGACTAGCTTGGCTGTGTCTTCGGCCTTGGACACTAAGTCCTTCTCCCTTTCGGATAGTCTTGCTCCGTTCTTCATGATCACTTTTCTCATGTCTTCATCTGCGATTCCAAGAGCAGCCACTAGCTTGGACCCGCATTCGGGACACTTCACGACAGGAGGTATCTCTTTCACCCTGCGCATCTCAACATACTTCCAGCAGTTCGTGCAGACTAGGGTCTTGACTTCGTTCAGGATCCTAGCCTTGGCGGATCCGACGAGAATCTGATTCAGCTTCTCGGTTGGGATGATGTCTGCTTTTCTGCTGATTCTCTCTAGCCCGATTCTGGCAATGGGAGTTGCTTCGCCGCTAGCTTTGACTGTTTTGACTGCGATCTCTTTTGCTGCGATTGCTTTCAGGACTTCCTGGGTATGAGGGACGTCCATGTCCTTCTCCTGGGTTTCTCTGATCGCTTCGTCCATGATGACGGTGCCCTCGAAGCTCTTTGCCAATTGACGTAGCGTGATAGTGCTGAAGTCGGTCCATTTTGAAATGGCACCAAACCTTCGGGCCACGTGAACGAGTCTTCTCTTGAAGAGTCCTGTTCTCTTAGAGGCGGCAATTGCTAGCTCCGTCACATCGTTGCCGGCGAGCCTCTGCAGAATCTTCTGTACGTCCTCAGCGTCAATCGCTCCCATTGTCTGAAGCACTATTCTGTAGGGGTCCTGTTGGATCCCAATACTGACTCCTGCCTCGTCAGACAACAAGTGGCCGACGAGACGTGCTAGGGTTCTATTGACGAGTGTCCCTAGGTGCGAGTTTATGATAATGAAATCGTCCCATTCTTCGATTGTAAGAAGCTTGTCACTGGGGACCGGCAACCCTTCCTCGCACTGATCATACGTCTCAGTAAGCGCGCGGCGAATCGTCTTCTCGTCAGCAGGATATCTCTCGGTGAGCTTCTCACTGATCTCCTTGAGACTCTTTCCATTCCTGTAATCCTCCTCTGTGATACGTCGTAACTCTCCAACTTCTGAGGCTACTTGGAATGGCACGGGTATCTCTTCGCCAATCCAGCTAGGTATTGCCCCTGTAGGGTCAGATATGCCTCGGACCAAGATCTTGTCTCCTCTGATGCTCTGCATCATCCACGGGGTTCCGCGAACGATAAACTTGGTCCCTGGCTGGCCGTACTCCGCAACGAAAGCCTCGTCAAGAACGCCTACAGCAGTTTCGCTCTCCTGCTCAACAACGAGGTATTGTTTCTCGTCTGGAATCATTGATAGTTTGTTGAAGTAGTATCGGTAGAGGTCCTTGACCCTTGAAGGCCGCATGACCATTTTGTCTTGCGTCGAGACCCATCCCAAGCGTGGGAATCGTGAGTGCATATAGTTGGTTACAGCCGCAACATTCTCTTCCGTTAGGTTTCGATAGGGGTACGCTTTCTTGAGAATGTCCAGCAGTTCAGAATAGTACCATTTGCGGTTCTGGATTAATAATCCTGCGATCTGATGGCATAATACGTCGAGCGGCTTTTCGGGAACCGTAACATCTTCTAGGTCTTCGTTCTTGGCCTTCCGGGCCACGACCATTGCCTCTAGCGTGTCGTCGGAGTCCATCGTTATGATGATGCCATCAGCCATCTTGCCTACGCTGTGGCCGGATCGTCCGACTCGCTGGATGAGCCGTGTGACCTGGTGGGGGCTCATGTACTGGATGACGTAGTCGATCCTTCCCACATCAATTCCTAGCTCAAGGCTAGACGTTGCGACTAGTCCTTTGATCTCACCCTCCTTCAACGCCCTCTCGGCAGTGATTCTCGAGAGCTTTGCTAAGCTGCCGTGATGTATGGAGACTGGAAAGTCGACGTCCCAGACTTTGAACCGGCTCGCCAAGACCTCGGCGTTTGCGCGAGTATTGGTGAACAGAAGAACTGACTTGTGATCATTAA
>Ga0209239_1000808_pt1 | contig 18296 bp, 17 predicted proteins | sample GraSoi013_2_20cm_FD_185824 | JGI IMG/M metagenome (GOLD analysis project Ga0209239, IMG submission 185824) | Grasslands soil microbial communities from the Angelo Coastal Reserve, California, USA - Sample 10_02_2013_2_20cm (SPAdes) (version 2) | ecosystem: Environmental > Terrestrial > Soil >...
CGTGGGAGAGCCTGCGCCATGTGGCCCTGCCGGCCATCGCGCTTGGAACGGCCGGCACCGCGATCAACATGCGCTTCACTCGCTCATCGATGATCGAGGTCCTGGGTCTCGACTACATCAGGACTGCGCGCGCCAAAGGCGCCTCGTGGCGTCGTGTCGTCTTCATCCATGCCCTCAAGAACGCGCTGATACCCGTCGTGACCATCGTCGGCCTTCAGATCGGCGGCATCATCGAGGGCGCTGTGGTGACCGAGACCGTCTTCACGTGGCCGGGGGTGGGCCGCCTGGCCGTGGAGTCGATCTTCAACCGCGACTACACGGTCGTCCAGGGCGTCGTCCTGCTGGCCGCCTTCTCCTACATGGTGGCCAATCTCGTCGTCGACCTGGTCTACGGCTGGCTCGACCCGAGGATTTCGTACGCATGAGCAACGCGCCCGCGATCGTCGCCGCCGAAGGACCGATCCGCCGCCGGCCGGTCGCCTTGCTGGAGCTGGCCAGGAAGAACCGAGGCGTCCTCGTCGGCCTGGCTCTGGTCGCGGTGCTCTTCCTGGTCGCGCTTCTGGCTCCCGTGATCTCACCCCACGACCCGATCGCCACCGAACCCGACAACGCATACCTGCCGCCGCTGAGCCCCGGCCACGCGCTGGGCACGGATGAGCTGGGACGGGATCAGATCAGCCGCATCCTGTGGGGCGCCCGGATCTCGCTTCCGGTCGCCTTTGTCGCCGTCGCCGTCGGGTTGGTCGCAGGTGGCCTGATCGGCCTGGTCAGCGGTTACGCGGGCGGTTTGACAGACCTCCTGCTGATGCGCGTGATCGACGCCCTGCTCGCGTTTCCCGCCTTGATCCTGGCGATCGCCCTGGTGGCCGCACTTGGGCCCAGCCTCCGCAACGCCATGATCGCCATCGGGATCGTGGCCATCCCCGCTTACGCGAGGCTCGTGCGGGCGGTGGTGCTTCAGCTCAAACAGATGGAGTTCGTGGTCGCCACGCGATCTCTTGGCGCGACCCCGGTGCGCATTGTCCTGCGGCACCTCATACCGAACCTCATGAACCCGGTCCTGGTGCAGGTCTCGCTGTCCGCGGGGTTCGCGATCCTGGCCGAGGCAGTCCTCTCCTTCCTCGGTCTCGGCGCCCAGCCGCCAACACCGGACTGGGGACAGATGATCACCACCGGCCGCACCTTTCTCCCCAACGACCCGTGGCTGGCCATCATCCCGGGCGTCGCCATCTCGATCACCGTGTACAGCTTCAACCTGCTCGGCGATTCACTTCGGGACGCGCTCGATCCCAGGCTTCGACGCTGATGGCGTTCAGTCACCTGCTCGAGCTGGAGAACGTCCACACCGAGCTTTCCCTGGCCGAAGGCACGCTTCGCGCCGTCGATGGAGTCTCGCTCACGATCGATGCCGGAGAAACCCTGGGCATCGTCGGCGAGTCCGGCTCCGGGAAATCGATGACGGCGCTCTCGATCATGCGACTCCTACCGCGCTCAGGCAGGATCGTCGAAGGAAGCATCAGGTTCAAAGACCGAGTGCTGTCGGATCTCAGCGAGGACGAGATGGAGGCCATCCGCGGGACGGAGATGGCCATGATCTTCCAGGACCCGATGACATCGCTGAACCCTGTCTACCGGACGGGTTGGCAGGTAGGCGAGCCGCTGCGCATCCACCGCCACGTGGGGTCGGGCGAAGCGATCGCCACGGCCACCGATCTCTTCCGCCAGGTTGGAATTCCCGATGCGAGAAGTCGTGTGAGGCATTTTCCGCACATGCTCTCCGGGGGGATGCGTCAGCGCGCGATGATCGCCATGGGCCTGAGCATGAGCCCGAGCCTGCTCATCGCCGACGAGCCGACGACCGCCCTTGACGTCACGATCCAGGCACAGATCCTCGACTTGCTGCGCAGGCTGAATCGCGAATACGGCACGGCGACGATCCTTATCACGCACAACCTCGGCGTGGTCGCCGGCATGTGTGACCGAGTCATCGTGATGTACGCGGGCCGCATCGTCGAGCAGGGCCGAACTGAGGACGTGTTCTCGCATCCCGAGCATCCGTACACGTGGTCGCTGCTTCGCTCGATACCCCGCCTCGATGCGGAACCGCACGAGCCGCTCACGCCGATCGAAGGCTCGCCGCCCGACATGGTCCATCTGCCGGCCGGCTGCAAGTTCCAGCCGCGATGCCCGTTCGCGGTGGCGCGCTGCAGCCGAGAGGAGCCATCTCTGCTCCAGGTCCGCGACCAGCTCGCGCGGTGTTGGGTGACGCAGGCCGGCACCGAGCTCAATGGCTGAACCTCTGATCGAGGTACGCGGCCTCAAGACCTGGTTTCCGGTCCGGTCGGGCGTGGTCAGCCGTATCACCGGTCACGTCCGCGCGGTGGATGGCGTGGATCTGACCATCAGTCAGGGGGAGACGCTCGGCCTGGTCGGCGAGTCGGGCTGCGGCAAGTCGACCCTCGGGCGCTCGATCCTGCGCCTGGTCGAGCCGACGGCCGGTGAGGTCTACTTCCGAGGCAAGAACATCCTTCGACTGCGTCGTGGGGGAATGCGTCGCATTCGCCGCGAGATGGCGATCATCTTCCAGGACCCCTTCGCCTCTCTCGATCCCCGCCAGACCGTCGGCGACATCCTCGGCGAAGCGCTTGACATTCATCGGCTCACTTCGACTCGCCGGGGGCGCGCCCAGCGGATTGCAGAGCTGCTCGGCCTCGTGGGCTTGTCGTCCGATCTCGCCGGCCGCTATCCACACGAGTTCTCAGGCGGTCAGCGGCAGCGCATCGGCATCGCGAGGGCGCTGGCGGTCGAGCCGTTGTTCATCGTCTGCGACGAGCCGATCTCCGCTCTCGACGTCTCGATCCAGGCGCAGATCATCAACCTTCTGGAACACCTCCAGGAGCAGCTCCACCTGACATACCTTTTCATCGCCCACGACCTGTCGGTGGTCAAGCACATCTCGGACCGGGTCGCGGTGATGTATGTGGGCAAGGTGGTGGAGGTATCGCCCGCGGGTGACCTGTACCGCCGGCCTCGTCATCCCTACACGGGTTCCTTGCTGTCAGCGATCCCGATCCCCGATCCGCGCCTCGAGCGCAGTCGCGAACGCATCATCCTCAAAGGCGACGTCGCATCGGCACTCGATCCGCCCAGCGGCTGCCGCTTCCGGACGCGATGTTTCAAAGCCCAGCCGCGCTGCGCGGAAAGCGAGCCGCCGCTGGACACAGTGAACCAGGGCGACCACCAGGCCGCGTGCTACTACCCGCTCGCCTAGCGGCCCGCGGCGTATGCCTGCGCGCCGCGTGCGCTGGCGGCGGCGGAGAGGATTCCGGTTGCGTGGTCGATTCCGACCGCGCAGATCCGGCCCAGGGACGAGCGGTCTGCCTCGAACACGTCGTGGCCTCGCCGCCGCAGCTCGTCGAGCACGCCGGGCTCCATCGGCTCTGAGTGCAACCGCCCCGGATGGGAGTCGTGTGGTGCAAACGAGCTTGGGAAGTGCGTGGTGTGGAACATGGGCGCGTCGATGGATGCCTGCAGGTCCTGTCCGAAAACGGCGTGAGTGAGGAAAAACTCAAGCGTCCATTGGTCCTGCTGGTCGCCGCCGGGTGTGCCGAACGCAAGGCATGGTTCGCCGTCGCGAAGCGCGAGCGACGGGCTGAGCGTGGTCCGAGGCCGTTTGCCGCCTTCCAGGTGATTGGGATGCTGGGGGTCGAGGTTGAACATCTGGGCTCGCGTGCCGAGGCAGAAGCCGAGGCCTGGGATCACCGGCGAGCTCTGCAGCCATCCACCGCTCGGGGTGCAGGCGACAAGGTTCCCATGACGGTCGGCGACCGCGACGTGCACGGTGTCGCCCCGCACCGCGCCGAGCGACTGGGAGCCGGCGCCTGTCCAGTGCCCCTCTGTCACGGCCCGTGCCTCGCGTCGCGGCAGCCGCGGCTCCAGACCCGCGGGCCGGCCTGGCGTCAGCGCCAAGGATGCCCGGTCGCCGACCAGCGGGCGGCGTTCGTCTGCGTATCGGCTCGACAGTAGGTCGGCAAGCGGCACCGACGCGAAATCCGGATCCCCGTACCACGCCTCCCGGTCCGCGAATGCGAGCTTGGCGCACTCCGTGACGAGGTGGATGTGATCCGCGGACAGGAAGCCGGTGGAGGCAAGGTCGTAGGGCGCGAGGAGCTGCAGCTGTTGAAGGAAGACGGGCCCCTGGCTCCACGGCCCGCACTTGGCCACGGTCCAGCCGCGAAAATCAGCGGTCACAGGGTCTTCACGCCTGGCCTGAAAGGCGGCAAGGTCCGCAGCCGTGAGGAGACCGGGATGCGCAACGCCTGAGCTATCCATCAGCTCGTGCCGGCAGTGCAGATCGACCGCCTCGGCCACGAACCCTGAGTAGAAAGAACGCAGCGCCGCCTCGATCTGCTCTTCCCTGCCCCCGGCCGGTGCCGTCTCCCGCAGCAGGCGCCTGTAGGTCGCGGCAAGATCACGGTTGTGAAACCGCTGTCCGGGCCTTGGCACGCCGCCGCCCAGGTACACGGCCGCCGAGCTCGGCCAGTGCTCGCGAAACAACGGCTCGACCATGACCAGGGTGTCGGCGATCCGCGGCAGCAGCGGATAACCGGATTCGGCATACCCGATGGCGAACTCCAACACGTCGGCGAGGCGCCAGGTGCCGTGGTCCCGTAGCAGGGCAAGCCATGCAGCGAAGGCTCCCGGTACGCAGGCCGCGATGAGGCCCGTGCCCGGCACCTCGCCGAGTCCCATTTTCCTGATGCGCTGAATGCCGGCCGCGCTGGGCGCCGGCCCCTGGCCGCAGATGACGTCGACCTTCTTCCGCGTCACGTCCCACAGGACGATCGGGACCTCGCCACCGAGGCCATTGAGATGCGGCTCCACGACCTGCAGCACAAAACCTGCCGCGACGGCGGCGTCAAACGCATTGCCGCCTCGCTCGAGCACCGAGATCCCGCACTGTGCCGCGAGCCAGTGGGTGGAGCTCACCGCTCCAAAGGTCCCTTTGATCTCAGGCCGGGTTGTGAACTGCTTCACCCTGGCAAAGGCTACTGTCTACGAATGAATCAATTCTTCGACGCCCTCGGCCAGGATTGGGTCGACGCCGCGCAGCGCCGCGGGGCGGCCATCATTAAACCCGCGCTGGACTCTGGCGTAGCACTGGAGCTACTCGAGCTGGCACGAGTGGCGGCTCACACCCAGGAGCGGCGATTCGCGCCGCTGACGTGCTACATGGCCGGGGTGGCGGCCGAGCGCCTGCGGACGGCGGGGGCGGACGTCGACGAACGCGCCATCGCCGAGTTCATTCAGGAAGTCAGGCAGAAGCTCGAGCGCGAGATCCCAGGTCTCTAGGGATTAGCGGACGTTGATCACCGGGAGCTGCCGGAAGCTTTGCACCGAAACGCGAGCGGCGACCGCCGACGCGACCTTGCGCAGCGCCTGCGCACCGGGACCTTCAGGACGGGAAACGACCACCGGCGCTCCCGCATCGGCCTCTTCGCGGATGGCGTTCTCGAGCGGGATCGCGCCCAGGTAGGGCACGCCGAGCCGCTGCGCGGCTCGCTCGGCGCGACCGTGATCGAAGATGAAATGTTCTTTGCCACAGTCGTCGCAGACAAACCAGCTCATGTTCTCGATCAACCCGAGCGGGGTCACGTTGAGACCGCGAAACATCTGAAGGGCCTTGACCGCGATCTTCAGCGCCGCGTCCTGAGGCGTACAGACGACCGCGACCCCGGTCAGCGGGATGGTCTGCGCCAGGGTCAGCGAGGCATCGCCGGTGCCGGGCGGTAGATCCACGATCATGTAGTCGAGCTCACCCCAGCGGACGTCAGTCAGCATCTGCTCGATCGCGCGCGACACCATCGGCCCTCGCCAGACCATCGCCTTGTCGGCTCCCGCCAGCAAGCCGATCGAGATCACCTTCAGGCCATAAGCCTCGAGCGGCACGAGCTTCTGGTCGTGCACTTGAGGCGTGTCGCTGACACCGAGCATGCCCGGCACCGACGGCCCGTAGATGTCAGCGTCGAGGAGCCCGACCCGAGCGCCGGAGAGCTGCAGGGAAGCCGCGAGGTTGACGGCGATCGTCGATTTGCCGACGCCGCCCTTGCCCGAGGCGACCGCGATCACGTGCTTCACGCCTGGGATCGCCGCTTCATGGCCTCGGCCGTTGAAGGCCGCGCGCACGTTGGCCGTCATCTTCAGGTCGACCGCGGTCACGCCTGGGATCCCGGCGACAAGGTCGTGGGCCAACGACTGAAACCGGTCGCGCACGGGACAAGCGGGCGTGGTCAGCTCGAATGTGAAGCTGACCCGCCCGCCGTCGGTGATCGCGATGTCCTTGATCATGCCGAGGCTGACCACATCGCGGCCAAGGTCAGGGTCCTTGATCGCCGACAGCACAGTGAGGATGTCTTCCCTACTGGGCACTGAAAATCACCGCGGCACGCAAGGCCAGGACTCCTAACAGGACCAGGACGGAGACCACGACCGTGTCGAGACGCACCCCCGCGACGGTGCCCGATCCTCCCTCGGCGCGCATCCGCATGTGGCCGCGCGCCTCGACGAGAGATCCGGCGACGCCGGCCACGGCGACCGCCCACAGCGGCAGCCAGGGCAGCTCGCGGGCGAGCGCGCCGGCGGCGCCGACCGTGATGAAGAACACGATGATCAACGCCAGCTCCAGCACGGAGAAGTAACCATCCGCCTGGTGCAGCCGGCCGAGGCTGAAGCCTGCGTCTGGACGATTGCGGATGAGCAGCGCGATGAGCGCCGCCGAACCGCTGAGTCCCGACGCGAGGAAAAGCCCGCCGAGCACCCAGGTGTCGCTCCACACCGGCTGGTTGCTGACGCTCAACAGGACGCCCGTGTACGACGCGATGAAGATGGCGACGATCGCGCCGATGATGTTGAACGCCCTATTGACGAGCATCGGAATGATGCCGCCACCCCTGTTCCTCATCCAGGCGTCAACCGCCGAGACGGTGACGAAGAAGCCGAACACCAGAAGGGCCCAAACTCCGACCGACATCGGTGACCAGTACTTGAAGTTCAGGCCAGTGTCTCCCGGTGTGACGTCGACCATCATGTGCCAGAACTTCCACCAGCTGACGCCGAGGTCGGCAGTGAGCAAGATCGGGCAGATCAGCGTGGCCGGGAGGCAGACGTAGAACGCGACCCGGGCCGCCGGCTCGTCGCGCGCGTCGCCCGACAGTCGCAGCAGCGTCCCCACCAGGTAGGCGCCGCCTGCGATTCCCGCAAAGAAAAAGTAGAAGAGGATGTACCAGGTCCACTGCGGCGACCGTACGAAGTGCTCGGCGAGGAAGACCATCAGGACATCCCTCGGCGCCTGAAGGCGACCAGGCCACCGATCACCGCCAGCACCGCGGTCACCGCCGCACCGAGGTAACCACCCAGGTCGTTGCGGCTCGGCAGTTTCGCGTTGTCGGCGTTCGGCAGCCCATAGGTCTCCGGTTTGTCCATGAGGAGGAAGAAGGCGTTCAGGCCGCCGTAGACCTTGTCGTCACGTCCGTAGAGCTGGGCCTGGGTGACACCCTGGCTGTGCAGCGTCGCCAGGCGAACGTCCGCGGCTTGCTGGAGCTCGGCCAGCGGCCCGAACTGGATCGACTGGGTCGGACAGGCCTTCGCGCACGCGGGCTCCAGGCCTCCCTGCAGCCGGTCATAGCACAGAGTGCACTTGTGCGCGGTTCCGGTCTCCTGATTCATTCCGATCACGCTGTATGGACACGCGGCGATGCAGTTGCGGCAGCCGTTGCAGACGTCCTGCTGGATGAACACCGTGTTGAACTCGGTGCGGATGATGGCCCCGGTAGGACACACCTCCATGCAGCTGGCGTGCTTGCAGTGCTTGCAGACGTCCGACATCATCAGCCAGGCCGTGCCGTTGCCCGCGGTCGCGGACTGGTCGGGCACGTGCTCGATGAACTTCACATGGCGCCAGTTCTGGGCGTCGAGGCTGCCGGTGTTGTCGAAGCTGTCGGCGAGGAAGGCCGGGCTGTCGCCCTGCAGCTGGTTCCATTCCTTGCACGCCACCTCGCACGCCTTGCAGCCGATGCAGATGCTGGTGTCGGTGAAGAAGCCGTATTCCTCGCCCGCTTTGATTGCCGCCATCTAGAAGCCCATCAGGTTGGGAATGACCTTGGTGAAGCCCCGCTCGCGCGCGTAGAGATCAAGCGGGATCGCCGCCACCTCGTCGACCACCGGAACCGCAGCCCGGTCGGTGGCGAGGTCGATGCTCAGGACGTACTGGCGGCAGGATTCGCACGCCTCGATGCGCACGTGCGGGAAGACAGCGTGCACCGGGTCGGCCGCGGGGTCGGCGGGCAGGCCACGAACAACGCTCCCCCGCTCCCCGGAGGCCGTTCCGTATTCGCTGAAAACCGGCAGCTTCGTGCTCTCGTCCTCGCTGCAGCCGGGGCAGGTCATGCGTGGATAGCCCCAACTTGCACCGCAGCGCGCGCAGAGCAGGCGACGAGGCCCCGTGGCAAGATCGTCCGCCGACCGTTCGAAATAGCTCAGCTGCGGCGGGCCACCGCACTCCGGGCAGTGGCGCGCGTCGCGCGGTCCGCCGCATGTCGCCCGAGCCTCCGCATCGAGAGCTTCGAGGACCGGTCCGAGCGAGGCCCGCGCCAGGTACCGGTCGACCATCGCTTGCGAGTCGCCCGCGATCCACTGCTCGATCATCCGCAAAGGCTGCTCCGTCTCGAGGCGATGGAGAAGCTGAGACCGGAGCTGGTCCGGACCGGCGAACAGGCTGACGTCGACGATGCCCGGGACCACGACGTCGGCGCAGTAGGAGGCCAGGTTGCGACCGGCGGGCCGGACTGATGCCGCTTCCACGTATGCCTTCTCCTGGACGGCCAGCAGCGCGCCGTAGAAATCCAGCAGCTGGCGCGCGAATCCCTGGCGCGCCCGCAGCTCCTTGACGCGGTGCCTTCGGTCTGCCCAGACGTCCTGGGTGGTGAGGATCGCGGCCATCACATCTTCTCCAGGTTGACGAGGAACGCTTTGAACTCGGGCGTTCGCGCGTTGGCATCGCCCACGAACGGGGTGAGCGCGTTGGCGAGCCAGTAACGGCCGTGGCTCGGGTCGCTGTCGGCTGAAACGCCGACGTAGCCCCAGTGAATCGGGATCCCGATCTGGTACACCTTCTGGCCGGCGACCGTCATCGGTCCCAGCCGTTTGGTCACGAGCGCAAGAACTTCGACCTTGCCTCGCTTCGACGATACCCGCACCTGGTCGCCGCTCTTGATGCCCTTCTGGCTTGCCAGCTCATACGGAATCTCGACGAACGGTTTGGGCTGGAGCTGCACGAGGTGTGGCACGTGCTGGGTCACGTAGTGCTCGTGCTCGGTGAGCCGGTAGCTCGTGGCGATGTATGGGAACTCCTGGGGTGTGCCGAACCGGTTAGGTCTGCCGGCCGCCTTGTCGTAAAGAAACGCGACCGGTGACGCCGAGTTGTTGGGATGGAGCGGATTGGCCACGGGCGATTCGACCGGCTCGTAGTGCTCCGGGAACGGTCCGTCGACCATGCCGTTGCTGAAGAGGCGCCCGACTCCCTCGCCGTTCATGATGAAAGGCAGATACGCGTTGGGGTCGCGGGGGTTCATGGTCGCCGGGTAGTCGGGCACGTCGCCGACCCATTTGCTGCCATCCCACGCGATCCCAGGCCGCGCCGGATCCCAAGGCTTCCCGTCCAGGTCCGCCGAGGCCCGGTTGTACATCACCCGGCGGTTGAGTGGCCAGCTCCACGCCCAGTTGGGATAGAACCCCATCCCGGTCGGATCGTTTGCCTTGGGGTCCTGGATGCCCTGGCGTCGCTTCATCAAGTTGCCCGTGTCCAGGTAGCTGCCGGTGTAGATCCAGTCTCCGGTGGTGGTGGTGCCGTCGTCTTTCAGGTTGGCGAAGCTCGTCATCTGCTTGCCGGTCGAGAGGTCTTTGCCGTTGATCTCCCTGGCAATCTCATCCAGCTCAGGCTTCGCCGGGTCCTTGTAAGCGAAGGTCAGGCTGTTGATGGGGTCCGGAAACTTGCCGCCCTGCGATTGGTACAGCTTCTTCACGCGCTGAAAGAGGTCGGCCAGGATCCAGTGGTCGTGGCGCGCCTGCCCCTCGGGCGGGAGGACCTGGTCTTTCCACTGCGACCAGCGACCACTGTTGACGAAAGAGCCGTCCTTCTCGATCCAGTGCGTGGTCGGGAGCATGAAGACCTCGGTCTTGACCTGGCTCGCGTCGACACCAGGGGCATGCCAGAACTCCGAGCTGGTGGTCGGCAGCGGATCCATGACGACCAACCACTTCAGGTTGCCGAGCGCCTGGCGCACCTGGTTGCTGTCGGGGCCGATGCTCGCGGCGGTCATACCGGACAGGATCAGGCCCTCCATCTTTCCCTTCAGCGCCTGGTCATAGATCGACATCCACGACGAGTTCTGGGCCGGCTTGGGGACGAAGTTGAAAGCGAACTCGTTGTCCTTGTTGGCCGCGTCGCCATACCACGCCTTGAGCGTGCTGACCATGAACTTGCTGTAGTTCGTGCCGAAGAAGTTCCAGGAGTGTGGGTCGGATTTCTTGGGCGCGCTCGCGGCGACGTAGTCCGCGATCGTCTTCTGTCCAGGCGCTGGGATCCTCAAGTAGCCCGGGAGGATCTCCCACGAGATCGCGTGGTCCGTGTTGCCCTGGATGTTGGCGTGGCCTCTCTCGGCGTTCATGCCGCCGCCGGGGCGGCCCATGTTGCCGAGCAGCAGCTGCAGGACGGCCCCGGAGCGGATGAGCTGCCCGCCCGTCGTGTGGTGGGTCAAGCCGACCGCGTAGACGATGGTCATCACCTTGTCCGGCTTGCCCATCTGGCCGACCAGGTCCGCGACCTTCTTGAAATCGTCGACGGGGATGCCAGTGATGCTGGAGACCACCTCCGGTGTGTAGCGCGAGTAGTGCGCCTTCATGAGCTGGAAGACCGAGCGCGGGTGCTGCAGGGTCAGGTCGCGACTCGCATATCCAGTCCTGGCGTTCGACTCATACGCCCAGGTCGCGATGTTGTAAGTGCGCTTGTCGGGGTCGTAACCCGAGAAAAGGCCGTCGTTGAACGCGTAGCCGTCCTTGACCACGAAGGATGCGTTGGTGTAGTTGCGGACGTACTCGTCGTGGAACAGGTTGTTCTGCAGGACGTGGTTGATCAGCCCGCCGAAGTAGGCCACGTCGCTGCCGGTGCGGATGCGGAGGTACATGTCGGCGACGGCAGACGTGCGCGTGAAGCGCGGGTCGGCGTGAATCAACTTCGCGCCGCGGTCCAGCTTGGCCCGCATGAACCACTGGAATCCGACCGGATGAGCCTCAGCCGGATTGGCGCCGTTGATCAGGATCAGGTCCGCATGCCTGATGTCGCGCCAGTGGTTGGTCATCGCTCCCCTTCCGAATGTGGCGGCCAAACTGACCACCGTGGGGCCGTGTCAAACCCTGGCCTGTTGCTCTAGATGGACCAGTCCCAGGCCGCGCATCAGCTTGGTGGCGAAGTAGCCCTCCTCCGAGCTGAACGCGGCGCCTCCGGCGAAGGCGATCCCCTCGCACCGGTTCACGGTGCTGCCATTGCCGTCGGTGGTGATGAACGAGGCGTCCCTGGACGCCTTCACGTTGTTTGCGATCTTGTCAAGCACGAAGTCCCACGAGACGCTCTTCCAGCCGGTTGCACCAGAGGCCCGGTACTGCGGCGACTCGACGCGGCGTGGCGAGATGGCGAGCTGCATCGCGGTCGCACCCTTCGGACAGAGGCGTCCCTCGTTGACCGGGCTGTCCGGGTCGCCCTCGATCTGCAGCAGCTCCGTGGTGCCGTTGCTCTTCTGCCGCGTGTAGGCGACCAGCGAGCAACCCACCGCGCAGTACGGGCAGATGCTGTGGAGCTCCTTGGCTCCCGCGATCCGCAGGTTCTGCTTGACCCGCGTCGACTCCGCCACCGCGATGTCGAAACCGAGACCCGTGGCAGCGACGGCGCCCGCTCCGGCGACGCCTACCTTGAGGAATTCCCGACGTGTGACAGTCGGCAAATCAAACCCCCCGAATGAGCTGACGCTAGCTCAGGGCGGCGCTCACGTCAAGTTTGGATTGCGCTTGCGCGCGCCCGGCGTTCAGCCGGTCGACATCAGGAGATCGCTGCGGTCGTCAGGCTCGGGGTTGCGCAGCAGGTCGATCAGCCGCGGGTCCCAGGCCACGATCACGCCCGTGGCGCCCGCACCCTCGTGCTCCGCGAGGGTCGCGGCCCAGGCGCTCTTGTCCGGTGGGATGGGAATCTTGACCCAGGTCTCGCCCTCCGGCTCTCCGACCACCACGCGGCCGCGGCTCAGCTGCTGAAGGATCGCGGCGGGCTCAGGAGCCGCGATCAGCAGCCGGACCCGCTCGGTCACGGCCGCGATCGCACCCGCCAGGATTTGCTGTTCCGGTCCGTCGCCCTCCAGACCGATCATGTCGGCGCCGGCCGCCTCCAGCGCCCTCACCTCGGCCAGGAACTCTCCCGTATCACTGATCGTGGCCGGCAGCATCACCGCGACCTTGATCACGCCTATGAATCTAGCGCGAAATCCTTACCTTGCCGAGGCGTTCGATCGATTCGCGGAATGATTTGGCGAATCCGGACACTCCTTCGTCCTCGAGCTCCTGCGTGATCGCGGCCAGGTCGATGCCGACCATAGCAAGCCGTTCGAGGACGTGCCGCGCACCGTCGACGTCCTTCTGCAGCGTGAGCTCGACCTGCCCGTGGTCACGGAAGGCTTCGAAAGTCGCCACCGGCATTGTGTTGATGGTGGCCGGACCGATCAGCTCCTCGACGTACATCGTGTCGCGATAGCGGGGATTCTTGGTCGAGGTGCTGGCCCACAGGCATCGCTGCACCGCCGCGCCCGCGGACCTGAGTGCGTCCCAATGCGAGCCGGAATGAAGCTGTGTGAACAGCGCGTACGCCAGCTTCGAGTTGGCGACCGCAGCTCGTCCGAGCAGGCCCTCCAGCTCGGGCCGGCGCTTCGAATCGAGCTGTTCCATCTTTTTCGTGAGCTGCTCATCGACTTTGGTGTCGACCCGGCTTACGAAAAAGCTCGCGACGCTGTGCACGCGGCCCAGGTCGCCGCCCCTGGCCCGATGCTGCTCGAGGCCCGCGAGAAATGCTTCGACCACCTTGACATAGCGCTCGATGCCGAAGATGAGCGTGACGTTGATGTTCGCGCCGTCGGCGATCATCGTCTGGATCGCGGGCAGTCCCGCCGGCGTCGCCGGGATCTTCACCATCACGTTCGGACGTGCGCATCGCCGCTGCAGCTCCCGCGCCGCAGCGATCGTGCGCTCAGTATCGCCGGCGATCTCGGGCGAAACTTCGATGCTGACGAAGCCGTCGCCACCGTGCTCTCGGTCGTAGACGGGACGGAAGACGTCGGCCGCTGCCTGTACGTCCTCGATGAGCAGGTCCCATACGATCGATTCGGGCTCGTGCCGCGCCTCGAGACGACGAGCGATCTCATCCGCATAGGCGTCCGAGCTCTCAAGCGCCCTGGCGAAGATGGTCGGATTCGCGGTGACTCCGCTGACGCCGGCATCGCGGTAGCGGGCCAGCAGGCCGGAACGGATCATGGTGCGGTCGATCTGGTCGAGCCAGACGCTCTGGCCCAGCCGCTTCAGCTCGGCGATCGGGTCTGTCTTTTCCAAGTGCTGCCCTCCAACCCTGAAACGCCAGCGGGTCCCTCTTTACTCCCATACTCGCTGGATGACCGATCGCGACGCAACCGAAAAGATTCGTCAGCTGATGCCACTTGCCGCAACGCTCGACATGCGGGCCGACGCATACTCAGCGGACCAGGTCGCGATCTCCCTGGACTGGGCTCCGTCGCTGTGCACGGCCGGCGGCGTACTCCACGGCGGCGTGATCATGGCGGTGGCCGATTCGGCCGGCGGCGCGTGCGCCATGTTGAACCTTCCACAAGATGCATCCGGCACGGCGACGATCGAATCGAAGACCAATTTCATGGGGGCGGTCAGAAGCGGGAGCGTGACCGCCACGTCAACCCCACTGCACCGCGGCGGCACCACGATCGTCGTTGAGACCGAGGTGCGCGACTCCCGCGGCAAGCTTGTCGCAAAGGTCACGCAAACGCAGCTCGTGCTGCGTCGATGACGGCCTAGCGCTTCAGCGCCGCCGCCACCTTCTCGCGCAGCTCGTGCTTCAACGCGGAAGAGTCGAGCGAAGCGCTGAGGTGACCCGCGACAGTCTTCTTGAGCCGCTCGGGCAGCATGCGCTCAAACGTGGCGCGCGCCTCGTCGGGTCCCGCGACGTAGAGATGCATGTAGGCGCCAGTGGCCATCTCGCGCTCGACGGTTTTGACCGCGCTCTCGAGATTTGCCTTGGCCTTGTTCTCGGCCTTGCGCTGGTTGCTTGGCGCGGACGTGCCGCCGGCTCGAGAGTGCCTGACCTCGGTCCCGTTCACATGCTGCAGAGGGATGATCTCGTCGAGGATCGCCCCGAACGTCTTGGCGTGCTCCTTGTCCACGACCGCGATCAAGGCGGGCGGGTAATGCTCCAGCTGGCGGAGCATGGGCGCGAGCAGCAGCTCGCCGACTTCCAGCCTCTCATCGACGAGATCGTGCAGCTTGATCAGCTCCAGCACTCCATGCGGTTCGTCGGCAAAACCGGCGAACGCCGGGCATCCCGCCGGCCGCACCACGGCGACGTGGTGACGAAGCCGGCGCAGCTCGTACTCCATCAGCTCGCGGTCTTTCTCGCTCAGCCGGTCCTTGTAACGATGGAGCAGATCCCGAAACTCGATGTCGTAAAAGCGAGCGTCATAGCCCTCCGAACGCGCGGGCAGGTAAATGCTCACCGCGCGGTTCGACGCGCGACGCAATCGCGGCGCCAGGACGAACAGGGCCAGGAGGGGGCTGTAGTTGGTCATCACACAATCTTGAACGCTTGGGGAGGCCCGGTCGAGATCCGCGCGTGCCTCCCTCGCCGGTACAGTGGTAGGCGACCGCATGTTCGAGGACGAGACTTCTGTCGCATGGCGGGCCATGCCGCGGCACGCGCCGGTCGTCGGCGCGGACGGGGCCGAGATCGGGACGGCGGAAACGCTGCTTGCCGATGACGACGAGGACATCTTTCACGGAATCGTCCTGAAGCGAAAGCCAGGCGGCGAGAAGGTGGAGATTCCCGCCCGCCGGATCACCAGGATCACCACGCGGCGCGTGGTCACAGACCTTGGGCCCAGCGACGCCCAAGCCCTGCCCGCCTACAAGGAGAAGTGACCGGGCCTACGTCCTTATCTATGTAGATCTATGGAGCGGCAGCCGGGCGCATAGTTAGTCGGCCCACGTATTACCATTTCAGCCCCCCGTCGTTGTAGAGGTTTGAATGGCAGGCTGCGGGCGGCGTTTGGCTGTCAGGGCGGGCGCCGCGTGTTTCGCGGCGGTGCTGGGCGCCGGCTCGACGGCGCTCGTGTCTGAGGCCGCCGCCACACCGCTCCAGATCACCGTCCAGGTCGGCTACCACAACACGGTCAAGCTCGGCCAGTGGGTGCCGGTCACGGTCGACCTCACCAACTCCGGCCCGGCGGTTGACGGCACGCTTGAAGTCCAGGCCAACAACAGCACCGGCAACGGAGGTCCGCCCCTCGGCGCGGCGACCTACCAGACCCCGATCAGCCTGGCGAGCGGCGCCACCAAGCACGTCCGGACCTATGTGACCCAGGACGTCCCCGGGACGGTGGCCGTGCGTGTGGTCCAGGACGGACACGTGGTGGCGAGCCAGGAGACGAGCGTCTCCAACACTTACTCGGGCCTGATGGCCGGCGTCATCTCCGACCAGCCATCGGCGCTGGACAGCCTCGCCATCGTCCGGGCCGGTCTCTCCCCGCTGGTCGTCCATCTCACCCCCGCTGAGCTCTCCGATTCGGCGCCCGTGCTCCGGGCCTTCGACCTCCTCGTCATCGACGACTTCGCCACCGACACCTTGACCGGAGCCCAGCGCAACGCACTCACCGATTACGTGATGCAGGGCGGGGCGCTTTTGCTGGGGACCGGAGGCTCGTGGCACAAGACGGTGGCCGGCCTGCCGGCGGCGGTGCTACCGATGCAGCTGATGGGATCGATGGTCCTGGCCTCTGCGAGCGCGCTCGGCCCGGGGCGGGTCGAGGTCGCGACCGGCGTTGTGACCGCGGACAGCACCGTCTGGCTGGCTGAAGGCAGCACGCCTCTGCTGGTGGAGTCGTCGGTCGGTGGAGGCGTGGTGGAGATGGCGACCTTCGATTGGACGCAGGGTTCGATCACCGCCTGGAGCGGTACCGCCTCGCTCCTCCGCCAGGCCCTCGTCCGGGCGACTTATGGCAACAGCAACGGCAACTCACCCGGCGGACCCGTCATGACCAAGTTCGGCTCCAGCACCTCGATCGCGAACAAGGGCGGGGCGTTGACGAACGTGCTCGGCAACCTGCCCTCCCTCGGGCTGCCCGCCTGGTGGCTCATCGGCACGTTGGTGCTCGTGTACGTGCTCCTGGTGGGACCGGTCAACTATTTCGTGCTCCGGGCGCTCAACCGGCGCGCCCTGGCGTGGATCACCGTGCCGGCGATCGCGCTGGTGGGCTCCGCCGGGGCGTACGGCGCAAGCGTGGCCACCAAAGGCACCGCGGTGCTCGCGAACGAGATCTCGATCCTCCACGTGCAACAGGGTTGGGAGCGCGCGTATCAGGAGGAGTACACCGGCATCCTCACCCCATCGCGCGGCGACTATGAGGTTGGTCTTGGCGCCGGGCACAGGATGGTGAGCCCGATCTACTACTACTCAGGCTCGATGAACGACCCGAACTTCGGCGCGATGCGCGTGAACACGACCACCCAGGCCGTCACACTTCCGCGGATGAGCGCGTTCACGCTGCGCGGGTTCGCCAACGAAGGAATCGTGGCCGGTCCGCAGCTGACGGGGACGACCCGCTTCGACGCCGGCAAGCTCACCGGGACCGTCCGCAACCTTTCCACTCTTCATTTCACCGACGGCATCGTGTTTTCCGCCAACTCTTTTCAGAAGCTCGGCGAGCTCGGACCGAACGGAAGCGTGTCCTTCAGCTACCAGGTGGTGGGCGGCAACACCCTTGGAGGGCAGCCGATCTTCGTCACCGCCTACCCCAACGCCTTCAACGGAAACCCGCTGAACAATGCATCCGACCTCGAACGCGAGAATGAGATGCGGAGCGCCGTGCTGTCGGCGCTGATGGGCAACTACGGTCCCGTCACATCATCCTTTTCGGTGCCGACCGTGGTGCTGTGGACCAACCAGCCCTTCCAATCGGTCACCGTCAACGGAGGACGTCCGCGCACCTATTCTGAGAACGCGGTCGTGATGCCGCTGCCCCTCGGCCCGATCAGCGGAACCTTCCCGTCGTCGGTGGTCGCGGGTCGCATGGTCGACATCGACGCCGACGTCAGCCAGGGAGGCATGCCGGGTCTCATCGCGGCCCAGGGTGGCTCGATCACCTATTCGTTCGCGCCCACGCTGGCGACAGGCAAGCACCTCACCGGCGCGGCGATCGAAAGCAGCAACCCCTTCGGAGCCAAGGGTGCGATGGCCCCGAACGGCACAGCGGGGTTGGTGAAGGGAAAGGTGTGGGATTGGAGCAGCTCGACCTGGGTCGACATCGCCTACCAGGACAACATCTCGACGCCGATCCCCGACTCCGCGGTCAACCCGAAGACCGGGGAGGTCCGTTTCAGGTTGAGCTCTGACGGCAGCTTCTCCTCGACCTGGCTATCTCTCTCAGGTGGCGTTGCATGATCGCTGTTCAAAACCTGACCAAGGTCTACGGCAAGCGCGCCGCCCTCGACCATATCTCCTTCGAGGTGCCGGCGCGAGAGATCTTCGGTTTCGTGGGACCGAACGGCGCCGGCAAGACCACGACGCTTCGCATCCTGGCAGCGCTGCTCGAGCCCACCGAAGGCAAGGCCTACATCGACGGGGCCGATGTGACGAAAGAACGCGAGAAGGTGCACACCCGGATCGGATACATGCCCGATTTCTTCGGCGTCTACGACCAGCTCACGCTCGCGGAGTACCTCGACTTCTACGCGGCCTGCTACCGGCAGCCCAAGAGCCGGCGTCAGAAGATCGTCGAGGACCTGCTCGCGCTGGTCGGCATGACGGAGCGCAAGAACCAGCTGGTCGACACTCTTTCCCGCGGCTTGAAACAACGCGCGTGCCTGGCGCGCGCGCTGGTGCACGACCCCGCCGTCCTGCTGCTCGATGAACCCGCCTCAGGCCTTGACCC
>Ga0209239_1000816_pt1 | contig 18227 bp, 15 predicted proteins | sample GraSoi013_2_20cm_FD_185824 | JGI IMG/M metagenome (GOLD analysis project Ga0209239, IMG submission 185824) | Grasslands soil microbial communities from the Angelo Coastal Reserve, California, USA - Sample 10_02_2013_2_20cm (SPAdes) (version 2) | ecosystem: Environmental > Terrestrial > Soil >...
TGGCGCCGCCGGAAAAATCGAAGGGCTCATTCACCACCTTGAAGCCTTGGGATAAAGTCACTTCCGTCAAAGGGCCGAAATAATCTGCCGCAGTTTTCAGGCCCCGATAAGCAGAAACGCTCTCCGACGCAATCACAACCGCGGAATTTACCGTGTCGCCAGTCGCCTCCGGCGGTCGTTCGAAAACCGCCAACAACACCAGCGACTTCCCAGCGTCGCCGTCATCCTGCATGTCTTCACTGCGATCTACCCAGCCAAAAGGAACCTGGTAGGAGAATCCGAAGAAAGTATTTCGATACGTGCTATCGACCACCGTGCCGAGGTCAGGCGTGGACGCCTTGCCTGGAGCAGAAGACTTTGCGCTGGATTTCGAAGACGACTGCCGCGCGAGACCAGGAGCCTGCGGCGTCGCCAGGGGGATTGAAAGCAACAATGTGAGGATTGCAATCGAATAGTTGGTTCGGCAGAGCCGGAAGTCCATCTCGCTTATATTACAAGAGCACGAGCCAGAGCACCTTCAACGAACATGCGCTCAGGCAGCCGGCGAAGATGTGAGCTGCGACGTGCAATGCGCGCATCGCCGGGCATCAATCGGAATCTCCATCCTGCACTCGGGGCACTTTTTGGTCGTAGGATCCGCTGGCGGCTCCTTGCGCGATCGCTCGATCAACGCATTGACAGGGTTAACCACAAAGAAGTAAACGGTCGCTGCGACCAGCAAGAACGCGACCAATGCATTTAAGAAGTCTCCCAATGCGAAGACGCTGCCGCGTACGGTGAAGCTGATGGCAGAGAAGTCGGGCTTGCCGAACAGAGCAGCAATAAGCGGGGTAAGCAGGTCGCGAGTAAAGGCCGTCACCACGGCGGCGAACGCGGCGCCAATGACCACACCCACTGCCAGGTCTATTACGTTGCCACGAAGGATGAATTGCTTGAATCCGCTGAACATGCGCAGGCCTCCTCGCCAGATGGCGTAGAGTAGCCCCCAGTTAGGTGACCGTCAACTGTAGGCAAAGGATCGCAGCGCGTCAAATCCGCATCGGCATGACGATATAGCGGTACTTGTAATCTTCGCTCTCCGCCGGCCGGAGTTGTCCTGCCGACTGCGGATCCTTCAACTCCAGCTTCACATCACCCGAACCTGCGGCTTTGAGGAAGTCCAGAATATATTGCGCGTTGAAGCCGATGGTGAGCGTGTCGCCGTTATAGTCAATCTCAAGTGAGTCTTCGGACTCGCCGGTCTCGGTGGAGGAAGCTGAAAGCTTCAACTCGCCTTTTTCCAGGCGTATCCGGACTGCGCGCGAGCGTTCATCCGCAAATTGGGCCACTCGGGAGATTGCCTGGCTCAGCTCTTCGCAATGCAGGGTGATGCTCTTGTTGTTGTCCTTGGGCAGCACGGCTTCGTAGTTGGGGAATTGGCCGGTAAGCTGGCGCGACGTCAGCAAGCGTTGTCCAATGCGGAAAAATAGTGTGGACTCGTCTTTGGCGAACTCGATTACTTCGGCGTCGGTCGAGTCGAGCAGTGACTTCAGCTCATCCATGGCCTTCTTGGGGACAAGCGTCTTCATCTCCCCGGAAACGCCTTCGAACCTTTCCCCGCTGCGCTCGATGTGGGATAACCGGTGGCCATCTGTGGCTACCATGGTGATGGACTCCGGCTTCAACACCATTAATGCGCCATTCAATGTGTAACGCGATTCTTCGCTGGCGATGGCGAATCCAGTCTTGGCAATCATGCTTCGCAAAACCTGCGCCGGAATCTTCACTACTCCCGCAGTTGGGAACCCAGGCAGGCTGGGGAAATTCGACCGCGCCATGCCAACCATCTTGGTATTGGAACGGCCACAACGAATGCTGACCCAGTGATTCTCCAGCAATTTGATGGTGATGTCCGCGTCCGGAAGAAGCTTTACGTAGTCGTGCAGTTTGCGGGCCGGGATCGTACACGAGCCTTCTTTCTTCACCTTAATGCTGCATGAAGTTCGCAGGCTTAAATCCAGGTCGGTCGCGGTGAGCCAAAGCTTGTCGCCGGAAGCTTCAAAAAGATAGTTCGACAAGATGGGGATTGTGGTCTTACGCTCCACCACTCCCTGGGTCGCCGTGAGCTCGCGCAAGAGTTCAAACTTGCTGACCGTGATCTCCATCGTGGTTGTCCCCGCTGCTGACGCCAAAGCTTCTGCCGGCATAACCAAGTCCCCCGTCCCGACTTGCTACTATTGATACTCCCTTATATCAAAATAAAAACATATAAAACCAGTAGTAACAGCAGGTGAGCCGGAAAAGTGGAAATCCGGTCAAACTCCCTTGCTGCCATCGTCTCCGCCTGCTCCTGTGATGTAAATAACCAGTCCAGGATTTGGCGGTGATCAGAGCCTATTTGGATCTGACCGGCTGGTATGTACCGCCTCTTACACAACTTTCACACCCACTCCACAGAGGTCGTCGAGGAAGACTGTTCTGTTGAGTGGAAATTCTTGGGGAAGCCGCGATTTCACCCGCCCAACTGCTCCGTGAGTTTATTGAGCAGCCTGTTTAAATCTTTGTCTGTTTTGCGAACCTGTTCGATTTTCTCGACAGAGTGCAGCACAGTGGTGTGGTGCTTGCCGCCAAACTGCCGCCCGATCTCCGGCAGTGAGGCCTCGGTCAGATGCTTGGCCAGGTACATGGCAATTTGCCTAGGGTAAACGATGGCACGAGAGTTGTTCTTGGCCTTGATCTCCACCAACCGCAACCCGAACTGCTCGGCCACCACTTTCTGGATGGATTCGATGGTGACCTTCCTGGCCTGGGAATCAATGAAATTTTTGAGTACCTGCTGAGTATAGGGGAGGGTAATCTCGGCGCCGATCAACGAAGAATGCGCCACCAGGCGGATCAGTGCACCTTCTAGTTCGCGCACGTTGGAGCGGATATTCGAAGCAATATAGAGCGCCACATCTGTGGGCAGCGTGACTTTTTCCTGTTCGGCCTTCTTCTGCAGGATCGCGACCTTGGTTTCCAGGTCAGGGGGCTGAATGTCGGCGATCAATCCCCACTCGAAACGGCTGCGCAAGCGGTCCTCCACCTCGGCCAACTCTTTGGGCGGACGGTCGCTCGCGATCACGATCTGTTTCATGGACTCGTGCAAGGCGTTGAAAGTGTGGAAGAACTCTTCCTGAGTGCGTTCCTTTTGAGCCAGGAACTGGATGTCGTCCACCAGCAGCACGTCCACGTTGCGGAATTTGTCGCGGAAGCTGGTCATCTTGTCATAGCGCAGCGAGTTAATCATCTCGTTGGTGAATTTCTCGCTGGAGACATAACAGATAGCCGCCTGAGGTAGCCGCCGCTTGATTTCGTGCCCGATGGCCTGCATCAGGTGAGTCTTGCCCATACCGACGCCGCCATACAGGAAAAGCGGGTTATATGCTTTGGAAGGACGCTCCGCCACCGCCTGGCAGGCCGCATGTGCGAACTGATTTCCGCTGCCAATGACGAATGCGTCAAAGGTGTAACGCGGGTTCAGTTGCGCTGCCCCATCCCAATCGAAGCGAGACTGCGATATGTGACTGGTGGTGGTCGGGGGATGAGCCGAAAGGCCGCCATCATGCCGCACGGGAGTGGATGCAGGATCATCCTCAGGCGTGACGAACTTCACTTCCTGAAATTCCATTCCGAGATTGTCGACTGCTTCCTGGATCAGGTCAGCGTATTTGTCTCCCACGTGGCGGAATTCTGCTGTGGGCACACGCACGAAAAGGATCCCGCCGCTGGAGTGGCTGTAGCGAGTCGGTTTTAGCCAAGTGTCATAGGAGTGCCGGTTAATCTTTTTTTCGAGCGCGTCCAGGATACGCAGCCACGGATTGGGAGTGAGTGTCGGGCTTGGAACAGACATAAGAAAAGTCTTTTTATAAGGCGGCTGGGCCAGTCAGCGCCAGAATCAAGTTGTTGTGAAACGAAAGTTATCGTTTCCAGCAGAGCAGCCTCTGTATTGCGGGGCGGTTGAGCTGGCTTCAGAAGAATAACAGTAAGCTGGAACAGTCCGGCATACTAGCACAAAATTTTTCTGCTATGCGGAAATCCTTCGGCGCTCATTTTTTTCAGATACGATTCAGCATGCGAAGAAATCTTTCTGTCAAGTATTGAAGTTGTAACTGCCACGGCACTGGTGCAAATTCAGGCGCAGCCGCAAAACTCGCGGGACAGCGGTTTGCCCCTCTGCTCCCGCTCATTTATACTTTCGGTTTGCCTTAAGCTCATTTATCGGACAGGAGCAGTTTCTTTTCATGCCCAAGCGCACGTTCCAGCCTAACCGGCGGCACCGTTCCAAGACGCACGGATTTCGTACGCGTATGAAGACCAAAAGCGGCCGAGCGGTGATTTCCCGCCGGCGCGCCAAGGGTCGCAAACGGGTGTCGGTGAAGCCCGGCTTTCGTGAGTAACCATTCCTTCTTTCCGGAATCTGCGGGAGTCCGTAGTCTGAGTTTGGATAGCAAGTTGTGAGCGCCATCGTTCCGAATGGCAGTTCTGATCTGTCTGGTCCCGGCAGCCGCGCCAGATTTTCACGCAGCTCGCGCCTGCTCCGCCACGCCGATTTTGAGCGGGTTTATAAGCAGGGCCAGCGTCATTTTGCGGCTCATATGACAGTTTTTTACCTGCGACGTGCGCAAGGAGACGCAGCCCGGGTCGGATTCACGGTGGGCCGCGTGTTAGGTGGCGCAGTCGATCGTAATCGGATGAAACGCCGGCTGCGCGAGGCGGTTCGCCGCCATCTGCCACCGGGAGTTCCGGTGGATGTTGTGATTAATGCGAAGAAGTCCTTGCTCACCGCCGAGTTTACCGAGTTGCTGGATGAGGTTAGTCGCGCCTTCGCAGTGATTCAGAAATCGACCGGGAACCGATGAACCGATTGTCCAAAGCGATCGTGTTAACCCTGCTGCGGGGATACAAGTGGGCGATCTCTCCGATGCTTTCGCCCGCCTGCCGCTACGTCCCCACCTGTTCCGATTACGCGCTGGAGGCTGTGGACCGCTACGGCGCTCGACGTGGGAGCGTCATGGCGATGCGGCGCGTGCTCCGCTGCCATCCGTTCGCCGCCAGCGGATATGACCCCGTGTTAGATCCAAAAACGGGCGCGACAGTACGGAGCGGTGAGTAGATAACTTGCCAGACTTTCCGAATCCTCAACACGAACCTGGAATGGAGCGCCGGCTTCTGCTGGTGTTCGCGCTCACATTTCTGGTGATCATTGCCTTCCAACCGTTGCTAAGGAAATATCTCCCTCAAGCGCCGCCTCCACCGGCCAAAACTGAAACTCAAGCTCCGGCGCAACCTGCTGCTGGCGCCAATCCCTCTACACCCGTGCCAGCGCAGAAAGGCGCTCCACAATCCGCGGCCACAAAGCAGGCGGCTTCGGAATCGGAAACCGTCATCGAGAACGATCTTTATCGAATCACTTTCACGAACCGCGGCGGGCAAGTCAAGTCCTGGGTGCTGAAGGGATATGATGACGACCTGGGAAGGCCTCTCGAACTAATCAACCGCAGCGGTTCCGAGAAATACAGTTACCCGCTCTCACTTTGGACTTATGACGAAACTCAGCGTAACAAGCTGAACTCTGCGCTCTACGTTGCTTCGCAGTCGGGAAGTCTGCAAGCCCCTGCCGAAATCATCTTCGAATATGCCGACCAGGATGTGGTTGTCCACAAAAGGTTCGCATTTGATCACACCTACGTAGTGCGGGTGGAAACCTCGGTTCAGGTGAAAGGAACTGAAATCCCCGCCTTTCCCATGTGGCCGGCGGGCTTCGGGGATGAGACCAGCGCTGCCTCCTACCACTCCAGCCGCATCGAGTATCAGTACAACAACAACACGGAACGCGTGGACATAAAAAAAGTCAGCGGAGGTAACACGATAAGAGGCCCGTTCAACTGGGCGGGAGTGGTGGATCAGTACTTCGCTGCGGTTTTTATACCGGACAATCCGCAGGACGCTGCGCTGCTGACACTTCGCAACCCGCTCGATGTTCCCAAAGATGCGCGCAATCCTAATCCTCAAGACACAACCAAAGTGGATATATTGGGCGCCGCTGTAGGCAACACGAACGGCCCGACCTTTGAGCGGGCGTATGTAGGCCCGAAGTCACTGGGTGTTCTCGAATCCGTAACCGTGCCCACCATATCTGGCGCGCCACAGGACTTGCGTGCCCTGGTTAATTTTGGATTCTTTGGAGTGATTGCCCGGCCACTGTTTCTGTGGCTCAAGTGGACCTATGACTATGTACACAACTGGGGATGGGGCATCGTTATTCAGACTCTGATCATCAATCTGGCGCTGCTGCCGCTGCGCGTTTCCGGCATGAAGTCGGCCTTGAAGATGCAAAAAGTTCAGCCCCAAATGAACTCGATCAAGGAAAAATATAAGAAGTACACCATGCGCGATCCCCGGAAACAGGAGATGAACCAGGAAATTGCCGCGCTCATGAAGAAAGAAGGTGTCAGCCCGGCGGGCGGATGCTTGCCAATGATTATCCAGATGCCATTCTTGTTTGCTTACTACAGCATGCTGGGCGCGGCTCTCGATCTTCGCCACGCGCACTGGCTGTGGATCCGTGACTTATCGTCTCCCGATCCCTGGCACATACTTCCAATCGGCATTCTTATCACCATGTTCTTAACCCAAAGAATGACACCGCAGGTGGGGATGGATCCTTCACAGCAGAAGATGATGAACATCATGATGCCGGTTATGCTCGGGGTTATCAGTTGGAACCTGGCCGCGGGGTTATGTCTTTACTGGGCAGAGGGCAACCTGATCGCGATCGCACAGCAAGCCATCATGAATCGGACGAGTTTGGGCCGCGAGATGCGCGAAATTGCTTTGAGGAGAGCAAGGAAGAAAGACAAGTAATTGTCAGCATCCAGTTTCCTCCCGCTCGAAAGTTGAGAGCTGCATCATGTCTATTCCCGATAAAGTCGGTGCCGCCAATAAAATCAACGAACTGTTAGGTGGGGTCGTCACCCGAGGCGGTTTGCGACTGAAATATCGCATTACCGTGGATCCACCCTTGGCGGAAAACCGTGACTGGGAGAAACCCGAGATTCTGGTGGAGTTTTCCGGACCGGACTCCCCGCTACTTCTGGAACGAGGGGCCGAGCTGCTGCGTTCGCTTGAACTGCTGACGATGGAGATGCTTCGCTTGCCCGGAGGCGAACATGAAAAGGTCAGCTTCGATTGTATGAACCATCGCAGTATGCGTCTGGAGGAACTGCGCCTGGCCGCCGACGTAGCCGCGGAAAGAGTTCGCAAGACGAGCACGCCGTATGAGTTCGCCCCGATGTCTTCACGGGAGCGTCGGATTGTTCATCTGGCTTTGCGCGACCACGACGACTTACGCACCGAGAGCGAAGGCGAGGGTCTTCGCCGTTACGTCGTCCTGTATCCGAAGAACTACAAGTCAGCGAGCAAACCTGGGCGAAGAACCATACCGTAAGCCGAGAGCCCACAGCGGCTAAAGCCGTGCTTCTGACGCTTTTTTTCGCAGGGCTGAAGCCCTGCGCTTCCACGGAGCTGCGTATGTCCACGGAACTAACGGAAGGTCGCGGAGCGGCCGAGTGCATGTTTGTCATCCCACGTCCTCCCCATGAAGTCCCCACGGACCTGCCATGTGTCAATCCAAGGAGTTTCGTATGTCATCACGGATCGCTTGCAGTGAGGTGGAAGGGCACGGCTTCCAGCCGACCGGCTTTAGCCCCTGTGGCGCGCCTTATGTTCGCGTACCGCGTTGTGTGGTTCTTGAAGCGGCAGCAGGCCGTTAGAATCGCCTCGTGAACCTGGACGACACCATCGTCGCCATCGCCACTCCTTCGGGCCGCGGTGGAATCGGCATCGTTCGTCTTTCGGGACCAGATGCCCGCGCAATTGCCTTTCCGATGTTGCGCCTCAAGCATGAACTTGAAGCTGGGCGCGCCGTATTCGGCGAACTGGTCGAGCCTTGCACCGGCCCAGAAAACTGCCCCATCCCAACTGAGCGAAGTTCGGCTGACCGCATCGACGAAGTCGTGGTCACCTACTTCGCCAAACCTCATTCCTACACCACAGATGACATCATCGAAGTCTCCACCCATGGTTCGCCCGTTGTGCTGCGACATGTGGTCGAACTAGCTTTGGCCCGCGGCGCGCGTCTCGCCGAGCCGGGCGAATTCACCATGCGCGCTTTTCTCAATGGGCGTATCGATCTCACTCAGGCCGAAGCAGTCCGCGATCTCATCGATTCCCAAACTCTTTATCAGGCCAAAGTTGCGGCGCAACAGCTCGAAGGCGCGCTCTCGCGCCGTTTGCAGCCCATAAAACAGAAACTGGTCGAGTTGATTGCGGTTCTCGAAGCCGGCATCGACTTCGCTGAAGACGACATCTCCGTCCTGCCGGCTGAACAAATCTTCCAGCGCATCGCCACGATACGCGGCCCACTTGAAGAGCTTGCGGCCACTTTCGCCTATGGAAAGATCGTGCATGAAGGTCTTACGCTCGCTATCGTAGGCCGTCCCAATGTCGGCAAATCGAGTTTGTTCAATCAACTGGTCGAGCGTGAACGCGCCATCGTAACTGCGACCCCGGGAACCACGCGTGATTTGGTCAGCGAGACGGTTGCGATTGGCGGCATCCCGGTTCGACTAGTGGACACGGCCGGCATCAGGCGCGCTCTCGATGAAGCGGAAAGCATTGGAATCCGCAAATCCATGGAAGCCTTGGCAGATGCTGATCTCGTTCTGGTTGTTCTCGATTCCTCACAACCTATCACCGAAGAAGACACCGAACTGTTGGAGCAGGGAGCAAGGCGGCCGGCGATCGTGGCGGAGAACAAGTCTGATCTCTCCAGTTCGCAGACCAGTGTTCTCAGTTCTCAGATGCCGCGGGTGCGGACTTCCGCAACCACAGGCGAGGGTATCGCCGCCCTGCGCAACGAGATCTTGCGCCACATAGGCGGAGAAAGTCGCGCCCAGACAGAAACGGGTTTCGTAACCAGCCTGCGGCATCAGTCATTGATACGGGAAGCCGCGGCGGCCCTCGATGCCTCCCAAGTAGCAGTTCGCAATAAAATTCCCCATGAAATGATCCTGCTGGACTTGTACAACGCCCTCCGCCAGCTTGATGAAATCACCGGCGCGACAGCCACTGATGACATCCTGAACCTGATCTTCAGCACCTTCTGTATTGGAAAATAGGGTTGGGATTGATACATTTTCCGTAGGCGCAAATTCAAGCCGGAGGAACGCGTTTGTCACTGGTAGTGAAACTTGAGGACGATCTCGGAGAGCGTAGCGATTGGATCATGGTGCACGGCGTGATTCCCGCGCGCGACGAGAAGGACTTTCCCTGCCTCCGCTGCATTGACCTGTACGGAAAGACCGTATTCAATCATCTGCAAATGGAAATCTTCCTTGAAGAATGGGAGCGGATTCGCGAGCGCGCCCACGACGAATCTCAGGTAGACGCGTGGCAGAAAGTCAAAGATATGGGGCTGGCCTGTCAGGGCGATCGCGACTTGTATTTGAAATTTCTGGGAAATTAGAACGCAGCATTGCTCATTTCGACAGCACTCCCAGAGTTTGCCGGAACATAACTTCAAACGAGCTAGCCTTTCCATTCTTCTCGACCGAAGCCAATGCGCGCTCCGCAGCGGCCCGCTGATAACCAAGATTTATCAACGCCGACAACACATCTTCTTCCACTGCGCTTATGGCCGGCATTACGGCAGATTCTACAACGCCTTCGGCGGGTAGCTTGTCGCGCAGTTCTAATACCATGCGTTCCGCGGTCTTCTTTCCGATTCCGGGGATGCGCGTAAGTCGTGCGACATCATTGCCACGAATGGCCTTCACCATTTCGTCCGCTGCCATCCCGCTGAGGATGGTGATGGCTAGCTTCGGACCAATCCCGCTTACGGTGATCAGCTTTTCGAATAACCGTTTTTCCGCAGGCCGCAGAAATCCGTAGAGCGCAATCAAATCTTCCCGCACATGGGTATGGATATGTAACGTGACCTCGCCGCCAATCGCCGGCAAATCAGAGAAAGTTGGTACGCTGATGGTAACGTCGTAGCCGACACCACCAGTTTCGACTATTGCCTGATTCGGATGCTTCGCCAGCAACCTGCCCCGCAGATGAGCAATCATGTTCTGGTCATTTTAGCTGCAAGATGCTCGCATATCGAAATCTGCGACTAGAAGCGAAATAAATAGGAGACTTTGACAAAGAATTGCCGGCTGTCATTGATGTAGCCATTGCGCGTGCGTGTGATCGTTCCCGCGACGGGATCCAGCGCCAGGTTCTGCAGGTCGCTATTGTAACCAACGTATAGCGCCGTTCCCGGATGTACGAGGTAGGTGATGAGAAAGTCCCCATTAAATTGCTTTGTGGACTCCAATGAAGTCAGCGCTGGATTGGCCAGCGTTGCTGTGTATTGCAGGATGAGACGGAGGGAAAGCTGGCGACTGAACTGCCAATTCCACTTGCTGCGCACAATATGATTGTTGAAGATTGCCGCACCACTATTGAGATCACGCAATCGGTCAAACAAATAACTATTATCAATTTTCAGAGCCGAAATCGGCCTGAAGGACAAAAGCAGATTTGCCAGATCTTCCGACGCGAGCGCAGGCGGCTGGGTTGCAGGAGGCACAAAGTTCACTCCTGTGCCCCATTGGTAGTAAGCCTGAACGGTGGCTTTAGGCAGGTAACTCGTGCCCAACGAGATCACATGGTTGTGCTCGTGATAATCCTGGTCCTGTCCGAGAGCGGGAAAATCCATGGGCCGGAGCCGCTCGCGAAAGTCGGTATAGGGAGAAAAATTGAAATAGGTTCGGCCCTTCAGTTGGAACGCCAGAATTGGAGTGTAGAGCGCGTCGAGGCGAGTTCCGCCGTGGGCCCAAACATTGTCGGTGAACAGGGTCGGCCCCCAGGACAAGACTGGGCTGCTTTCAGGCCAGAAGCGGTAATCCAAGGTGTTGCCAACCTCGCGAATGTCCACGCGGTTCACAAATCCAGCACCGGTAGTGAATCCGGGGCTAATATCGTTGTAGTTCGCGTCGTAGTTCAGGTGGGTTGAGCTGTAGGTCGCCTCTGCCTTGTACGCAGGTCCGCCTTGATGACTTGCATCCAGATTCCTCGTGGAACTGGTAACGGCCTGGAAATTTCCCGTCCAGTTAGGATTGAACTTCAACCGGCTGTCGATTCCGCCCACGCGATTAAAGGCATCCGCCGCGGGAAACTCCCAATCGGTGTAGATCGCTCCAATACTCGATTGCCCACGGATGTCGCGGTTCACGCGGGCTATGGTGAAAGTGGAACGATTTCCGGAAAGAGGATCATTATCCGGAACTCGATTGCCGGGCCCGCGGTCGTCGGTTGCCAGAATTCCCAGTGAGTACGGTCCCACTTTCCCTGTGAGCCGCGCTCCGAATTGCGGATCGCCAATCCGACGTGTAAAGAACAAGTCAATGGGAGTTTTAAAAAAATCAGAGTTTTCCAGAAAGAAAGGTCGCCTTTCCGGAAAGAATACCTCGAAGCGTTGATTGACCGTGATCTGCGGCTCGTCCGACTCCACCTGGCTGAAGTCTGGATTGGCAGTGACATCCAGTACCAGATTGTCATGAATGACGAACTTCGAGTCGATTCCTCCACGCAACTCCGCGTCGCGATGGTCGAAGCGAGGCGTTGCCGGGTCACGTGTATCTAGCGCTCGAAACGAACGCAGCACGCCATACGGAATGAATTGCATATGCCGGCCGGGCGAAATGCCTTCCAGACCGCTCGCCGTAGCTGCCTGGGCCAGCCGTCCTTCTACACTGCGAGAAATCCCTGGCCAAAAATCATCTTCGTTCTCGCGCAGGATACCCCGGTAGAGAATGATTCCCCACGATTGTTGACGAGCCGGAGAAAAGCGCAGGCTCTTGAAAGGGATTGCCATCCACACCACATATCCCTGACTGGTCAGCTTTCCCTTCGAGTCCCAGACAGTGTCAAATGATGGGTCGAAGTTGGCGGTACTGCCAGTATTGTCTTCGTGCGGCGTCTCCGTCCAAATCGCGTCCCATTGCACTCCCAATGGAGTGGTCTGAAAGGCATAAGCCCGCCGCCGATCGTGAAACGTGTCCAGCATAATCTCAACCGTGTCGTCATCAAAAATATCTTCCCGTCGTGACATCCGCGCTCGAACCTTGGCCGGATCGTCGAAACATACAAACACGGCGTAAAGATTCTTCTCGTCGTAGCCCAAGTATGCTTCCGTTCGCTTCGAGGCGGGATCCCCATCGTGAGGGTTTCGCTGTATAAAACCTGTAATCTTAACCATCTGGGACGCAGTAGTAGTCCCAGGTGCCATGCTGAGAAAGTCTTCCAGTGCGGGTGGATGCGTGAGCCGGGGAATGAGGACTTTCTGCGCGATCGCAGGCTGCGGGGCGGCAAGCCCTGACCCCGCCAGGCTGACAAGCGAGCACATTACGCCCCAAGCTTGCAGAGATCTTAGTTGACTAAATGAAAACGCGAACAATAATGCCCTCTCGTATTGACTTACTCGGGGTCGGAGGCAAGATACACTATGGCGGTAAACATCCCAAGTGCCCTATCAGCGACTCTTGTTATAGTGGAAAAAGGTTACTCAACGAAGGAACGCTGTCGGAGTAAGTGGAATAAGTAGAAGGTCTTTTTAGCAAGTATTTGTGTCTGGGAAACTAAAACAGTGAGCTCTGTTTCCGGTTGGGTGTAATTCCGAAATGCTCATAGGCTAGCTGAGTTGCGACCCGCCCCCGGGGGGTACGGTTCAAAAAACCAATTTGGATCAAGAAAGGTTCGTAGATTTCCTCGATGGCTTCCGGTTCTTCGGCCAGGACCGCCGCCAGAGTGTTCACGCCGACAGGGCCTCCCTGATATTTCTCAATCAGAGTTAGCAGCAGTTTTCGGTCAACTTCGTCGAAACCATGGCGGTCGACTTCGAGCATCTGCAGTCCGGCTTGCGCTGTCGGCAGATCAATCTTTCCGCCTCCTCGAACCTGGGCAAAATCGCGGACCCGGCGCAGGAGCCGGTTAGCGATTCTCGGCGTTCCTCGAGACCGGCTGGCAATTTCCAGCGCCCCGGCACGATCGATTTCGACGCTGAGAATGTCTGCTGACCGCTCCACAATGATTCGCAACTCCTCACTATTGTAGAACTCCAATCGCAGCACGATCCCAAAACGCGAGCGTAAGGGCGATGAAAGCAGTCCGGCGCGTGTCGTCGCACCGATGAACGTGAACGGCTTCACGTCCATAGTGTGGGTGCGCGCCGCTGGTCCTTGGCCGATGATGATATCCAGCTTGTAGTCCTCCAGCGCGGAGTACAAGATTTCCTCCAGCGCCGGCTGTAGCCTGTGAACCTCATCGATGAACAGCACCTGCCTATCGCGAACGTTCGTCAGAATCGCTGTGAGGTCACCTTTAATCTGCAATGTGGGTCCCGAAGTTTGCTGAAACGGCACGGCTAATTCATTGGCGATAATGGTGGCCAGCGTCGTCTTGCCCAGCCCAGGAGGCCCATACAGCAGCACGTGATCCAGGGCTTCGCCGCGGGAGCGAGTGGCTTCGATGGCCACGGCAAGGTTTTCTTTGACTTTGGGTTGTCCGATGAACTCAGCCAGCCGCTGGGGGCGCAGCTTCAACTCAAAGGAAGAATCGTCCTCGACCGGCGCCGCCGACACCAGTCGCTGCTTTAAATCAGGAATGTTTTTGAGAGTAGCCACGTTACGGCGATAGTAAAGCGAAAACTACCGCGATGCAATCACTGTTACGTGAACGTGATAACGAGTTTGCGATTCCGCGAGATAGCAATCCTCCGGCGCAGATTAAGCGCGCCGCAGCTTCGCCGGCTCCTTTTCGCCAACTCGCTTGCTAACCTCGATGATGATCTTTCCGGTACGCTTGTCAGCGTCCACGATCACGTGGTCGCCATGCAGCACTTCGCCGTCGAGGATCTTCAGCGCCAGCGGATCCTGCACCAGCTTTTGGATTGCCCGCTTCAACGGACGCGCGCCAAAGTTCGGGTCAAAGCCTTCCGTGAATAGGACGTCCTTGGCCGCTTCGGTCAGCTCGAGTGAGATCTTGCGCTCCGCAAGCAGGCGCCGCACGTCTTCCAATCTCAGCTCGACGATCTTCACCAGTTGTTCCCTGCCCAGCGGGCGGAAAACGATGATGTCATCCACACGGTTCAGGAACTCCGGTTTGAAGTGCCCGTGCAGGGCGTTCATAACCAGCTTGCTGGCCGCCGCAAATTCGTCCGCAGTGCGCATGGTGTCGGCTTGCAGGTAAGCCGATCCGATGTTTGAGGTCATGATGATGACGGTGTTGCGGAAGTCGACAGTCCGGCCCTTGCCGTCGGTCAAGCGACCATCGTCCATGATTTGCAGCAGAATGTTGAACACGTCCGGATGCGCCTTCTCAATTTCGTCAAATAAAATTACAGCATAGGGACGCCGCCGTACCTGCTCGGTGAGCTGACCGCCTTCGTCGTATCCCACGTAGCCGGGAGGTGCGCCAATCAGACGGGAGACGGCATGCTTCTCCATGTACTCGGACATATCAATGCGAACCAGGGCGTGCTCGTCATCGAAAAGGAACTCAGCCAAAGCTCGTGCTAGTTCGGTCTTGCCCACGCCAGTCGGACCCAGAAAGATGAAGGACCCAATGGGACGCTTAGGATCGCTGAGACCTGCACGCGACCGACGGATGGCGTTAGAAACCCGCTCCAACGCCGTATCCTGACCAACTACGCGCTGGCGCAACCGGTCTTCCATAGTCACCAGCTTCTTAACTTCGCTCTCCAGCATTTTCGAGACTGGAATGCCCGTCCATTTGGACACAATCCGGGCCACATCCTCTTCATCCACTTCTTCCTTGAGCATGCGGGACTTGCCCTTTACGTCCATCTGCGCCGTTAGCTTGTTTAGTTCTTCTTCCGTCTGGCGTAACAAGCCGTAGCGGATTTCGGCGACGCGCTGAAGATTGCCCCTGCGCTCCTCGGTCTGTTCTTCGAGCTTCAATTGTTCAATCTTTTCTTTGAGCTCACGAGCCCGTGCGATCAGTTCTTTTTCCCGCTTCCAGTTGACCTTGAGGATATTGGCGCGCTCCCGAATCCCGGCCAGTTCTTTGTCAATCGTCGCCAGCCGCTCTTTGGAATTTGGATCGTCTTCTTTCTTCAGGGCTTGACGTTCGATCTCCAATTGAGTCGCCCTGCGTTCGAGCTGGTCGATTTCGGTGGGCATGGAATCGATCTGTATACGGAGAGAAGCCGCTGCTTCGTCGATCAGGTCGATGGCCTTGTCAGGCAGGAAACGGTCGGAGATATAGCGATGGGACAGTGTTGCCGCCGCCACAATCGCTGAATCTTTGATGCGGACGCCGTGATGTACCTCGTACCGTTCCTTCAGTCCACGCAGGATGGCGATCGTGTCCTCAACGTTGGGCTCACCCACCAAAACAATCTGGAAGCGGCGTTCCAGTGCCGCATCCTTCTCGATATATTTGCGGTACTCGTTCAGCGTGGTAGCGCCGATGGCGCGCAGTTCCCCGCGAGCCAGCGCCGGCTTCAGCATGTTGGAAGCGTCGATCGCGCCTTCGGCGGCGCCCGCTCCCACCAGCGTGTGCAATTCGTCGATGAACAGAATGATCTTCCCGGCAGAGTCTTCAATTTCTTTCAGCACCGCTTTCAGGCGATCTTCGAATTCACCTCTGTATTTCGCTCCCGCCAGCATGGCTCCCAGATCGAGGGCCACAACACGCTTGTTTTTCAAGACCTCCGGGACGTCACCCGAGATAATTCGCTGCGCCAAGCCTTCCACAATGGCAGTTTTGCCGACGCCGGGTTCTCCGATCAGCACGGGATTATTTTTGGTACGGCGGGAAAGCACCTGCACCACCCGGCGGATCTCTTCATCGCGTCCGATCACCGGATCGAGCTTGCCTTTGCGGGCCTGCTCCGTGAGGTCGCGAGCATAACGCTCCAATGCCTGATACTTGGCTTCGGGATTCTGGTCAGTGACCTTCTGCGAGCCGCGTACCGCGGTCAAGGCTTTCAGAATCGCATCGTAGGACGCACCATGGCGCGCCAGAATTTCCTGCGCGGGATTGCGCTTCACTTGGGTGATGGCAAGCAGCAGGTGCTCGGTGGAGACATACTCGTCTTTGAAGTTGTCTGCTTCCTTGAAGGCACGCTCCAGAACCTGGTTGACGCTCTGGGAAAGGGTTGGCTGAAACGCGTCACCGCCAGACACTTTGGGAAGGCGCTCGATCTCCTGGTACGCATCACGCAATACAGCTTGAGCTCCGATGCCAATCTTCTCCAGAACCGGCGGCACGATGCCCTCCCGGTCTTCCAGCAGGGCTGCCAGCAGGTGCACCGGCATGAGCTCAGGATTGCCGTGCTCTGAAGCCAGAGTGCTGCCGCGTTGCACCCCTTCCTGCGCCTTCACCGTAAATTTATCCCAGGGTATTGCCATTGTTTTGTCCTTCAGTTAATCATTCTCTGCTTAAGTCCACCGAAATGCCACGGGTTATGGGCGGATTCGATGAAACACAGAGTCTTGCCTCGGCTTAAATCTCAAAAAAAAGGGGGACGGGTCCACCCGTCTCCCTTTTGCAGCTGAATAACCGGTGGCGTTACGCCGCTCGGCTGGTGCCTTTGGATTCTTTGCCTTCCAGAGTACGCTCGCTGCCAACGTTCACTTTGATTTGCTTTGGTTTGGCTTCGGCCTTCTTGGCCAGGTTAACTTTCAACACGCCCTTATTGTAGGTCGCGTTTACCTGCTCGGGATCAACCGTGTTGGGCAGCGTGAACGACCGAGTAAAGCTTCCATACTGCCGCTCAACCCGGCGGAAGTTCTCTTCTTTTTCTTCCTTCTCGAACTTACGCTCGCCGTGCACGGTCAGGGTGTTGTTCTCGATGCGGACATCAATGTCCTTCTCGTCGATTCCCGGAACTTCAATCTTTAGCGTGATGCTGTGTTCGTCTTCGTAGACGTCCACTGGCGGGGCAAAGTTGGTGGTAGTCAAGGATTCCTCCGGACCACCCTCCGCGCGATATTGGTCGCGGACTAAACGGTTCATGCGCTCTTGTAAGGTGGTGAACTCACGGAAAGGATCCCAACGGGTTAATACTGTCATAGCTGAATTCCTCCTAAAAAATGTCGCTCACGGCATTGGATGCTCATTAAGCTTGAAGGAATCATAAAATATGAGTGTGTTATTGTCAACTACGTTACGACATTTATTTTCAATAATTTAAGAGACGATAAAACACTTCAAATAGGCGGTTTCCGGCACTCCCAGCAGCACGGGATGATCCGGGGATTGACCTCTTCGTTCCAGCACCCGAAGTGGTCTGCGCAGGTCTCCGGCAGCTTCCATCAACATTTGGGTGAAGTCGGCTTCGCTCACATGGTAGGAACACGAACAGGTGACGAGGACTCCTCCCGGGCGCAGCATCTTCAGAGCGCGGAGGTTGAGCTCTTTGTAGCCGCGCATCGCGGTTTCGAGGTTTCGCTTGCTCCGGGCGAAAGCCGGGGGATCAAGCACAATCGTGTTGTACTGGTGCCCGGCGTCAGCGTAGTCGCGCAACAAATCGAAGGCATTGGCTTCAATCCATTCCAGCTCGCGTTCGTTCAAGGCTGCATTGCGTTCCGCAACTTCGAGAGCGGATCGCGAACTATCCACCCCCGTGACCTTCGAGCATTGCTGTGCCAGATGCAAGGCGAATCCTCCTTGATAGCAGAAAACATCCAGTGCCTCCCCTCGTGCGTATCGCCGTGCTGCGGCATAGTTTTCACGCTGATCGAGAAAAGCTCCGGTTTTCTGCCCTAGCAGAGCATCAAAATGAAATCGCACCCCGTTCATGGAAAAAACGGTGCTGCTCTTTGCCCCAAGAGCCAGCCCCGAGGCGCGCCCTGGAAGCTGTTCCAGCTCACGAACCCGCGGATCGACGCGTTCCACAATCGAAACCGGTTTCAGCCGGTCGCTTAGTTCTGAGAGGATGGTTTGACGCTGTGGCTCCGAATCCATGGCCTGTGTGAGGACCTGGAACGAGAGCAGATCGTTATAGCGGTCCACGATCAGGCCGGGAAGAAAGTCGGCCTCGCTGAATATCAAGCGATAGGCATCGGTTTCGCCGACTACCTGCTCGCGGTAGGCGATTGCGGCCTGGATCCGCTTCCGCACTAAACCGGGCA
>Ga0209239_1000817_pt1 | contig 18222 bp, 28 predicted proteins | sample GraSoi013_2_20cm_FD_185824 | JGI IMG/M metagenome (GOLD analysis project Ga0209239, IMG submission 185824) | Grasslands soil microbial communities from the Angelo Coastal Reserve, California, USA - Sample 10_02_2013_2_20cm (SPAdes) (version 2) | ecosystem: Environmental > Terrestrial > Soil >...
CGGATTGCGGTTGGCGAGGTGTAGAGAATGTTCACTCCGTGTCTCTCGAGGATCGAGACCCATCTATCGGGTTCGGGATATTCCAAGGCCCCCTCGTACATGAGCCCAGTCATTCCTTCCATCAGTGGGCCGAAGACGATGTAGGAGTGGCCTGTCACCCAGCCGATGTCGGCTGTACACCAGTAGACATCGTCGTCCCTCGCATCGAAGACCCATCTCATGGTCGCATGTAGCAGAGTCAGGTATCCACCACTATCGTGGACTTGGCCTTTGGGCCGGCCGGTTGTCCCGGAAGTGTGGAGTATGTAGAGGGGGTCTTCGGATTTGACCGGCTCAGGCTCAACGTACACTGTCTCGGGCGTTTCTCGAAGAATATCATGGAGGAACGCGTCTCGATCTTTGTCCATCGACACCTCGTTTCCCGTGTGTCTGACGACAATGATCTTCCTAACACAGGCAGCTTTCTCCGAGGCCCTGTCTGCGACCTCCTTGAGCTTGACTAGGTTTCCCCTCCTTCGGCCCCCGTCAGCAGTGACTAGTAGCTTGGCATCCGCGTCGACGAGCCTGTCTGCGAGTGAGTCAGCACTGAAGCCGGAAAAAATCACGGTAAAACACGCCCCGAGCCTCGCGGCCGCGAGCATGAAAATTGGAAACTCGGGAATCATGGGAAGATAAAATCCTACCGTATCTCCCCTTCTGATCCCATACTTCTCCCGAAGGACGTAGGCGATGCGATTTACGTGACGATAGACATCTTGATAGGTCAACTTACGAATCTGTGTCGGCGCTCCGTTCTCGGTCGGCTCCCCCTCCCAGATGATCGCTACCTTGTTCTTTCTCCATGTCTGGACGTGTCTGTCTAGACAGAGATACGACGCGTTGAGTTGTCCGCCCGGGAACCACTTGTAGAATGGTGGATTAGAGTCGTCGAGTATCAAATCCCATCGCTTGAACCAGTCGAGTTCAGAGGCCATGCCCGCCCAGAACTCCTTGTAATTAGCAACGGTGTTCCCGTGGATCTTCTGGTACGATTCTAGCGGTATGAGTCTCCGCTTGTCCTCTGGGATGATCTTCTCGTCGAAGGGGAGGGCCCAGTTTACGGACATGCGTCGATGGAAGATTGTTTGATTCTAATAGACGTTCTCGAAGAATGAAAAGGTGTGTGGATTTGACGAGGGAACGGAAACGGTCTGTCTAGGGTGATTCGCGCCTTCGTTTCCAGAGCCGGGACGAGTCCTCAGCTAGGTTTTCGTGTCGGTGCTCCCATGCTTTGTGTTCTGGCATATGCTTCTCGCAGAATGTCTTGTGGCAGTATTCACATTCCATATTGAGGGGGGACTCTGTTCCGCATTCGGCGCACTTGATCACTACCTCACTAGCTCCTGAGCCCAGGATGGCGCCAGTGCCGTTTAAGCGTGTTCTTGGACTTGCTGCGGCATCTGTCCGCTGTCCCATTCCAGTATTAACTGCCTGAGTCTCTTCGCTCGGGGATTATCGAGGTTCAGCTTGAACATTCGGACTCTTCCGTAGTCGTGTTCTTCCACGATCGCAGCGTTGGATAGATCTTCGAGATGGCGTTGGGTCGAGCTGTAGCTCTGGTCGGTCTGCTTGGCGATCTCTGTAAGATGAAGTTCTCCCACGTGGGATAGGACGGTCAGTATTTTGATTCGTCCTGTGCTGGAGAGGACTCTTGCGAGTGAGTGTTTCTCGGGCAAGGAGTTAGGGCCGGCGTACTAGGCTCGATTCTAGCCATCGGCGTATGGCGGAGGCGGGGGCTGTGGGGAGTCCTAGGAGTGTTGTTTTTCCTCTGAAGCCTGCGGTGGAGGGCTGGGTGGAGACTATGCCTGTGGCGCCGAGGTTCTGGACATACTTCCAGACTTGGGTGTGGGCCCGGTAGGGTTCCTTGTATTCTTCACAGGCCATCTTGTAGGCTATCTCCGTCTCGCCCATAGACGCATACGTCTCCTGAGTCCGCTCTAGGGTCCTGGCAAGACCTAGGAGTAGTAGCTTCTCGTGTAGGTTCAAGTGCTGGGCGTAGTCTGTTCTCATGACTGGGTAGACGCTCTGGGCCGCGGCCCGGACGTGTTCCGCCGTCACCTCTCGCGATGTTTCAGTGTCTGCGTATTTTCCGGCTCGCCAGACGAGTTCGATCGCGTATCTTGCATCACCCGCGGGTGCTGCCATGTCAGCGACGAATTCCACGACCTCTTCGGATATTGTTCCCTCTTTGAAGGATAGTTCTACTCGTTCTCTGAGGATTGATTCTAGCTGGCTGATCGTGTAGCGATCTAGTCGTATCACGTTTCGTTGGAGAGTGCTCAGGGTACTCCTATCTAGATCGTCCAGGTTTCGTAGTTCTCGTATGATGACGATTAGTGATAGTCTGACCGGTCGGCCGGGACGCTCCTCCTGTATTCTTGTGAGGTTGTAGAGGCTGGTTGATCCTTCAGCCTTGATCAGTACGTCCGCTTCGTCTAGTGTGAGTATGATGTGTAGGTTCTTGCTCTCTAGCTGGTCTAGGAGTATGTGTAGTAGTTCTTCGCTGGAGAATCCTCGCTGGGGGAATTGGGGTGTGAAGTTCTGCAGGACCCGTTTGAGGATCATGAAGAGGCTGCCGCGGAATTCCCGGCAGTTGATGTGAATATACTGGAGATTCAGCTTCAGCGTCTTCGCTGTCCGCATGATGTCTGTTCCGAAGCGTTGTGTGAGGACAGTCTTCCCCGTTCCGATGTCGCCGGTTACCAGGATCTTCGGGCTGGTGGTTCCGGGCCGGTCTATGACGGACCGGAATAGTTCTGCTAGGAATCTCAGCTGTGTCTCCCGGTGGGGGAGGCGGGAGGGTAGCCATTCGAGGCTTAGTGGTTCTTCGTTTTTGAATATGGTGGGTCTGGAGAGTGCTTCTCGGACGATCTCGCCAGGCTGTATGAGGGTGTTCTTCTGGGTCAACATCGATTACTTCTGGTGAGTAAGCTCTCAAACTATACTGTTGAACGTATAAAATGAGCAGAGAGCGGCGAAAGTAATCTTCTGCAGGGGAGGAAGAGAGTGAAACAGAAAGCCGGTCGGGCGAGCTATTCTACTTTTCAGAGTAGAAAAGATAGCATATCCGGTCCAAGAGATCGTTCAGAACAAGCCCAAATCGGAAATCGGGGCAGGCGAATTTTGATCTCCGGGATCTTCACGCTGGATCACCTGGATAATTCCCACATGGGAGATGGTCCGATCAGCCTATTCCAAGCCGTAAATCGCGAGACTCGTCTATATCCGTTTCATCTGGCGAGAGCTTTCTGCGAAAAAGGGGGCCAGCAATATTATTCCTGTGACACAGAAGAGGCGTTTGGGAGAAACCTTGCCGTGCGAGAGTCCTAGCCGAAGTATTTGCGGACCATCTTCACACCGATATCGCTGGCCGCCCATTTCTCGCCGTTGAACTTGACCGCTCCCAACCTCTCAAGGTTCGCCAAGTGCTCCCCGAGTTTCTCCGCCGGGAACCCTTTCTCCTTATGACCGGGATAGATGTCCCCGAGACCTTTCGAGATCTCGCGCGCTGTCTTCGGAGACTCACAGATCCGGACAATCTGAATATTCGTCTCGGTCGTAGTCAGTATCCGGAAGATCTCCTCCTCCGACAACCGCGGCTTGGTCAAGCTGAAACTCACGGCGCCGGCCGTCTGCGAAGGACCAACCTTCGGCCCGTGCCTCCGATGCCGCATGAACGAGTAACTCACGGCCCCCCAAGTAGCCAACAGCAACGTCCAGACGAACCCAGCATTCGCCAGGAGGCCAGTGATCTCGTCGAACTGGAGAGCAACAGTAGTCATCATTTCTACCTCACCCGATGCAACGCAGCCATCTCAATCCCCGCGGAACCCACACGGTATGCGTACACTTTCATGTCGGTGAACGCTCCAGGCATCTTCAACACCCTCATCTTCCGAGCATAATCCTCGCTTCCAAAAGGCTCAGTCGACAAGTCAACTACTCCATCACTGAGATGCTTCACAGTATTCTCAACATGCTCATTATGAACACCCTTATTGGCCAGCAGAAGATACAATCCCGACGTCTCACGCACGTGAGTCTGCAACGCCTTCAGCGTCTGCTCAACAGCGGGAAACGGCGCGGAACGAATAACGTCACTCAAACTATCCACCACGAGCGTACAGGCTCCTAGTGGAGCAACGACCTGCGGAAACTCCTTCGCCAGAAGATTCGCCGGTCCAATATCCCAGTTAACCATCCCAGACGCTTTCTCCTTCTTCATCCCAAAACTGTCAATGAACCACATCTTCCGCGAGTCGAAATATCTCTCAAGGCCCCAGCCATACAGATTCATCTCCGATACAATATCCTCCCAGGATCGGCCAGTCGTGAAATAGACCGCGGGCCTACCATCAAGCAACCCTCGATACATGATCTGCTGAACGCAAGTAGTCATTCCCGTATCTGCCTCGCCTAAGAAGAGGATGATGCTACCCGAGGGAAGTCCCCCCATGGACTCGTCGAACGCCGATATTCCGCTCGAAAGATTCTGCAAATCTTACACGTGTCCTTGTCTCTGTTGTCCCCGGTCTTGTGCGAGGCCCTGCTGGTCGATGGCGTGGGCTTGCCCTTGAACCCCTTGTTCCACTACCCCCGACCCGTCGGATACTGGAACCGTCCCCGTAACGATCTCTTCTAAGCCCGAGTCAGCGGCTTCGGCGCTTTCTCCGTTGAGTATGGAGGCGCCTACCACCGTGACTAGCGCTCCTTACACCGATCGGTCCCTTGATGTTCACACCCTCGGTTCCGATCGTGAAGGCGAAGTCGTTTAGACTATGGCTGGTTCCACGCATCTTCCGGACGAAGAGCTTCCGAAGTGGCGAGCTCTGCTTGACGAGCGAGAGCACCATGACACCGGTGGCTAGGAACTCCTCAATGCCGTAGCGGCTGATGAGCCCTGAACCCTCGACAATCTCCGTTGTCATCAACGTAGTGCAGCCTACATCCTTCAGCAACAGCCCCACCTCGAGGAATATCTCCCGGAGAGTGTTGAGGTCCGTGACCCTGAATCCGAAGCCCGGCAGCGAATCAACAACCAGCCTCGTCGCTCCCAACTGTTCCACCAATATCTTGACTTCGGAGAGCTTCGACCGCAAGTTGTACAGTATCGATTGCAGTGATTCCTGTTCAGCCATCTCTGACTCGACCCGCTGGTAGACCGCGTCAACCATACCGATCTTTTTCTCAGCTTCGAGTTTCTTGAAGTCCCAGCCGAAGCGCAACATGTTTGCTCGGAACTCCGTCGGAGGCTCCTCCGTCGAGACGTAAACACCGGGCTCACCATATCGTGTCGCGCCTTTGTAGAGATACTGCCCACAACAGATGGTCTTCCCACAGCCGGCACCACCAGCCAATAGCACTCGTGCGCCTTTGGGAAATCCGCCTTCTAGAACGTGGTCCAGACCCGGGATACCAGTGTGGACCCTCTCAATTGCCTCTTCCATAATGTCCCAACGTATCGGTCGGAAAATCCACGATAAGCCTAGAGTAACCTGAGACAGGACGCTGCAGTAACATTGAACGACGTAAGGATTCGCAGTTTAATCACTTCAGCAAATTCTCTAATGATGATTCTTCATCGGGCCAATTTTTTCATCTCGGACCGAGGAACCTTTTTAGGGCAAGATACGCCGGAGTCGGTCCCTTCCGTGAGTAAAATGCCAGAACGGGGATACTCGGTCACTGGGCTGGATCCAGACCGCACTGTAAAGTGCGCAGGCCGAGAACTTCGAATATCCCCCAAGGCATCGGTCGAACTCTGCCGGACAATCCGTGGAATGAAACTCCCAGAAGCCAAGAAACTGCTAGAACGAGTAATCGAGAAGAAGGTGGCGGTAGCGTATCGTCACTATCACAAAGAAGTTCCACATCGTCGAAATCTTACCGAACCCTTCTACGCGGGAAGATATCCGCAAAAGGCGGCTGGAAGACTACTCCGGCTCTTGGAAGAGCTTGAGGCGAACGCGGAATACCGCAATCTCGACACGGAGCGGCTCAAGATAATACACGCCGCTGCCCAGAGAGCGAACAAGATCCCGAAACGCAACCCCCGAGCATTTGGACGCTCCGACCTTCTCGAAGGAACAACCACCCATATCGAACTCGTCGGTTTCGAGGCCGAATAATTGTCAGTTACCAAATATTTCATCAAAGACGTCTCTCGACGTCTCGAGATCGACGAGCTGCTCCAGAGAGATTTGAAACGAGCCGGCTACAGCCGAGTCGAACTCACCAAAAGCCCAGTCGGAACTAGAGTCGTAATCTATGCGGCGAAGCCTGGAATGGTCATCGGTCGAAGAGGCCAGAGCATCAAGGATCTAACAAAACTTCTCGAAACGAAATTTGGCATCGAGAATCCTCAGTTATCCGTAGCAACCATCGAGATACCTGAACAAGACCCGAAAGTCGTCGCGTCCCAAGTCGCACAAGCATTGCAGAGAGGAGTGCATTTCCGAAGAGCAGCCTACTGGGCTATCCAGAGAGTCATGGAATCGCAAGCCCTGGGCGTCGAGATCATAATTCGCGGAAAACTTACAACCGAGAGATCAAGATTCGAAAAATTCCGGGCCGGGTATCTCCCGAGAGTCGGAGACCCAGTTCTGAAAAGTGTGAAAGTGGCAGTGGCAGATGTTCAACTGAAACAGGGCCTGTTTGGCATCAAGGTCAGAATCCTGCCTCCCACTGTGGATTTCATAGACAAGCCCACAATGAAGACTCCACCGCCCAGTGTCACGCCGGCCACTACGGTGCAAGCGCCTATCGTGGAAACCCCAGAGGTAGAAACTGAGAAGGAGGAGCCGATTGGCAATACTGCGCAAGCGTGAGATGAAACAGATGCTTCCCGAAGAGCGGAAGAAAAAGGTCTCAGAACTCAGGGCCGAACTCACTACAATAAGAACCTCTGTAAAGTCAGGAGGAACAGTAGAAAATCCTTCAAGAGTGAGGGAGCTTCGCCGAACCGTTGCCAGGCTCTTAACAGCAGAGAACAGTCCAGTCGTAACGGAGGAAGCCGGATAGATGCCAATAACTCTCCAAAACATTTTGGCTCACGAATGGATTGGCCTCCAAGTCACAATCAGAGCCTCCTCAGACCCAGGACTCACAGGCCTCCTTGGGATCGTTAGAGACGAAACAAGAAACACTTTGCTAATCGAAGCTCGCAATCGACTGGTCAGAGTGCCAAAGGGTAACGCTCAATTCATCGCAACCCTGCCGGCAGGAGAAATAGTTCCTGTTGAAGGGCTACTTCTGAAGCGTCGACCTGAAGACAGGGTAAAGAAGGGGCTCGCAAGATGGTAGTACGCAACATCGGACTCGATGTCAAACCCCCAAAGTCCGGGTGCAACGATCCCGTCTGCCCATTCCACGGAAGCCTATCGGTCAGAGGAAGGGTCTTCGAAGGAACAGTTTCAACTTCAAAGTCTCCGAAAACTGTGTCGGTAGAGCGAGCCTATTTGCACTATTATCCAAAATATAGCAGATACGAGAGGCGAAGAAGCAGGACCCTCGCCCACAACCCTCCCTGCATAGCCGCGACAACAGGCGACCTAGTGACCATAGCGGAATGCAGGCCGCTAAGCAAGGAAGTTTCGTTCGTCGTAATAGATAGGAAAGGAGCAGCAGAGTAAACATGCCCGCGCCGAAGACTAGAGCGGTAAGCGCCCGTGGCATGGTCGAGTACAGGCCTAGAATCGCTCGTGGCCTTCCCGTCGGCTCCCGGCTGACCTGCGCCGACAACACGGGAGCAAAAGAATTGAAACTCATAAACGTCCGAGGATATCATGGACGGCTCCGACGAGTACCCGCAGCCTGCGTCGGAGACATGATAATGGTCTCAGTTTCTAAAGGCAAACCCGACCTCAGAAAACAAGTCTTTCCAGCAGTCGTTGTTAGACAAGCCCGAGCGCTACGGCGGCCCGACGGAACAAGACTCTCCTTTGAGGACAACGCTGCAGTCATAATGACCCCTGAGGGTGAATTGAAGGGAACAGAGATCAGGGGACCCGTGGCTCGAGAGGCTGCCGAGAGATGGCCTCGAGTAGCAAACCTAGCTTCAACTGTGATATAGACTATGGCGAGCTCGAAACCCTCCAAGCAGAGAAAACGGTTCTTTCAAGCGCCCAAGCATAAGCAGCGAAAGATGCTTTCAGCTAGATTATCCGACGACTTGACCGTGAGGCACAAGGTCAGACGCATCCCACTCAGAACTGGCGACACCGTGCGCATAATGCGGGGCGAATTCGCGGATTTGGTGGGGAAGGTGGAGAAGGTGGAATATTCGACGGGAAGAATCTTCGTGGAGGGCATGACTCGGGAGAAGGCGGCCGGCGTCTCGTCAAAGCTTCCCGTTCATTCTAGCAAGGTACTCATCACCAACCTTAACCTGTCTGACAAGTGGCGAAGCGGACTCCTCTCTGAGAAGTCAAAGATGGTGGAGGTATAGGCAATAGCACGCAAAGGGGGATCCAGACAGCTCAAGCGCGAGCCAGCGCCGGGATTCTGGCCAATAAGGCGCAAGGAAAGAACATGGGCGCCGAATACGAGACCTGGCCCCCATTCTAGAGAAAAGAGCATACCGCTCGTAATCGTTATCCGAGAAATTCTAGGATATGCTAGAACATCCAAGGAAGCAATCCGAATCGTCACTAGCGGCAAAGTCAGGGTAGACGGGGTCGGTAGAAGAGACCACCGGTTCCCCGTCGGACTTATGGATGTCTTGCAGATCGAGGGTGCCGGCCAGATCTTCCGGATCCTGCCTAGACCGAATAGGGGACTAACCCCAACTCCGATCCTTGAAAAGGAAGCAGGCTTCAAACTCTGCAAGATAATCGGGAAGAGGAACATAGAAGGAGGAAAAATCCAGCTCAATCTTCATGACGGCCGAAGCATCATTCTCCAAAGTCAGAGCGGTAGGCAGAAAACGGAAGGAGAATTCGCTCCCGGGGGGGCAATGCAACTCGGCCTACCCAAACAGAACATGATGGGACTGGTTCCGTTTCAGACAGGCGCCTTGGGCTTGGTCTTCGACGGGAGAAACCAAGGAATCTCCGGAAAAATCACCACAATAACTCCTGGAACTCACGCCCGCCCCAAGATAGTCAAGATCGAGACAGCGAGCGAAGCCTTCGACACACCAGCAGAATACGTGATACCGGTAGGAACTCAAACATCGCTCGTTGGGCTTGGAGAGAAGTAGAATGTCTCAAAATATGGCGGAAGAGGAGTCGAGCAACCCTCTCAGAGTGGTTAGGATCGAGAAAGTCACATTGAACATCGCGACCGGCAAATCGGGCGAACCACTCGAAAAGGCGAAGAAAGTTCTCACGCAACTAACCAACAAGACTCCGACAACCAAACAAGCGAAGAAGGCAATCAAAGATTTCGGTGTCAGAAAAGGAGAGCCGATAGCAGCAGTTGTGACGTTACGCGGGAAAGACGCGGCCGAGTTTCTGAAGCGGGCGCTGGACGCGGTCAGCAACAAGGTCAACGAGAGGAGCTTCGATGACTATGGCAATGTCTCCTTTGGAATTAAGGAGCATATCGAAATCCCCGGAACCAGATATGTTCCCGAACTGGGAATATTCGGCGCAACCATTCACGTCACGCTGGGACGGCCTGGATATAGGATACGGTCGCGAGCCATTCGTCCTTCAAAAATCGGGCGCAACCACTACGTTTCGAAGGAAGACGCCGTCAAGTTCATGCAGAACAACTTCGGAACAACCACAGGAAACTGAGAACCGTCATGGCCAAGCTCAAAGCGAAGAAGCAGAGGAAGTATGGAAAGGGAGCGCGCCCTTGCAAACGCTGTGGCCAGTACGGACCTATCGTTAGAAAGTATGGACTCAACTTCTGCAGACAGTGCTTTAGAGAAGTAGCAGTGGGACTCGGATTCAAGAAATACATGTGACCAAGAAATGGAACCAATATCCAACATGTTCTCATCCATCCTCAACAACGAACGTAGACACAAACACGAATGCATAGTCTACCCCGCATCCAAACTGATGGGCCAAGTCTTGCGCGTGATGCAAAAGTACGGCTATGTGGGAGAGTTCGAGTTCGTCGACGACGGTAGAGGAGGAAAATTCAAGATACAACTTCTGGGACGGGTCAACGACTGCGGAAGCGTAAGACCCAGATTCTCATCTACGATTGGAGAGTTCGAGAAATGGGGAATACGCTACCTCCCATCTCGAGACGTCGGAATACTCATACTGACAACACCGAAGGGAGTCCTAGCGCACAAAGAGGCGCGCGAGGCTGGAGCTGGAGGACAGCTCTTGGGATACGTCTTCTGAAAGGTGAAACATGACGACAAGGTTCGAGACTCTTCAAAGAACAGTACCCATCCCCGACCAGGTGGTTGTGCAGGTCGAGGGACGAACAGTGAAGGTAAAGGGCCCACTAGGGTCATTGCAAGAGGACTTGTCCCATCTACCAGTTTCGATCAACGTTAACGATAACAGGGTCCGATTAGAAACGATCTGGCCGAGAAAGAGGGAGATTGGAATGTTAGGGACCGCGGCCGCTCATGTGCGAAACATGCTTAGGGGAGTTACGCAGGGTTACAGGTACGAACTGCGAACCGTCTACGCCCACTTTCCTGTCACTGTCAAGGTGGATGAGAAGGCGAAGGTGTTGAAGATCGAGAATTTTACTGGCGAGAAGACGCCAAGATATGCAAAGATAGTTGAAGGTGTAAAAGTGGATGTCAAAGGCGAGGACATCTCAGTTGAAGGCATCGACTTGAAATCTGTGAGCCAGACTGCGGCGAACATTCAAGACAGTACTAAGATAAAGAAGAAGGATCTTCGAGTCTTTCTTGACGGAATATACGTCTCCGGAAAAGGACCTGCACAAACGTCAACCAAGGCGGCAAAGTGAGAGATGGCAGGATCAAAACCTGAGTTCAGACGCCAAGAGAGCTGGAGGTACAAGCGGGTCAAGGAGAACTGGCGCAGGCCCCGAGGCGTTACGAGTAAGATGAGAAAAGAGGAGAGCGGGTTTCCGGCAAAGGTCAAGAACGGATACGGCTCAGCTGGCTCGACCCGTGGACTCCATCCTAGGGGTCTCGTCGACATGCTTGTCTGGCGAGAAGTTGAACTGGAGAAGCTGAATCCGAGGATACACATCGTTAGGATTGCGGCGCGTGTTGGAGAGAAGAAGAGGCGCGGAATTCTAACGAGAGCCAGGGATCTTAATTTTCACATTGCAAATCCTGGGAAGGAAGAAGGACGAGCGGTAAGCGAGACACCGGCAGGGGATCAGAAGGCGTTGCCCCCGGAGACGAAAGAGGAGAAGATGGAGGAGAAAGCCGAGGTCTCTGAGGACGAGGGTCTCGACAAGACTGAGGAGAGTTCTGAGTGAGTCTGAAGAACCAGAAGAGACTGGCTGCAAGCCTTCTGGGCGGGGGATTGAATAGGGTCTGGATCGACCCAGAAGAGAATGACAGAGTCCAATCGGCCATTACTCGGGACGAGATCAAGAGTCTCATACGCGAAGGTAGGATCAGCCTCCTTCCGAAGACTGGAGTCAGCAGAGGTAGACATCGCGCCAAATCAGGACGGAGGAAGAACGCCGGAAGCAGAAAGGGCGGCCAGAAACCCGGCAAGGGCGCCTGGGTTCTCAAGATCCGAGCGATTCGCCGACACCTTCGATGGCTTAGGGACAAGAGGCAGCTCTCGGCTGGAAATTACGCAACTCTATTGGGGATGGCGAAAGGCGGCGCATTCCGTAGCGGCTCGCATGTCGATGAGTATGTAAAGGCCCGACAGCTGGTCAAGAAGCGTTGATCCATGGCTGACAGTCCCCGCTACTCGCTCCCATACCGGCGACGGAGAGAAGGCAAGACAGACTACAAGCTGCGCAGAGCGCTGGTGAAATCTGGCAAACCACGCGCCGTGGTCCGACTCAGTAACCAGTACGTGACCGTTCAAATTACTGACGCAACCATTAACGGTGATATCGTTAGAGCCTCCGCTTCCTCCAAGGAGCTTCCCAGCCTTGGCTGGAAAGGCGGGCTTGGAAATCTTCCCGCTGCATACCTTACTGGCGCGCTAGCTGCGCGTCGCGCGATTGCGAGGGGGATCAAGGAAGCGATACTGGATATTGGATTAAAGGGTGCGACGAAGGGCTCGAAACTCTTCGCCGCGTTGAAGGGCCTTGCAGATTCCGGTCTCCTTGTTCCGCACTCTCCAGAACGGCTTCCCCCGATGGAACGGATCGGAGGAAATCACATCGCCGCCTACGCGAAATCATTGGCGGGCGAGCATTATCTGTACAAGAAGCGCTTCAGCGCATATCTGAACCGTGGATTGAAGCCCGAGGATTTGTCCGGACATTTCGAAGAGGTTAGGAAGAATCTCTCAGCGGCGCCATTGGAAGCGGCCAAATGAGCCAGCGCCCGGGCCAGGAGGTTGGATGGGTGCCGAAGACAAAGCTCGGTCGACAGGTCCAACAAGGTGAGATCATATCGATGGAGGAGATATTCACGCAAGGATTGAGGATCAAAGAGCCGGAAATTGTTGATACACTCTTGCCGAATATTCAGCAAGAAGTCTTGGGAATAGGGTTTGTCCAGAAACAGACGGACGCGGGGGAGAGGTCGAGATTCAGAGCGGTAGTTGCGGTGGGTAATGGTGACGGGTTTATTGGGATTGGCGAGGGGAAGGCGCGGCAAGTCCGGACGGCGATCGACAAGGGTACTGTTCAAGCGAAGCTGAATATTATTCCCGTCCGGCGGGGTTGTGGAAGCTGGGAGTGCCGCTGCGGGACCCAGCATACGGTTCCGTTTAATGTTACAGGTAAGACTGGGAGTGTCCGGGTGGAGGTTTTGCCTGGGCCACGGGGTCTAGGACTGGTTGCCGGGGAGATTCCGAAACAGGTTCTTCGATTGGCTGGGGTGAGGGATTGCTGGACCCGGACCTTCGGATCTACATCGACGTTGTCTGCATTGGCAGTGTTTGACGCGTTGACGCAGACGTACAATGTTGTGACGCAGAGCGACTGGGTGAACTAGATGGAGCCGTCGAACAAGAATCCCATCCTCGCCGTTAGGCTTCGCGGGACCGCCTCGGACAACCCGGATGTTCAGAGGACAATGGAGTCGCTCAGACTTGAGCGGACCTTCCAGGCTAGACTCTTAGAGAATACGCCGTCGAATCTGGGAATGCTGCGCTCAGCAAAGGTGCTCGTTGCGTGGGGTGAGATCAGCCCGGAGATTCTGGGACGCGTCTTAGAGAAGAGGGGTGAGCGTGATGGCGCTGATGGACTAGATGATGGTTTTCTCAGACTTTTGGGAAGTTCGAGTTTTGACGATTTGGCCAAGGCGGTCGTGGCGGGAGAGACGAGTCTTCAAGAATTATTGCGGGCTCCATCCTCCACGTGGAGGGTTCAAGAGGAGTCTCCGGCGGGCCGCGACTGACGGTGGCGAGTTGGGCTATCGGGGTGCGGATATCAATGGTCTGGCCAAGCGGATGATCTGAGTCGGGCCGAGTAGGAACGCCAATATAGTCTCGGACGATCATCTGGATTCTGGCGGTGTAGTGTCTTGGCCCCGCGCAAAGAGGTTCGTAGACGTCGTAGTCGTTCGGGCTGGTGGTTTGACGTGTTTGACGAGATGGAGCGGATGGACCGGCTTATGGATGATATGATGCGGAAGGCAGTCGAGATGCCGAAGGCGCAGGAGGGAGCCTCACCGTTCGTGTATGGCTTCTCCATGTCTGTCGGTCCTGACGGGAAACCAGTCATACGGGAATTCGGAAATGTGGAGCCGGGTGCACGGGGTCCGCTCGTCAAAGAAGAGCGAGAGCCGCTCGTCGATGTGATGGATAACGGGAAGGAGGTGGTGGTGGTCACTGAGCTGCCGGGGGTCGAGAAGGACGACATCAAGCTAGAATCGACCGACCGGGCCTTGAAGATCAGTGTGGAATCGGCGAAGAGACGCTACCTGAAAGAGCTAGAGCTGCCGCACATGGTTGATCCCCGGACTGCGAAGGCCACATACAAGAACGGGGTGCTAGAGGTGCGGTTCGCGAAGAGCGACGAGAAGAAACCCACACGACCCATACAAGTAGAATAGGCTTCGAAGAAGGATTACGAGAAACACCGCATCCGCGTCGCGAGAAAATTTTCAACCCCCATTTTTCTAGAGGCCTTTCGCCAGTTGAAACTGTTCTGGGCGAGTCTCGCGTTTCCACGCGCAGAGTTGAACGGTCGACCGTTTTCCCGAGTGCAGTTTAAGCGTAGAGGTCAGCGTGAAGATCTCGCGATTTCAGATCGCCTGCCGCGATTCGGGATCAGGGCTTGTTCCGAGCGATTTCCTGGGTCAACTATGTCGTCTTTTCTGCTTGGAAAAGTAAGTTCTTGCTCGTTCTCCTACTATTCTTACTCTAAAAAGTATGTTCTTGTTCGATGAAAACCCTGAAAACAGAGAAGCCTGCAAGATCGTCAGGAAGTGGATTGGAGCGCCCCAACCTCCCAGACCCTCTACGACCAAGACCCATAGAACCGCTGCCCTCACCACTCCGGCCGGGACAGTACATTGGACCACGAGAAGAGGAACTCGGAAGAATACTCAAAGAAATACTAGACAAGCTAACAACGATAGAAAACAGACTCAAAATAATAGAAGAACAACTCAAGACAAGACGCTGACAATCGAGCCTTATTGACGAGAGGTCTTCGAGTATTCCAGCTCGGATCTCGCCGCCATTATGAAATCGTTCTGGCTCAAGCCCTTGATCGCGTGGGTTGACAACACTACTCTGACCCGACGCCAACCGATGAAAAGGTCTGGATGATGATTCTCAAGCTCAGCAATCTTTCCCAATGAATACGCAAAATCAAGACCCGCAAGATAGGACTTGAAACGGAACTCTCTCTCGATAGTACCTGACTGAAGAACCCAACCCGGCAGATCGTTCAAACGCTCGCTTGCCTCATCCACTGTGAACGGTTTGGCGTCATTGCAAGGAACACACTTTCCTGACGCTAAACGACGGATTCCCTCAACTCCTGATGCATTTTGCATGTTGACAGTAGGCTCGGAGCTAAGGAAAAAGTTTGCAGGGTCGCTATCTGGAAGAGAAGAATTATCTTACGATCAAACTTACCGAACTATTAAGTTGTTTGATGTTCAGAAGATGAGAGCGTGAGACTAGCACCGGCAGATCTACCATCGCGCCCTCCAATTTCTCTGAACAGAACAAGGGAATTCCAGGCGCCGACAAGTGTAGATGTTCTGGTGCCCAGCTTGAAGGAGCTTAGTAGCGAATTCGTAGCGCACATTCGCAGTCGAATCCCGGTCCATTGTATCCTTACGTCTTCAGCAATTGGGCCGGCAAGAGCCCGGCAAGAACTCATCCAACGCGTGGACACAGATTGGTTCTCCTTTGTTGATGATGATGTCAAGCTGAGACCGGATTGGTGGTCGGCGGTGACTGGAATGATTGGACCAGACGTGGGAGGAGTTGAGGGCCTGTGGAGCTACTTGGCCGGGGACAAGAGGGTCGATGATTACACGCGTGCTATGGCGCGATTGTCAAAGCTCCTGCGTCAAGAATCCTGGAGAGACAGAATCGACAGAGCTTTCACCGGCGACACTCTCCTCCTGGCGGAAGCTGTCAAGAATATTCGCATGCCGAACATACCTGTCTGGGAAGATGAATACATCCGTCGCTGGGTCGAGAAGAATGGCTACAGGTGGCTGAGGACGCCGAAGGTCGTGTGCGACCATCTACGCACCTACAATCTGAAACCATCCTACAACGTGGGCAAATACGGCTATTATATGGGAAAACTGAGGGTGAGGAGCCAGCTCAAACGACTATCGCAGCTTCCAATAAAGGTCCTATTCTCCCTGGCCTACACAGGCAATCCAGCGACCGTAGCGTTTGCGATCGACAAGGATGTGAATATTTTCAAGGGCGCCCTTCAAGCATATGTTCAACGTAACAGCGGCTCCCCACTCTACTCTCTAGCCCAGCCATGAGAATTGTCATCGTTCACCCAAGAATGAGTCTGATGGGCGGCGGAGAAAGGGTCGCGATCCATTCAATCAGAGAAGCGCTGAGAGAAGGACATGAGGTGTATCTCGCGACCGAAGAGTTTGACGTTGACAGTTTTGAGGACTTTTTCGGGGTCCAAGGCTTGTTCAAGAATGTCCAGCTACTCACCTATCCACCCTTTCGGCGAATAATTCCTAAGGCTGTACTCTACCAGAGACTCATCTATAACCAATCGAGGTTGCGAAAGATTGTTTCCAAGAGAAGAGCATTCGATCTGATATTGAACACGGCGGAAGTAGCCAACCAACCTTCCGCTCGATTGCCAGCGATAGAGTACTGTTACTTCCCAGAATATTTCAGCCACTTGGAATCCGACCGGCTATCAGGACTCTGGGAAATGTACTATTGGCCGGCCCGAGTATTCTACCGTGATCGGGTCAGCCGCGTCGGCCGTCTCCTAGCAGTCTCTAATTTCACCAAACAGTTTGTGAGAGAGAAGTGGGGACGTGAATCAACGACTCTCTATCCTCCCTGCCCAATTGACTTGTACGATAATTTGGGGATTCCGAAGGAAGACTTGGTCATAACCGTAGGTAGAATAGCACCGGAGAAACGGATGGGACTCTTTTTGGAAATTGCCCGAAAACTGCCTAACGTCGAGTTTGCAATAGTAGGAAGCATAGCAACAGAGAGGAGGTCCTATTACGAAAATCTGAGAGATGCCGCTCCGAGCAATGTCTCTTTCATATTGTCGCCTCTAAGAAAGGTGAAAGAGCTCCTGGGAAGGGCGAAGGTCTACGTTCACTCTGCCCAGAATGAGCATTTCGGTATCACCATCGTAGAGGCCATGGCCGCCGGTTGCGTCCCTGTGGTCAATGACAGCGGTGGACCACGCGAGATAGTCTCAGATGATGTAGGCTACCGATGGAATCACCTCGACGAGGCAGTAGGACATGTCTCGAACTTGATTAAGGACGAGAGTGCGCGAGGACGATTATCGAAGGCCGCGTCTGCTCGGGCGAGACAGTTTGCACCCGGTGCTTTCGAATCAGCACTCGGAAGAGTATTGCGCGAGTACGCGTAAAGACGACAAATGAACAACATCATAGCGTAAGAAGCAAAAACGAACGTTGCATCCCCGACGATCCTCCAAATAGCCTGATCCTCGCCGACGCAAGAAACATCTAAGTTGACCCAGTCCTTCTCATTATCTAGAGCGAAACAGCCCTTTGATTCTCCGCAAGCGTTCGCCTGGATGGTCATTGATTGACTGGCTGAAGCATCTCGCTATTTCTTGGAACTGGCACATGGCGGGCGACGAGACTGTTAGGATTGGCCCGTACGTAGCTGAACTCACTCCTTACTATTTCGAACTCATGTGGCGAGAGTGGCAGTCTTGGAAGAAATGGTATCTTCCCCCGTGGTCGCTCAAGGGAAAAGTAATTCTGGACGTGGGGGCAGGGTGTGGTGAAACTGCCCTCTTTTACTACCTCCACGGGGCAAGGAGAGTAATCGCCGTCGAACCTGAGTCCTCACTTGTTCCTCTCCTGAAAAAAAACATGGCTCATAACAAGTGGGACATGGAGGTAGTAGAGAGTCCATTCCATGCTTCAATGCTAGACTGGAATTTCGACTTCATGAAAATGGACGGGGAAGGTTGTGAGGCTCAACTCCTGACATCGAACTCTCTCCCGCCATGTGCTATCGAGGGTCACAACAAGAGAGTCGTCGATCGTCTTAGAGACAGATTTGAGACGAATATCTTGCCGCAGAAGGATAACTGGATCCTTCAGAATTTCGCCGAACTACCCCTTCGCGCACGTAAAGAATCAGAAGGCACTGGGCCATAGTGCGCAGTTACGTAGCTGTGACAATCAGTAGAAGACAGGAAACGTTCTCGTTAGGGATTCCCTTCTTCTGCTATGCAGAGGAAAGCAGGTATGACAGGTACAAGGACCAGCGTGAAGAAACCTACTACGTTTGCGAGAAGCGAAACAGGGCAATGACCAAGGCACTGAAGAACTATCCCGCGGCGACACACGTACTCAGTCTTGATTCGTACTACCTGAAACAGGTAGCTCCCCTGAAAGAACTGATTAGGATGTATGAAGAAATCAATGACGACAACGTTATCCTCGGAGGGCCCATCTGGTATTATAGACTGAACAGG
>Ga0209239_1000818_pt1 | contig 18216 bp, 13 predicted proteins | sample GraSoi013_2_20cm_FD_185824 | JGI IMG/M metagenome (GOLD analysis project Ga0209239, IMG submission 185824) | Grasslands soil microbial communities from the Angelo Coastal Reserve, California, USA - Sample 10_02_2013_2_20cm (SPAdes) (version 2) | ecosystem: Environmental > Terrestrial > Soil >...
CGTTCTGCTCGACCGCAACAACTATCACCTCTTTCAGCCGCTGCTCTACCAGGTCGCGACCGCCGGCCTCGAGCCCGAGCAGATAGCCAAGCCGGTTCGCGCCATTCTCCGGGGCCAGAAGAATTTCGATTTTCGCATGGTCGAGGTGACCGGCGTCGATTTCGCGCAGCGCCGCCTCGCTACGAGCGGTGGACCCATCTCCTACGATTTCCTCGTGCTCGCTCACGGCGGCGAGACGAACTTCTTCGGGCTCGACTCGATGATGAAGCACGGTCTGGGACTCAAGGACATCGGCGACGCCGTCACCATTCGCAATCACGTGCTCACCTGTTTCGAGCAGGCGATGTTGGAGACAGACCCCGAACGGCGGCGCGCGAAGCTGACGTTCATTGTCGTAGGCGGCGGACCGACCGGCGTCGAGATGGCGGGCGCGCTGTCGGAACTGATTCGGCTCGTGCTGGTGAAGGATTATCCCCGGCTGAATATCAAGGATGTCCGGATCCTGCTGCTGGAAGCCACGGACAAGCTGCTCGCGTCTATGCCGGAGCGATTGCGCGAAGCGGCCGGCAAGACGCTCTGGCGCAAGTGGATCGACGTGCGCTTCGGGGCGACGGTCGCGGACTTCGATGGTGAGCAAATTCGACTCAAGAGCGGCGAGATCATTCCCGCGCACACCGTCATCTGGGCCGCCGGCGTGCGCGCGGCGGGATTGAGTGCCCGGCTTGGTCTCCCAACCGCGCGCCAGGGTCGTATCGCTGTTGAGCCCACCCTGCAGGTACCGGGGCATCCCGAGGTGTACGTCATCGGCGACGCCGCGTACCGCGAACAGAACGACGATCCATTGCCGATGGTTGCGCCGGTCGCGATCCAGATGGCGGAGACGGTAGCGCGGAACATCGCGCGCGCGCTGCACAACAAACCGCTGCAGCAATTCCGCTACCACGATCAGGGCACGCTGGCGACGATCGGCCGGAACGCCGCTGTCGCCCATGTCTTCGGACTTAATCTCAGCGGCTTCCCCGCCTGGGTCATGTGGCTGGTCGTGCACATCATCCAGCTGATCGGTTTTCGCAACAAGTTGTTTGTGCTGCTCAACTGGGCGTGGGACTACTTCTTCTATGAGCGGGCGGCGCGATTGATCACGCGTGACTGAGTGGTGGGCAGCTGCGGCGTCCGCCGTACGATGCCGCTCCAACCGCACGTCAGACACCAGCGGTGCTCGACGGACGGTACGAGGTGCCGCAGCACCGGATGCCGGATCAGACTGAGGTCGGAGGCGCAGCGAGGACACACCCGCGTCGCAGGCAGGATCAGATAGACGACCACGATCACGATTCCTGCGCGCAGCAACACCGTCGCAAACAAGACCACCACGATCAGCATCTAGGCAGCCATCTCCCGCAGAAAGTCGCCGATGCGTCGTTCGAGCTCCGCCAGCTCGACCGGCTTGACCAGGACCCGGTCGCGAGGCACGTCGGCCAACCCGCGACCCGCGAGGTGCGTGATGTCGCCTGAGAGGAACAGCACTCGCTCCGCGAGGCGCGGCTGCTCCTCCAACAGTCGCTCGTAGAACTCCGCGCCATCCATCCGAGGCATGCGCAAATCCGCCAGGATCACCTGAGGCTCGAAGCCCCCGCGGATCCGCTCCAAGGCCGCCGCGCCATCACCGGCCTCGGTGACCTCCGCGCCGCGCTTACCGAGAAAGCGCGCCATCGGCCGGCGGATCGGCTCTTCATCATCGACCAACAAGACTCGAATACCCGCCAGGCTCGCTTTGGTCGCTTGGGCAGGAGGGGCAGGAGCGGGGGCCGGTGCGCTGCGCGCGGGCACAACTGGAACGGTTCCGGGCGCGCAGGGCAGCCACACTCGAAAGCGCGCGCCACGTTCGGCATGCGCCACCAGCTCCAACTCTCCTTCCGCCTCGCGCACCAACTGGCGCGAGATGTAGAGGCCCAGCCCCGTCCCGCGGCGGCCTTTGGTGCTCGCAAACGGCCGGAACAGGCGTTGGATGATCTCCGCGCTCACGCCGGGCCCATTGTCCGTCACCGTGACGCAAACACGATCGCCGCCCCCGCCGCCCTCGGTCACGGAGCTGTCGACGGTGAGACGGCGGGGCGGTTTGACCGTGCGCAGGGCATCGATGGCATTGCTCAACAGGTTGACCACCACCTGCTCCAGCCGATTGGCGTCCCCGACGACTGCCGGCAGACCGGGGTCGAGCCGGCCTTCGAACGAGATCTCGTCGATGCTGAAGCGGTACGACACCAGGTCGATCGCGCTGCGTACGACGTCATTCATGTTGACCGCGGCCGCGCGTTTCTCTCCGGCGCGGACGAAGCGCAGCAACCCACGCAGCAGTTTGGCGGCCCGTTGCGCCTGCCGCAGGATGTTCTGCATTTCGCTCCGTTGCTCCGCGGGCAACTGGCCGTCCGACAGCCGCAGCTCGGCGTGACTGGCGATCGCCATCAGCGGGTTATTCACTTCGTGGGCGACTCCGCCCAGCAGCTCGCCCGCCGCCGCAAACCGCCCCTGTTCTTCGGCCCGATCGCGCAGCACGCGGGTCATCTGATTGAAATGCGTGGTGACTTTGCCGAGCTCGTCGTCGCGCGCGACCGGGACCTGCGTGCTCAGATCACCATCGGCGACCCGCTTGATCCCCTGTTCGAGAGCCGTGAGCGGCTTCCACATGCGGCGGCGCACGATCAGGAGGGCAATGGGAAGGAGGATCGCGCCGACAATGACGACAATGACGGCCGTCGAGCCGAGATTTCCCGTGAGCGCGAGCGTCAGCGCCGCGCCGTAGATCATCGCCGCGACGACCGCGCCGACGATAAGGAGACGCAGGCTTGTCATGGAATCCAAAATGCAACTATTTCGGCTATCCGTGCCACTAGACGGAACCCTTCAAGCGGCCTAATCTCCTCGTTCCCAAGAAAAACTCTTCACACCACTAAGGTGTTTACGATGCGTCCAATCATTGCCCTGCTGGCGTTCGGCGTCCTCGCGTGTTCAAGTGCCAGTTCAGCGTCCTCCAAGCAGCCGCCGGCTCCGGCACCGGGTCCGACCCATCAGGACACTTCGCGCGCCGGCGGCGGCCGCCAGGCTCCCGCTGACGGCATCGCACCAAAGCCCTATAACCAGGTCATCACGTCGCAGGCGGTGACCGACTCAGGTGTGTTCATCATCCACCGCATCAGCGACAAGCTGTATTACGAGATCCCGCGCCGCATGTTGGGACGGGAGTTCATTCTCGTGGTGGACCGGCGCGGCACGATCCGGGGCGTGGGCTACGCGGGCGAACAGATCGCCGCCCGCGCCGTGCGCTGGGACCGCTTTGGCAATCACGTCCTCCTCCGATTGATCAGCTACGCGATGCGAGCCGACTCCACGCTGCCGGTTGCGCGCGCGGTCGACCTCTCCAACACCGCTCCCATCATCAAGAGCTTCGACATCGCCGCCTGGAGTCCGAAGGATTCCAATGCCGTGATCGAGGTCGGCGGCCTCTTCACGACCGATGTCTCGGAGCTGAATGTGCGCCAGCTGGGGGTGCGCGTGCGGCGCTTCGATCCGACGCGCTCGTTCATCGAACGCGCCAAGAGTTTCCCGATCAACGTGGAGGTCACGGCACTCCAAACGTTCGAAGTGGATTCGCTGCCGCCGGCGCCGGGTTCTCCGCCCGATCGCTCGCTCAACTCCATGACGATTCCGACGAATTTCTCGATGGTGCTGCTGCCGGACCACCCCATGATGCCGCGCCTCTGCGACAACCGGGTGGGATTCTTCTCCGTGAGCTATGAGGATTACGGTTCCGAGAATGCCCGCGTGCCGACGCGCTGCTACATCACGCGCTGGCGGCTCGAGCCCAAGGACCCGAACGCCGCCGTCAGCGATCCGATCAAGCCAATCGTGTTCTACATCGACCCCGCCACGCCACCCCGATGGGTGCCCTGGATCATCAAAGGCGTGGAGGCGTGGCAGCCGGTGTTCAGGGCCGCAGGTTTTTCAAACGCCATCATTGCCAAGCCCGCGCCGACGCCTCAGGAGGACCCCGACTTCGATCTCGACGACGCGCGCTACTCCGCGGTCCGCTGGCTGCCATCCACGATCGAGAATGCGTATGGGCCGCACGTCAGCGATCCGCGCACCGGTGAGATCCTGGAGTCGCACATTGGCTGGTTCCACAACATCACGAGCCTGCTGCAGGCGTGGTACTGGGTGCAGGCCGGCGCCGCCGACGCGCGCGCGCGGAACCTTCCGTTCCCCGACTCCGTGATGGGCAAGATGGTCGCGTACGTGGCGACGCATGAAGTCGGGCACACGCTCGGACTGCCGCACAACCAGCTCTCGTCCGGCTACTATCCCGTCGACTCGCTGCGCAGTGCGAGCTACACGCGCGCGAACGGCACGTCCTATTCGATAATGGACTACGCGCGCAACAACTACGTCGCGCAGCCCGGCGATTCCGCCGAGCTGATGCCCAAGCTCGGGCCGTGGGACTATTACGCGATCGACTGGGGCTATCGCCGGATTCCCGGCGCCAATCGGCCCGAGGCCGAGCGGCCGGTGCTCGACTCGCTGGCGCGCTTGCAAGATGACCACCCCTGGTTGCGGTTCGGCAACCCGGACGGCATCGATCCGCGTACGCAGACGGAGGCACTCGGCGACGACCCCGTGAAGGCCACGCGATATGGCCTTGCTAATATCAAGCGTCTCGTGCCGATGCTGTTACCTGCCGCCACGACAGATAAGCTCGAGGACTACGATCTCCTGAACGACTTGTATGATCGGCTGGTAGGGCAGTGGGGCCTCGAGATGAACCACGTCGCCGTCGTCGTCGGCGGCGTGTGGCGGCACGAGAAGTATCCCGATCAGGCCGGTGTGATTCACACTCCGGTTCCGAAAGCCCGCCAGGCGGAAGCGGTTCGGTTCTTGAATGAGGAAGCGTTCAAGACGCCGGCGTACTTCCTCGACTCCGAGGTGTTGCGGCGCATCGAGCCGAGCGGATTCGTGGACCGCATTCGCGTGCGCCAAACCGCGTTGCTAAGCGCCCTCTTCCAGGATCAACGTCTGGCACGGCTGGCGGAGCAGGGGGCGACGCTTCCCGCCGGCACCGCCTACACCCTTTCTGATCTGTTTGCGGACGTGCGCCGCGGCGTCTTTTCGGAGCTCGAGTCGGCGCAGCCGTCCGTGGATGCGTACCGGCGCAACCTGCAGGAAGCGTTCGTGGATCAAATGGACCGCCTGATCAACACGCCGCTCGTGACGCTGCCGCCACCTCAATTCGCGTTCTTCCCCGGCGTCACCGCGACCAACCGGCCGACGGATGCTCGCGCGCTGGCGCGGTTCGAGCTGCAGGGCTTGCAGACCAGTCTCCGCGCCGCGGCTCCGAAGGCCCCCCCGGGCGATCGGTCGACGCGCGCCCACTTTGTCGACCTCCAGGCGCGGATTGACCGCGTGCTGAATTCGCGCGAGCCGGGGGTGCCGCGGTGAGTTACAACGGTCGGTGGGGCGGTTCGGCGGTTCGGCGGTTTGGAGTCGCAGCGGCGATTCTTCTAGCCGCCCAACCGCTCAACCGCCTAACCGCCCAGTCATTCGAGCAGCGTCTCATCGCCATCCCCGACACGGCGAGCGTGCGCCAAATGTCCCGCGACCTCTCGGCGGTGCCGCACATGGCGGGGACGCCCGCCCAGGCGGCGACGCGCGATTATGTCCTCGAGCGCCTGCGCTCGTGGGGCGTGGACGCGTGGAGCAAGGAATACACGGTCTACATCCCGCAACCCGATGTCGTCGCCGCGTGGGTCATTCCAGGTCCGCGCGCCAAGGCGGCCCAGCTCTCGTTGCCGGAGCCGGGGAAGGGACCGCAAGTCCCGCCGTTCAACGGGTACACGGGCGACGGTGACGTTACGGCCGAGGTCGTCTACGTCAATTACGGGCTGATCGAGGACTACAAGACACTCGATTCATTGGGGATCAGCGTGCGCGGCAAAATCGCTATCGCGCGCTACGGTCGCTCGTTCCGCGGCATCAAAGCGCGCGAGGCGCAGAAGCGTGGCGCCGTGGGCCTGATCGTCTACTCGGATCCTCAGGACGACGGATACTTCCGCGGCGACGTCTACCCTAAGGGTCCGATGCGTCCCGCAGACGGAATCCAGCGCGGGAGCATGATGAACGGGAATGGCGATCCGACGACGCCGGGATGGGCCTCGATCGAAGGCGCCCGGCGGCTCCCAGAGGATTCACTCGATATCCCAAGCATTCCGATCATTCCTATGAGCTACGGCAACGCCCGTCGCCTCCTCGAGCCAATGGAAGGGCCGTCCGTCCCGCAGACCTGGGAGGGCGCGCTGCCGTTCCGGTATCACGTCGGCCCGGGGCCGGTGCGCGCGCGGCTGCGCGTGAAAACCGAGCGCGGAACGCGGGGGGGCGGGGGCGGCTTCCACAAGATCTGGAACACGGTTGGCATGATTCGCGGGGCGCGGTGGCCTGATGAGTGGGTGGTGGTGGGCGGCCATCGAGATGCCTGGGGACCGGGCGCCCGCGACAACGTGAGCGGAACGGTGACGGTGCTGGAGACAGCACGTGCGTTCGCGACGCTCGCACACCAGGGATTACGGCCGGCGCGCACGCTCCTCTTCTGCAGCTGGGACGCGGAGGAATGGGGCCTCATTGGGTCGACGGAGTGGGTGGAGGAGCTCGAGGATTCGTTGCGCGCTCATGTCGTCGCGTACATCAACGAAGACGGTACCTTCTCGGGGCCGACGTTCAGCGGTGCTGGATCGCCCTCTCTGAAGCCGCTATTTCGCTCCGCCACCCAGGTCGTTCCCGATCCCGTCGGGCCCGGCACCGTGTACGACGTGTGGCTCAAGGCGCACAAGGGCGACACGACAACGCTGACCTTCGGGAATTTGGGCGGCGGATCCGATTTTGCCGGGTTCTATCATCACCTCGGCATTCCCGCGGGCGGGATCGGGTTCGACGGTCCCGACGGTATCTATCACTCGATGTACGACTCGTACGACTGGATGACGCGGTTCGGCGATCCCAGCTACAAAGTCCATCGCGCCGGCGCCCAGCTCGTCGGGGTGATTCTCGCGCGCCTAGCCAACAGCGACCTGGTACCGCTCGACTACGCCGCCTTCGGCACGGAGATGAGCACGCTGGTCGCGCAGCTCGATTCCGGGATTACGCGGAAACAGTGGACCGCGAGCGTGAGCACGCAACCGTTAAAGGACGCGCTCGATCGCTTCACCGCGGTGGCGCGCGCGTTCGATGCCGCGCGCGACAGCGCGCTCCGCCGGTCGGGAGGGGTGGATACCCTGCGCGCGGAGCGCGTCAATCATGCACTCATGCAGGTAGAGCGGCGCCTCACGCGGCCCGCGGGCCTCGTGACGCGTCCCTGGTTCCGGAGCCTGCAGTTCGCGGCGGACGTCGACAACGGCTACGCGACGATGGCGTTCCCCACGGTCAATGAGGCGATTCGCTATGCCGATGCCGCGACGGCCAATCGCGAGCTGGCCGATCTCGTGGCCCGCGTGGACCAGGCGCGCGCTGCCCTGGTGGAGGCGGCGGCCGCTTTGCGGTAAATTGGCAGACCAGACGGGACAGGAGATGCCTCATGACGGATACCGACAGCCGCGCTCGCATCATCACCTATTACGCGATCTGGGCGACGATCTGCGCCGCCGTCGCCGGCTTCGTGGTGGCCCTGCTTCACACCTGGTTTTTTAGCTATCACCCTGGGCGATCAGCACTTATTGAAACACTGTTCAGCGGCAGCGTGGCGGCTGTTGCGATCGCCGCCGGACAGGGCGCCGTCGCCTTGGTGACCGGAAGTCTGCTTGTCCAGCTCGGCCGCAGCCTGCAATACACCGTCCTGCTGGGACTCCTGATCGGCCTCTTTGATTTCGCGATGTACTTCATTCAGATGGCGGTGCCCCCGACGGAACTTGGCTGGACACCCGACGTGATCATCCTGGCCGCTGCAACAATCGCGATTACGGCTGCAGGCTCGAGAAAATCAGCCGGCGCCGGAGCGGGGGCGGGGGCGGGAACCACAATGTCAGGAGCGTAATCCCGAGTGGCGGACGATCGTCTCGAACAACTCGAACGACGCGTCGCCGAACTAGAGAGTCTGGTCCGGCAGTTGGTCGTCCGCGCCGTCGCCGGGGCGCCGGCGGTCCGCGACCGCCCGACACGCGAGCCACCTCCCAGCGCCTCACCGGCGTCCAACGCGCAGTCCACATCGCCCGCGCCACCGCGCGTCGTTGTACTACCGAAAATCGAAGTCCTTCCAACTCCTCCAGATCGCGTCATCGATTGGGAACAGTGGATTGGCCAGCGCGGCTTGCTGGGAGTCGGCGTGCTGGCGCTGCTGGCCACGGGTGGGTTCTTCCTCAATTACGCGATCCAGCATGGTTGGATCCCCCCGGCTGTGCGAGCCACCGGTGCGATCGCTGCCGGTGCTGCCCTCGCGGTGTGGGGCGATCGCCTGGTGCGGCGTGGCATGCTTCGGTATGGCGCCGCGATCATAGGTGGCGGCGGCGGCCTGGTCTACCTGGGCATCTGGGCGGCTGCCGGACCGTACGCGTTGCTCGGCCGCGAGGTAGGCGTGCTGCTGCTCGCCGTCACGAGCGGAGTCGTGGTTGCGCTGGCCGTTCGCCACGAGGTGGAAGCGCTCGGTGTCTGGGCCTTAGTCGGCGCATACCTCGCACCCATTTTCCTCGCCGGCCCCGAGCCGGAGCCGGCAAAATTCCTCGCATACATGGCGGTCATCGGTACGAGCTGGCTGCTCCTGGCCAGCCGCGTGAATTGGCGCGTGACGTTCGACGTGGCATTGGTGGGTTTTTTCCTTCTACCGGCCTCGCTCATTCCAGACGGGCTGAACAGCACGATAGGCGTGAACTACGGCGTGCTCGGCGGCGTCCTCGCGTTGCTCGCCACGGAACCGAAGCGATCGACTTCATGGCCTGAAGCGCGCCTGGCCGCACTGGTCATGGTGTGGACGGTGCTGCTCGCTGTGTCTGAGGCCAGCACCCTGCGGTGGACCGCGCTCTACGGTGGTTTCCTCGTTACGGCAATCGTGTGGTGGCAGCAGCTGCGCACCACGCCTGTGGCCGGGGTCGCGGACAATCGCATGTCCGTCGAGATCATCGTGTACTTGACCCCACTGCTGCTCGTAGCGCTCGCCGCGTTCAGCCCGCCGAGCGCGCTCGTGCCCTGGGGCGGTGCGGTGCCGCTTGCATTGGCCGTGCTCTACCTCGGGAGCGGTTGGGTTCCCCGCACAATGCATTTGGTCGCCATGGGATTGGCTCTGCTTGCGCTCGCCGTATCGGGCCAATGGGATGGTGCCGTCGTCGCCGCCGGCTGGGCGATCGTTGCCGCCATAGCCGGTGCGAGTGGCCGTTGGGCGCACCGCCCCGGCGCGTCCGAAGTCAGCGTGATCATCGCGTCGTTCGCGTTTCTTCAATTGTTCAGCGTCGCGGAGGCGCTCCGCTCGGCGAACGATCCGGCGTTCACAGGCAACTGGTCGCTGGCGTGGTACGTCTGTCTGGCGGGCCTCACGCTGACTGCGTTTTCGTGGACACCGAGACCCACTCCCGCCGTCGAAGACAATGTGAGCGTAGCGCTTTGGTCGCTCGCCGCCGCCACTCTACTTGTTGGTGGCTCGCTCGAGTTGGCGCGCATCTTCGACTGGGCGACGTTCCCCGCCACCGCGGCGCTCCTCCTGTACTGGATCGCGTTTGCGGTTATCCTGGTGCTCGGCGCATCGCGGTTGCAGCCGGCGATGCGCGCGCTGGCAGTGCGCATCGCACTCTTGCTCGTGAGCGCCGCTTATGTGCTGCTCTTTTTCATACTCAGTGGCGCCCGGCCGGCAGGCGATCGCGCCTTCTCCGGTGTTTGGTCGCTAGGCTGGAATGCGTGCTGCATCGGCGGGGTTCTCGCTGCGCGCTGGTGGCCGGCGGATGAGCGACTCCCGTCGAACCTACGGTTCGGCCGCGCCGCCCTTTGGTGGATGGCCGGCGGCTGCCTCCTGGCGGGCGGCTCGATCGAGCTGCACCGGGCGTTCACCAGTGAGCTGGCGGGCGACCTGGCGATCAGCACGTTCTGGCTCGTCTACGCTGGCGCGCTGGTCACCGCAGGATTCCGGCTCGATCACAAAACGGTCCGCTCCGCCGGACTCGGCGTCGCGGCGCTCGCGGCATTGAAGATCGTGCTTTACGACTTGTCGGCTTTGGAGGCACTCTATCGGGTGGGAAGCTTCTTCGTGTTGGCGCTGATCACACTGGCGGTCGCCTACGCCTATAACAAGAAAGCCAAGGCATCTAAAGCTTCGGCAACGTAATTCCGCGCTGGGCCTGATATTTCCCTTTCTTGTCCTTGTAAGAAATCTCGCACTCGTCTCCTTCATCGGCCGTAAAGAACAACACCTGCGCGATGCCCTCGTTGGCGTAGATCTTCGCCGGCAGGGGTGTGGTGTTTGAGATTTCGAGCGTCACATAACCCTCCCACTCCGGCTCGAACGGCGTCACGTTGACGATGATGCCGCACCGAGCGTACGTGCTCTTGCCCACACAAATCGTCAGCGCGTTCCGAGGAATCCGGAAATACTCGACCGATGTGGCGAGCGCGAAGGAGTTCGGCGGAACGATGCAGACGTCGCCGGCGAATTCCACGAAGGATTTTGGATCGAAGTGTTTGGGGTCGACGACGGCGGACAACGCATTCGTGAAAATCTTGAACTCCGGCGCGACCCGCATGTCGTAGCCGTACGACGAGACGCCGTAGGAGATCACGCCGTCGCGCACCTGGCGGTCGGCGAATGGCTCGATCATGCGGAATTCCTTCGCCATGCGCCGAATCCAGCGATCGGATTTGATGGACATGGGGGCGCAATGTAATGGTGGCGCCGTCACTTACGCCACTCGATTCGGTTGACAACCCCCTGAGCGAGGAATAGCTTCCAGCCATCACTAGTGAATTTTTTCACGAGCTAGGATGCTGACCTACATCCCCCTCCTGATGTTAGTGGGCCTGGCCATTGTCGCCGCGACGACGATGATCGTGGCGTCCCATTTCCTGGGTCCCCGCCGGCCGACCGACGTGAAGGAACGGCCTTACGAGAGCGGCATGCCGCCGCTGGGCAACGCGCACGAACGTTTCTCCGTCAAGTTTTACCTGGTCGCCGTCTTGTTCATCCTGTTCGATATCGAGACTGTCTTTCTTATCCCGTGGGCGACGATCTTTCTCGGAAACGGCACCCTGTCGACGGGATTCCTGCTGGTCGAAATGCTGGTGTTCTTGCTGATCCTCTTTGTCGGCTACATCTACGTCTGGAAACGCGGCGCATTTCAGTGGGACTGACGGAATGAAACGAGTCGGCGAAGTCCAAAGCTCGAACTACCTGCTGGCCAAGTTCCACGATCTCGCGGACTGGGCGGTGAACTCGTCGCGCGCGAATTCACTGTGGCCGATGCCGTTCGGCACCGCGTGCTGCGCCATCGAGTTCATGGCTACGGCGGCCAGCCGGTTCGATTTTGCGCGCTTCGGCATGGAGCGCCAGGCGTTCTCGCCACGTCAGGCCGACGTCCTGATCTGTGCCGGGCGGCTGCCCTTCAAGCTCGCACCCGTGATCCGGCGCATCTACGATCAAATGCCGCAACCGAAGTGGGTCATTTCAATGGGGGCCTGTGCCTCGACCGGCGGCATCTTCGACAACTACTCGATGGTGCAGGGGATCGATACGATTGTGCCGGTCGACGTCTACGTGCCCGGCTGCCCGCCTCGTCCCGAAGGCTTGCTGTACGGCATTCTGCTGCTGCACAAGAAGATCAAGGGCGAGTCGCTGTTCGACGCCGTGCGGCGCCGCGACGAGCAACCGCTCGATGAGAAGGGTCTGCGGCTACCACCCGAGACGATCGACGAGATCTCCGAGCCGTTCGGCAATTCCGTCCACCAGTTTCGTTCTTCGTGATTCCCGGCGCCTTGCGAGAAGCGGTCGCGCGCGACGGCGAGACGATTGTCTACGTCCCGCGCGAACGGCTACTCGAGGTGATGACCTGGCTCAAGCACACGCCGGAGCAGGAGTTCGACTATCTCGTGGACGTCACGGCGGTCGAATACCGCGACCGCGAACGCCCGCTCGAAGTCGTCTACTTCCTGCGCTCCCTCAAGCGACGCGCGGACATTCGGGTCAAACTGGAGCTCGATCCTTCCGAGGAGCTCTGGGTCGACTCGGTGTGGGAGCTCTGGCACGGCGCCGATTGGCTCGAGCGAGAAGTGTTCGACATGTTCGGCGTCACGTTCCGAGGCCACCCCGATCTGCGCCGCATCCTGATGTGGGAGACCTACGCCGAAGGGTATCCCCTCCGTAAGAGCTTCCCGCTCCGCGGCCGTTTCTCGCGGGCGGAGCAGGTCCGCCAAGCGCTGAACGCGAATCCCGAAGCGCACTATTCGCTCGAAGAGCTGTCGATCGCCGACGCCGCCGGCGACCTACCGGATGAGATGCGTGATCGCCTGCGCCGCGGCGAGCGCGGCGTCATCCCCGAACCGCCCTCTCCATGAGTAAGCGGACCGTCGAGATGGCACTCGCCACGCCGGGGGTGGACGCCGAGGGACGTCCCACACGCGTCCCGCTGGCGACGCAGGAGCCCGACCTGGGCGGCGAGCATCTGCTGGTGAACATCGGTCCGCAGCATCCCGCCACGCACGGCGTGCTTCGGCTCGTGGTCGAGCTGGACGGCGAGACCGTCGTACGCTGCATCCCGCACGTCGGCTATCTCCACTCCGGGTTCGAGAAGCTGGGCGAGTATCGCCACTACAATCAGATCATCCCGCTCACGGACCGTACCGACTATTTGTCGCCGATGGCGAACAACGTCGGCTTCGCGCTGGCGGCGGAGAAGCTGATGGGAATCGACATCACGCCCCGCTGCACGGTGCTGCGCGTGATCGCCTGCGAAATGAGCCGCATCATCTCGCACATGGTCTGGCTCGGCACCACATCCATCGATCTCGGCGCCTTCACGCCGTTCCTGTGGGCGTTTCAGGAGCGCGAGCGGATCTACGATCTCCAGGAGATGTGGACCGGTGCCCGCCTCACGACCAGCGTGACGCGCGTCGGCGGGCTGATGGCGGATATTCCGGACCGCTTCGTCGAAAAGCTGCGCGAGTTTACGCAAACATTCCCGAAGACACTCGGCGAAATCGATCGCGTGCTGACGCGCAATGCGGTCTGGGTGGGGCGCACGCAGAACGTCGGCGCACTCACCGCTGCCGAAGCGACCAATTATTCGCTCTCGGGCCCGATGCTACGGGCAAGCGGCGTCGGCTACGACGTCCGCAAAGACAAGCCGTATCTCGGCTACGAGACGTACGACTTCGACGTCCCGGTCGGCGAGCACGGCGATGTCTACGACCGGTATCTCGTGAGACTCGAGGAATGCTATCAGTCGAACCGCATTCTTCAGCAGGCGGTGGACCGGCTTCCCGACGGACCGATCAATGTCGACGATCCGCGCGTGATTCTGCCGTCCAAGACTCGGGCCATGAGCGACATGGAAGCGATGATTTTCCACTTCAAGCAGGTCATGGAAGGGGTGAAGGCGCCCGTAGGGGAGGCCTACATCGGCATCGAGAATCCCAAGGGCGAGCTGGGGAACTATCTCGTGTCCGACGGAACGGCGAAGCCGGTCCGCTGGCGCATTCGGCCGCCGTCCTTCATCAATCTGTCGGCGCTGCCGAAGATGGCTGAAGGCCATCTCCTCTCCGATTTGATCGCAATCAACGCCTCCGTGGACATCGTGATGGGCGAGGTCGATCGATGACGGTGCTGGAGGACTACTTACCCATCTTCACCGGGAAGACGCTCGAGGAGCTGCACACCATCCTGGCGCGTTACCCCAACAAGCAGGCTGCCTTACTGCCGACGTTGTGGATCGCGCAACGCGAGCGCGGTTGGATCTCGGATCGGACGATGGCCGAGGTGGCCGAAGTGCTCGGGGTGACGCCGGCGTATGTGAAGGGCGTCGTCACATTCTACACGATGTACCACCAGCACCCGGTCGGCAAAAACTTCGTGCAGGTCTGCACCACCTCACCCTGCAACATCCGTGGCGCCGAAGGGGTCGTGAAGGCGTTTCTCGAGCAGACCGGCGCGGGCGACGCGGGAGCGACGAGCCAAGACGGCAAGTGGACGATCGTCGAAGTGGAATGTCTGGGCGCGTGTGGCTTCGCGACGCCGGTGCTCGTGAATGATGACTTCCTGGAAAATGTGACGCCGGAGAAAGTGCCGGAGATTGTGAAGAAGTACCGCTAATGGGCTTCCCTCACAAACCCCACCCCAAGGAAACCGTCGTCCTGTCGCAGTACTTCGGCGACGCCGACGCCCGCACTTATAAAGGATGGACCAAGCGCGGCGGCTACCAGGCGCTCGCGCAGGCGCTCAAGACCGATCCTGTCGCGGTCACGGACATCGTCAAGGAATCGGGGCTGCGCGGACGGGGCGGGGCGGGATTTCCAACGGGCCTGAAGTGGTCGTTCATGCCGAAGGAAAAGAAAAAGGCCCACTACCTCTGCGTGAACGCGGACGAGTCGGAGCCCGGCACCTTTAAGGACCGCGAGATCATGCGGTGGACGCCGCACGCGTTGCTCGAGGGGACGGCGATCGCCGCGCACGCGATCCGCGCCGAGGTCGTGTACATCTACATCCGCGGCGAGTTCACCGAGCCATGGACGATCATGGAGCAGGCGCTCGCCGAGGCGAACGCGGCCGGCGTCTTCGGCACCATCAAGGTCTATCTCCACCGCGGCGCCGGCGCCTACATCTGCGGCGAGGAAACCGCGCTGATGAACTCGATCGAAGGCAAGCGCGGCAACCCCCGGATCAAGCCGCCGTTCCCCGCCGCCGCTGGACTCTTTGGCCTGCCGACGACGATCAACAACGTCGAGACGCTGGCGGCGGTGCCGCACATCATCACGCGCGGCGCGGCCTGGTATAAGAGCCTCTGTCTCTCGAATCCGAAGAGCACGGGCACCAAGCTGTTTTCCGTGTGCGGTCACGTGCAGCGGCCCGGCAATTACGAAGTAACGCTGGGATTCCCGCTCAAGGACCTGATCTACGATATGTGCGGTGGGCCGCCGGCGGGTCGCACGCTCAAGGCATGCATCCCCGGCGGCTCGTCGGTTCCGATCCTGACGCGGGAGGAAACCGAAGCCTGTCTGCTCGACTACGAAGGCGTGGTCGAGCGAGGGTCGATGCTCGGCTCGGGCGGAGTGATCGTCTTCGACGACTCCGCCGACATGGTCTACCAGATCATGCGCCTGGCGAAGTTTTATGCGCACGAGTCGTGCGCCCAGTGCACGCAATGCCGGGAAGGCACCGCGTGGACGACGAAGATCCTCGAGCGGATCCTAGCGGGGCAGGGGAAGCCGAAAGACCTGGATCTGCTGCTCGATCTCGCGGAGAACATGACGGGCAAAACGATCTGCGTGTTGTCCGATTCGTGCGCCGCGCCGGTGGTGAGCGGCATTAAAAAATTTCGCGGTGAATTCGAGGCATATCTCGCAGGAAAGAGACAGGTGGTGATGGTCTGATGAACCGTGCGCTGAAGCGCCCTTTAGGGCACGGTAAAAACGGACGCGGACATTTCAACTGATGCCTGATCAGCTCATCAACCTCACTATCGACGGCGCCCCGGTCAGCGTGCCACCCGGGACGTTGGTCATTGAAGCGGCGAAGCAGGCGGGCGTCCTCGTCCCCCACTACTGCTACCATCCCGGCTTGCAGGTCGCGGGTGTATGCCGCATGTGCCTCGTCGAGATCGAGCAGGCGCCCAAGCTCCAGATCGCCTGCGCCACGACGGTCACCGAAGGAATGGTTGTGAAGACGCAAGGCCCGGCAGCGAAAAGCGCGCGTCAAAGCGTCCTCGAGTTCCTGCTGATTAATCATCCCCTCGACTGCCCCATCTGCGATCAGGCGGGCGAATGCGAGCTGCAGGACTTCGTCTTCCAGGAAGGGCGCCAGGGCACACGCTACGGCGAGTACGCGAAACGGTTCAATCCCGTCGAGGATTTCGGACCCGATGTCCTCTACGTCCCCAACCGCTGCATCCTGTGCACGCGCTGCGTCCGCTTCATGGAAGACGTGGCGCAAGAGCCGGTGCTCAACGTCTCCGAACGCGGCGACCGCGCGTTCATCGGCATTCATCCGGAAGCGCGACTCGACCACCCCTGGGCGGGGAACGTCGTGGACCTCTGTCCCGTCGGCTCTCTGCTCTCGAAGGATTTCCTGCACAAGGCGCGTGCCTGGGAGCTCGACAAGACGGCCTCGATCTGCACGGGTTGTTCCCAGGGCTGCAATATCTCGCTCGACACGCGCGATGAGGTCGTGGTGCGCGTCCGCCCGCGGCCGAATCTCGACGTCAATCGCTACTTCATCTGCGATCACGGCAGGATGCACTATCGCTGGATGAATCGCGGCGACCGGATCGAAGCACCGTTGATCCGTCGCGACGGCGAGCTCCAAGCCACAGACTGGGACGAAGCGTTCGACCGCGTCGTCGGCATCCTGCGCGGCGCCGCCGAAGGCAGGAAGGCCGTGGCATTGGTGTCGCCCGGCGCATCGTCAGAGGCGCTCGCCGAAGCAAAGCGGTTGCTCTCCGGCTACTCGTGGACTGGGGCATTCCAGGTCGTCATGGGTGAGGAAGCCCCGCTCGCTGGCGTACCGAACCTCGCCCTGCGCGCCGAGCGGGCACCCAACGCGACGGGCGCCGAGAGCCTGGGATACACGCGCGACTATGCGGCGGCCATTGCCGCAGCGAAGACGGCAGCCGTGGTGCTCGTGCTCGACGACCCCGACTGCGCGGTCGAGACCGATGGCGCGCTCCTCTACCTGGGCACGGTGCTCGGCAGCGACGCGCCGTGCCGCCGTGCCGACGTCGTCTTGCCGATCGCGAACGTCGCCGAAGAAGAGGGGACCTTCGTCAATCGCGATGGGCGCGAGCAGCGGTACTATCAGGCCAAGCCGGCGCCGGGCATGGCGCAACCGGCCGCTTGGGTGCTCGGGCAACTGGTCGACGCCATGGGTCTCGCGGGAGCGACGCGATGACGTTCTTCATCGTCTCTTCCGCGATCAAGGTGTTCGCCGTATTCAACCTGATCATGGTGGGCGTGGCGCTCCTGACACTCATCGAGCGACGCGTGTGCGCCTGGATGCAGGATCGACTGGGACCGAACCGCGTCGGGCCGCAAGGCATCCTGCAACCAGCCGCCGATGGGCTCAAGAACTTCTTGAAGGAAGAGACGTCGCCGGCGATGGCGGACAAGGCGCTCTTTACGCTCGCACCGATCGTGTCGTTCGTGCCGGCGCTGCTCACGTTCGCGGTCATCCCGTTCGCGGCGCCGCTGCCCACGCGGTGGGGCGTCGTCCCCATGGTCGTGGCCGATCTGCCTGTCGGCTTCCTCTATATCCTCGCGATCAGCTCGCTGGGCGTGTACGGGATCGTGCTCGCGGGATGGTCCTCGAACAACAAGTACGCGCTGCTCGGCGGGCTGCGGGCTTCGGCGCAGATGATCTCCTACGAGATCGCGCTCGGCATGAGCACGGTCGCCGTGCTGCTGCTCGCGGGCAACGTCACGCTGTCGCACGTGATCGCCCAACAGCAGGCCGCGCATGCCTGGTTCATCGTCCCGCTGTCGGTGGCGTTCGTGATTTTCTTCATCAGCGCCTTCGCCGAGACCAACCGCTTGCCGTTCGATCTTCCGGAAGCGGAGGCCGAGCTGATCGCCGGCTATCACACCGAGTACAGCGCCATGAAGTTCTCGATGTTCTACATCGCTGAGTACTCGAACATGGTGACGGCCTCCGCCCTGATGGCCACTCTCTTCTTCGGCGGGTGGGACATTCCGTTCACGACGTGGGACTCGACCGGCGATCCGAGCGTCCTGAAAACGTTGGCCACGCTGGTCGTCTTTGGCTTCAAGACGTTCGTATTCCTCTTCACGTACATCTGGGTCCGGTGGACGCTGCCGCGTTTCCGCTACGACCAGCTCATGGCGCTCGGCTGGAAGGTGCTGCTCCCGCTCTCCCTTTTGTATATCACCCTGCTCGCCGTCGCGATCTGGTTCATCCGGACCCAGCTCGGCTGGGAGTACGGCCCCGGCATGGCGTGGGCCCTTGGCGGATTGAATCTCGTGCTGCTGATCGCACTGGTGTGGTGG
>Ga0209239_1000820_pt1 | contig 18177 bp, 14 predicted proteins | sample GraSoi013_2_20cm_FD_185824 | JGI IMG/M metagenome (GOLD analysis project Ga0209239, IMG submission 185824) | Grasslands soil microbial communities from the Angelo Coastal Reserve, California, USA - Sample 10_02_2013_2_20cm (SPAdes) (version 2) | ecosystem: Environmental > Terrestrial > Soil >...
GGCCAGAAACTGCGCAGTCGATCGCAGAACAGATTCTGCGCGATTGCGTCGGCAGAAATATTCTCATTACATTTTGGGTCGCAGTTCCCGCGAAGACGGCTCCGCGCGCATTCTTCGATTTCCTCCAACAACAGGGTTATCTGCGCGTTTGGATTGATAACCAAATCGTTCGCGTGGATGCCGATCAAAAGATCAAGCGGCTCGGCGCGCGCGTGCAAGTCATTCAGGATCGCATCGCGATCGGTGAAGAAAATCGTACACGATTAGTTGAGGCAATCGAAACGGCGCTCCGTTTCGGAAAAGGTCAAACCAACATCATTCCGATACCGGAAACCGGAAACCGGAAACCGGAACGCACTGAGGATAAAGGTCAAAAACTATCCGGTATCCGCTATCCGGTATCCGCAATTCCCTTTTCCACCAGTTGGCACTGCGCCTATTGCGACCTCGATATTCGCCCGCCCACACCGGGCCTTTTCAGTTTCAATAACCCGCTCGGTGCGTGTCCGAAGTGCCGCGGCTTTGGTCGCACGATTTCCATTGACCTAAACAAGGCAATTCCAAATCGCAGGCTGAATATCAAACAAGGTGTCGTGCGCGTTTTCCGCGGCGAAGAATTTGGTGAATCGCAAAAGGATCTTCTTCGAGTGTGCGCGCGCAGGGACATCGATATCAATGTTGCGTTCGAGCAATTGCCGAAAGTCGATCAGGATTTTGTCATTAACGGAGAAAAGCGCTCCGGCGAATACGCCGACGACGATTACGAAAACGATCGTTGGTACGGCGTGCGCGGCTTTTTTCGCTGGCTCGAGAGCAAGACGTACAAGATGCATGTGCGCGTCCTGCTCAGCCGATATCGCGCTTATGTCACATGTCCAAGTTGCAACGGCGGCCGATATCAACCCGAAGCGCTGAATTACAAACTTTCCCCAATCCGCAATCTGCAATCCGCAATTCTTCTTGCTCTTCCTGACTTCCAAGCGCTTTCGATTTCGCATGCGCGGGACTTTCTCGGCAAAATCGACATCACTGCCGGTGACAAAGCCGCTCAGATGCTGCGTGACGAAATCTGCGCGCGCCTGAACTACCTCTGCGAGGTTGGCGTCGGCTATCTCACGCTAGATCGGTCGACGCGCACGTTGAGCGGCGGCGAAGTCCAGCGCGTGAACCTCACGACATGCCTCGGGGCGTCGCTCGTGAACACACTATTTGTGATGGACGAGCCCAGCATTGGATTGCACCCGCGCGATGTCGGCCAATTGGTGCGCTTAATGCACAATTTGCGCGACAAAGGCAACACGCTTCTGGTGGTCGAGCATGAGGAACAAATCATTCGCGCCGCAGATAGTTTGATCGATCTCGGTCCAGGCCGCGGCGAACGCGGCGGCGAATTGGTTTGGAACGGATCGCTCGATGATTTTTTCGCGAACGCTCCTCACCCATCACTCACCCGCGACTATCTCACCGGCCAAAAATCAATTCCGATTCCGAAATCGCGACGCAACTCGACATCATCAATCAAGATCGTTGGCGCGCGGGAGCACAACCTCAAAGACATCGATGTTGATCTGCCGCTTGGCGTGTTTGCGTGCGTGACCGGTGTTTCCGGGTCCGGCAAATCCACACTCGTCCATGATGTGCTTTATCGGAATCTGCTGCGTGCGAAAGCTCAGACCACGGATCAAGAACCGGGGGCGTGCAAATCGGTGATCGGCGCGCACCGGGTTCGCGAGGTAGTGATGGTCGATCAGGCGCCGCTGGCGCGCACACCGCGTTCCACCGCGATTCTTTATCTGGGTCTGTTTGATCGCGTCCGCGAATTGTTTGCCGCGCAACCGGAAGCGATGGCCCAAGGACTCACCGCAAGCGCCTTCTCGTTTAATTCCGGCAACGGCCGCTGCGAACGTTGCTCGGGCACAGGTTTTGAAAAGATTGAGATGCAATTTTTGAGCGATCTTTTCGTGCGCTGCGCAGAATGCGAGGGCAAACGTTTCCAGCCGCACATCCTAAAAGTGCGCCTGCATGACAAATCGATTCACGACGTCCTGGAGTTAACTGTCAGTGAAGCGATTCAATTCTTTGCACAGCTCGGGGATGAGCGAGGGCTTCAAATTTCGCACGGGCTCAAAGTACTTGACGAAGTAGGACTTGGTTATCTCCGACTTGGTCAACCCCTCAACACGCTTTCTGGCGGCGAATCGCAGCGGCTGAAATTGGTCGGGCACTTACGAGAGGCAGAAAACGCCCAACGCTCAGTGTCCGACGCTCAAAACTCAACGGGGGAAGCAATTGGCAATTTGTTCATCTTCGATGAGCCGACCACCGGACTGCATTTCGATGATGTGGCGATGCTGCTGCAGTTGTTTCAGCGGCTGGTCGATAATGGACATTCTATCGTGGTGATCGAGCACAACTTGGAGGTGATCAAGTGCGCTGATTGGATCATCGATCTCGGTCCAGAAGCGGGCGATGCTGGAGGCGAACTCGTGGCAGTAGGCACTCCCGAGCAGATCGCTGAGACAGAGAACTCGCACACCGGACAATTCTTGCGACACGTTCTTTCGAAATCTAGAAAAGCGCTGCCCATTATTGCGACCCAGCTACTTTCAACGCATGAATTTCACCGCGGCGAAAGACTCGACCAAGTAGCTGGGGAGGGACTTCAAAAAATCGCGTACGACTTCGAGAGATCCGGCGCTTACGCTCAGGATGACAGCATCGAGTTCGCGCGAGCGGCGGAAGCGGCTCCACGATTTCGCGCGAGTAGCCGGAACGGCGCCATCCACGTTCACGGCGCGCGAGAGCACAATCTCAAGAACATCGACGTTAAGATTCCGCGGGAGCAGCTAGTGGTGATTACCGGTTTGAGCGGTTCCGGTAAATCAACCCTCGCATTCGACATTTTGTTCGCCGAAGGGCAGCGGCGCTTTCTCGACAGCATGTCGCCGTACGCGCGGCAATTCGTCGAGCAACTTGAAAAGCCCGACGTCGATCTGGTTAGCGGATTGCCGCCCACTGTTGCGATTGAACAAAGGGTCACGCGCGGTGGGGGCAAATCCACTGTGGCGACGGTGACCGAAATTTACCATTTCCTTCGGCTTTTGTTTGCCAAAACCGGAACGCAATTTTGTCCCGACTGTGATTTACCGGTGGCAAAGCAGAGCGCGGCGTCGATCGTAAAGCAGATTGAAGGAGCCGCGAAACGCGGGCCGCTGAAGGTGCTCGCGCCGCTCGTGAAAGCGCGCAAAGGTTTTCATACCGATGTGGCGCGCTGGGCGGACCGCCAGGGATTCGACACGCTTTACGTTGATGGACGACTGGTCCCGGTCTCGCATTTTCGGAAACTTGAGCGTTTCAAGGAACACACGATCGACGTGGTCGTGGGCGCGATCGATCGCAAGCGAATCACGAAAGCGCGCGATGTTGTCCGGCGCGCACTGGAAATAGGACGCGGTACAGCGCGCCTGCTCGATTCAAAAAATCGGCTGAGCGTGATGAGTACCGAGATGAGCTGCCCAAGCTGTGGCCGTGCATTTGAAGAACTCGATCCGCGTTTGTTTTCGTTCAACTCGCCTCATGGCGCCTGCGAAGAATGCGGCGGCTTCGGCGAAATCTGGGACCAGGATGTACAAACAGGCGCGAGCGCTGACGGCGAATCTGTGCTGGAAAACGAGCTTGCCGCAGAACGGGAATCGGAGTGGATCGAGGAAGACGAAGCGCGCGAATGCCCGAGATGTCACGGCTCGCGGATAAACGCGGTGGCGCGCCATGTTCGTGTGCAAGGCCACACCATCGATCAATTCACCAACCTCTCGGCCAGCGAAGCAATGCGCAGAATTGATAGATTGAAATTCACAGACACCCATCAAGCGATCGCAGCAGGTCTTGTCCCAGAAATCCAACAGCGATTGCGTTTCATGGAAAAGGTTGGACTCGGTTACCTGGCGCTCGGGCGTTCGGCGAAAACATTGAGTGGCGGCGAATCGCAGCGAATCCGCTTGGCCGCGCAGCTTGGCTCAAATTTGCGCGGAGTCCTTTACGTGCTGGACGAACCGACCATCGGTCTCCACCCGCGCGACAACCTGCGCTTACTCGAAACGCTCACCGCGTTGCGAAACAAGGGTAATTCGCTGGTCGTGGTCGAGCACGATGACGAAACAATGCGGCACGCCGATCACATCATTGATCTCGGACCGAGCGCGGGTATCCATGGCGGCGAAGTGGTGACCACTGGCGCGCTGCGCGACATCGAGAAGAATCCGAATTCCGAGACCGCCCGTTGCCTCAGCACGCCGCTGTGTCATCCGATCCGCGGATCGCGCCGCTCCCTGCGGGACGTTGAAAACTGGATCGAAGTCCATGGTGCGCGCGCCAACAATTTGAAAGAAATCGATGTTCGTTTCCCAGTCGGGAGGCTCTCGGTGATCACGGGAATTTCGGGCAGCGGCAAATCCACGTTGATGCACGACGTAATCTGGCCAGCCGTGCGCGAGCAGCTAAACCAAAGGAAACGTGCGGGAAACGGCGATCTCTTCAAACTCATCAGCGGCGCGCAAGAGATTGAAGCGGTTTATGAAGTCGATCAGTCGCCGATTGGTAAAACGTCGCGCTCCACGCCGGGCACCTACGTGAAAGTTTTTGACGAGATTCGGAATCTGTACGCGCAACTGCCGGTTTCGCGCGTGCGCGGCTATTCTGCAAGCCGATTCTCGTTCAACGCCGAAGGCGGCCGTTGCGAGACATGCAAAGGTCAGGGCGTGATCAAACTGGAAATGAATTTTCTGCCGAGCAGTTATGTGCCCTGTGAAGACTGCCGCGGTCGCCGTTACAATCCGCAGACGCTCGAAGTTTGCTACAACGGAAAATCAATCGGCGACGTGATGGAGATGACGATTGAAGAAGCGGCGCAATTTTTTTCGGCGCATCCGAAAATTGCGCGGCCGCTTTCGCTGCTTGTCGATACCGGCCTCGGCTATCTCAAGCTGGGGCAACCAAGCCCGACCTTGAGCGGAGGCGAAGCGCAGCGGCTCAAGCTCGTGACACAATTAAAACGCGGAGTCAGCCGCGCAGCGGATGAGCGGATCCGGAAAATGCGCAAGCCGGGCTCGACATTGTATTTGCTCGAGGAACCCACCATTGGCCTGCACATGGCTGACATCGAGCTGCTCCTCAAGGTGCTGCACCGCCTGGTGGATGAGGGAAACACCGTCATCGTGATCGAACATAACGTGAGCGTGATCGCGGAAGCCGATTACATTGTTGATCTTGGGCCGGAAGCAGGTGACGCTGGCGGCGAAGTCGTGGCGTGTGGAACGCCGGAACGGGTCGCAAAAAATCGAGTGAGCCGTACCGCACCATTTCTGCGGAAAGTGTTGAACACATCACTCGCGAAAAAAGTACTGTCATTCTGAGTCGCGCAGACGGCGAAGGATCTCACGTTTGCCGACACGTCACTCGACGATTGCTTGCGTGACGATTCCAGCTTTGTGGAGGTCCCTCACTTCGTTCGGGATGACTTGCGTTTTAATTGCGGGTACCAGCGACATCAGTGACAATCGCGAAGCAAATGCTGGCTTATTATCTGCACAGTCTCAATCCGATCATTTTTCGGATCTACGATAACGTCGGGCCGCGGTGGTATGGCCTCGCGTATGTGCTCGCATTCGTCTCGAGCTATGTCCTTTTTCTCTGGTTGGCCAAACGCGGGTACGCCGATCTGCCTCCGCAACGAGTAGGCGATTTTATCACCGGCTGCGCGCTCTTCGGCGTGATCATAGGCGGACGGCTGGGCTACGTTTTCTTCTACAAACCAGAGATGTTGCGTGAGCCGTTATCCATCTTGCGCGTCTGGGAAGGGGGTATGTCGAGCCATGGCGGAATGTTTGGCCTTTTAGCGTTCACTTTTTACTACGCGCATCGACACAAAATTTCGTGGACGAATCTCGGCGACAATCTGGTCGTCACTGCGCCGATTGGATTGTTTTTTGGACGGTGCGCCAATTTCGTCAACGGCGAGCTGTACGGGCGCATCACAAATGTGCCGTGGGCAATGCAATTTCCAAAGGAACTGCTTGATCATCCTCAGGAGGCGGATCGAGCGGTGGCGGCGTGCGCATCGATTGATCCGTCGTTAACTACACCGGATGCAGTCATCGCCTCGGTGCACAGCCATCCGGAAGTAGCAGCCGCGTTGCGCTCCATTCTTTCACCGCGCCATCCGTCGCAGATTTACGAGGCGTTCTTCGAGGGAATCGTTCTGTTCGCGATTCTGTGGTTTGTGCGGGCGTGCACTCGCCAGCCCAATGGAGTTTTGACAGGCCTCTTTTTTATTTGCTACGCGATCTTTCGAAGCATCATAGAAAATTTCCGCGAACCCGACGCGGAGCTGATCGGTCCCTTCACGCGTGGCCAATTTTTTTCGTTCTTCCTGATCGTCATTGGCATTGCATTCGTGGTCGTAGCGAAAAACCGACCAACGTATTCAAAGAGAATGACCTCGTAGGGTTGTGATGTCGAACGAAGCGAGACATCTCGGGCCTTATTTTTAGACAGTGAGAGATTTCTCCACTCCGCTGCGGTCGAAATGACAAGTAGCGTTTCCGCAAAACGGCGTTATTACTTATCGCGGTGACGCGGAAATGCTCTTTGCGACGCTGCTAGCCGCCGGCGGTCTCCTCTTTGCGTTCGATCACGCAACGATCGCAGGAAAACTCGTTCTCACTCTTCTGGCCGTCGCGTCGATTTTCAGTTGGTCGATCATGATCACGAAACTGCGCGTGATCCGCTTCGCTCGAAAACAGAACGTGCGGTTCATTGCTGCTTTTCGACAAGATCGACAACCGCTGCGCTTGTTTGAGAAGCACGCGCGCTTTCCGGGATCGCCGCTGTTCAATGTGTATCGCGCCGGTTCTGAAGAAATGACGTTTCACTTGCTCGGTTCACCCGAAGTGGACGACACGTTTCGCGCGCGACTTGAGATTGCCGACAAAATTTCAGCTGCGCAAATGGGCGCGGTCAACGCGGCGATGGAACGCGCTGTGGGCGAAACAGCGCTTTCGCTAGAATCACAGATGATCTTGCTCGCGACTGCCGTGAGCGGCTCGCCGTTTCTTGGCTTGCTCGGCACAGTTTGGGGTGTCATGGACGCCTTCACCGGCGTGGCCGAAGCCGGATCGCCCAGTCTCGTTTCGATGGCGCCGGGCGTATCCGGCGCACTGATTACAACAGTGACCGCTCTGTGCGTAGCCATTCCGGCGATGTTCGGATACAACTTTCTCGTTACCAGCATTCGCGGGATGATCGTGGAGATGGACAACTTTGCGGCCGAACTGGCGTCCGAGTTCGAGCACAAGTATGTCGATCACGGCGCACGCGAGTCGGCCTTTCGGAGATGAGCACTGTTTCATTGAGCCTTGAGCGTTGGACGTTGAGCGTTGGGCGTTTTTCAATCGCAGCAGGCAACGCTCAGCTTCCAACTTCCAGCCTCCAACACCCAATTCAGAAATCGCGATGAGACGTTACTCACAACGCCAGAATCTCTCGACGCTGAGCGAGATCAATGTCACGCCGCTGCTCGATCTAGCGTTTGTGCTGCTCATCATTTTCATGATCACAACACCGCTGCTCGAAAGCAGCATGAACCTGGTGATCCCATCCAGCGGCGCGAAGAATCCGCCGATCAAGAGGTCGCAGGTGCAAACCGTATCCATCGATCGCACCGATATGATCCGGTTCAACAATCAGGTAGTCGATTTGGAAACGCTTCCCGCGCAACTGATCCAGTTGAAACAGACCAATCCGGATGTCGCAGTCGTGATTCGACCCGATCGCGAATTGCCCGTGCAAAAATTGATTGCGCTAATGGACGCCGTGCAACGGGCGGGCATCACCAAAGTCGGCATCGCCACCAGAGCGGAATCAAAATAAATGCCGAAGGATGGCCGGTTCTGGCGAAACATTGTCCTGATTGCGCTTGCGCATATTGCGCTCATCGCGGGACTCATTCGCTGGAGTCTGGCGGCGCGAGCATCAAACCCTGACAGCATCGTTTGGTTAGGTGCCGCTGGTGAACCGGAAACCGAGGCATCACCCCCAGCAGAGCGTGTGACTCCGCTCGTTTCACCGAAGCCACAAAACGATGACAAAACGGAAGAAGAAAAACCGATGGTAACGACGGCAAAGAGCGAAATCGAATTGCCACCACCAACACCCAAGCCAACAGCCACGGCCACACCCAGGCCAAAGCCGACGGCAACTGCCGCGCCAAAACCGAAGGCAACGCCAAAACCAATCCCAAAGCCAACACCTAAGAAAATTCTGCTAACGAAAGCTTCTTCCAAACCATCGCCAAAAGAGAAGTCGAACTCGACAAAATCCGACGAGAAGTCAGTGAAGAATGAAAAAAACCCTACGGCGAAAACCTCATCTGCGTCTCAGAAGGGCAGTGGGAAAACAGATTCAACAGGGAAAGGCGGCAGCGCGGGGGGCCGAAGCAGCGCGTCGGAGTTCGGCTGGTATGGCAATATGCTGCACGATCGCTTTTATAGTGCATGGATCCAGCCAACGACCAGCGTCCCTTCCGGCAGCAAGATCTCGACGTTGGTCAAGGTCCGAATCGAAAAGGATGGGCGCGTCTCCAAATTCGAAATCATCAAAGCATCTGCCAACCTCGTCGTGAACGAATCTGTCGCGACCATCGCCAAGCGAGTGACTGAAGTTGACGCGCCGCCGACTGGACTCATCAAAGGCGATCATTACGACGTAAAAATCACTTTCGAATTAAACAATGAACAGCAGTGAAACCAATCACCCGAAAATGATGCGATGGTGGCCTCATGGCGAATGGATTCCTGGCGATCGGATGGAATTCATCACCGGTTCCGGCAGGCTGTGACGAAGCCATCCGCGAACACGCATTCGTTGACTGAGTTGCTGGAATTTCCGTTTTCGCGTGAGAAAAATTACGAAATTAGCTACACCGGAATCATCCTATTAACGCGCACTAAGGGGTAAAATCCTCTTTTGAGGCCGAAGGTTAATATCCGTAGTAGTACGCTCCGCCGTAATAGCTGTAATACGGATAGTACGGATAATAATCCGGGCCGTAATAGGTGTTGTACCGCGACTCCGGCGTATAGTTAGTCTCCGTGTAATATACTTCGGCGCATCCGCCGAGTGAAAGGGCAAAAAGGCCTGCACACAGCAACGAGAGGATCGTTGCCACGAGATGGGATGTCTTTGCAGCTGCTCTCATTAAACCCTCTTCTCCATTGGTTTAATGCAACGACTTAAACAAACAAAGCCAAATAAAATAAATTTTGTAGCCACGCCTCTGTGAGGCGTCTGACTCGCTAGAGCCTCCGAGCGACTTGGGCGCATCGGCGCGCACTTTGTGCACCGATGCGTCAACCAAGCGCGCATCACAAATTATTACCAGTCGCCGTAAACTGTCCTGTCGTAATAGCGCGGCCCGTAAGCATCATTGTAGCGCACACCGGAGCGAACGATCGTACCATCGTAGGTCGGCCCGTAATAGTACGAAGCCGGGTAACCGTAATAATAGTCCGGCGTATAATACGTGGTCCGGTAGTAGCCGGTGTCATACGCAGTCGCGTAAGGCCCCTCTGCACATCCGCCTAGGAAAGTTGCAACGACCCCTGCGCAAAGGATCGACAACAGTAATGCTCGATTGCGGCGCTTGGATTTCATTTTCGTTTTCATCAGATATTCCCCTTTCTCCAAAATATGATTCGCACCACGTGGTCCCATCGGTCGCCCTTGCCGCTTAACGTTGTCTGTGGAGAAGTTGATCCACTTTTCGTTAAGTGCTGAAACGCAATTTCGCGACAGGTTTTTGCGCGAATATCGGTGTTCGATACCATCAGTCGAGACAATGAAGCAAAATTTCCTTTGGGCCGTCGCGTTCCTGACAATTGTGCTTGCAATGTTGGCTCAGGAGCGGTCCCAGTCGCCGGCACCGGCAGATTTTGACGTTATTATTCGGGGCGGGACGGTTTACGATGGCACGGGTGCCGCGCCGCGGCAGGCCGATGTTGCAATTTGCGGCGATCGCATAGCCGCTATCGGCGATCTCAACACGGCGAGAGCAAGAACAATTGTCGATGCGAAGGGGCTCGCCGTCGCGCCCGGGTTTATCAACATGCTTTCCTGGTCAACCGAGTCGCTGATTCAAGATGGCCGGTCGCAAAGCGAAATTCGGCAGGGCGTCACGACAGAGATCATGGGCGAAGGCGAATCCATGGGGCCGGTGAACGACCGCGTGCGTGAGCACATGCTGCGCGCCCAAACAGATATCAAATACGACATCAAGTGGAACACGCTCGCGGAGTATCTGCAATACCTCGAAAAACGCGGCATCTCGTGCAACGTGGCGTCGTTCTTGGGCGCAACTACCGTTCGCGAATATGTGATTGGGTTCGAGGACAAGGCGCCCACGCCTGAACAGCTCGATCAAATGCGCGAGCTGGTACGCAAGGAAATGGAAGCAGGCGCGCTGGGCATTGGCACTTCCCTGATCTATCCGCCTGCGTTTTATGCGAGCACCGATGAGTTGATTGAGCTTTGCAAGGTCGCCGCAAAATATCAGGGCAAATACATCTCACACATGCGCAGCGAAGGTAATCAATTGATCGAAGCGCTCGATGAGCTGCTGCGGATCGCGCGCGAAGCGAACATTCCGGCAGAGCTTTATCACATCAAAGCTGCCGGCCAAGAAAATTGGTCGAAAGAAGACGAACTGCTCCCGCGAATCGAACGCGCGCAAAAGGAAGGACTGAACGTCCGCGCCAACATGTATACCTACACCGCCGCCGGCACCGGGCTCGATGCGTGTCTGCCGCCGTGGTCTGAAGACGGTGGCTATCCTGCCTTGTTCAAGCGGCTGCGCGACCCGGCGACGCGGGAGAAGATCAAAGCCGAGGTGAAGATCGACAGCGACAAATGGGAAAATCTATACCTCGCAGCCGGTTCGCCAGATAAAATCCTGTTGGTCGGATTTAAGTCCGACAAACTCAAACCGCTCACCGGCAAAACGCTCGCCGAAGTCGCGAAGATGCGCGGCAAAGATCCAATCGACACGATGATGGATTTGATTGCCGAGGACGAATCACGCATCGGCACGATTTATTTCGTCATGTCCGAAGACAACGTGAAGAAAGAAGTCGCGAAAGCGTGGATCTCATTTGGGTCCGATGAAGCTTCGCAAGCGCCGGAGCCGCCGTTCACGAAATCGAATCCGCATCCGCGCGCCTATGGAAATTTCGCGCGGGTGCTCGGCAAATATGTCCGCGATGAGAAAGTTATTCCGATGAAGGAAGCCATTCACAGGCTCAGCGGATTGCCTGCTACCAATCTCGGTCTTGATCACCGTGGATTTGTGAAGGAGGGAATGTTCGCCGACGTGGTTGTGTTCGATCCCGCCACGATCACCGATCGCGCCACCTTTGAAAAACCGCATCAATACGCCGTCGGTGTAAAGCACGTCTTTGTGAATGGCGTGCAAGTCATCAAAGACGGCGAGCATACCGGCGCAAAACCCGGTCGCGCCTTGTGGGGACAAGGGAAAGTGAAGTGATGAAACCCGCGATCTATCCCTTGTGTTAACCGGCAGGACGCGAGGTTTGTGTTTAGCGCCAAAGGCGCGTTGTTACTGTTAGCCTGGGATATCGCCCTAGGACATTTGATTAACCGAAACAGGAGCGCTGAAGGCGCGTTTCATCAGCGCTGACGCTTGGCTGAAGTTGAGTCGCGCTTTCAGCGCTGGCGTTTCTGCTTTCATCAATCCTGGAGCGGTGCCCCAGGCTCGAGATTGAATGCAGCGCCGTTGGCGCGAAACATCCGCATATTCATCGCGCCTGACGGATTAGGCTCTTCCCTCGAAAGAGAGACGCGCGAATACGCTGTTTACGATGTATATTCCGCTACAGATTGAAAACGTAGCGTAAGCACCGAGATTTCTAGTTCGATCGATATCCCATGGATCCAATTAGGAACATCAGATTACGCTGGCTGCATGGTGCATTGCACGATGTCACCCGTGAACTATCACGTTCGCAGTTTTCGAGATTTGCACATGCGTGGGAGCCAGCCATCAATGCTTACCGTTGCGAAACATGCATTCGTATCTGCGTCGATCTGGCGGGAGTCGATCGCTCCGTCATTGACCTCACTGTTGCACCGCGGCGCGTGGTGATACGCGGCACACGCGAGCTGCCGGAGCCGACACATGCGGAGGGACACGCCGTAAAATTGCTGGCGATGGAGATTGATTACGGCCCCTTCATACGCGAGGTGCCATTGCCGGCCGAAGTGGAAGTCGACCAGGCGCACGCGGAACAGCGGAACGGTCTGCTCTGGATTTCGCTGCCATTAAAAGAATCATGAGTGAAAACGAAATCAGCGCATTACGCGCAGGCGGCGAATTCAAACCGGGCGCACAAAGCACGATCGTGGCGCCCACGGATGAAACTCAAATGCCGCATATCCCGGAGGAACTACCGATCTTGCCGATGCGCGGGTTCGTCGTTTTTCCCGGCACGGTTGTTCCGCTCAACGTTCAGCGTGCGGCGTCGCTGAAGCTGCTCGATGAGACGTTGCCGCGAACGAAAGTGATCGGGTTGGTTACTCAGCGCGATGAAACGAAGGAAGATCCCGCACCACAAGACCTCTACCCTATCGGCACAGCCGCGCTTGTGCTCAAGCTGCTGCGCCAGTCGGACGACCATGTCGTAGTCATCACGCAAGGACTGCGACGTTTTTCTCTCCGCAAAATTGTCGCGACTTCTCCGTTCCTGCGCGCGGAAGTGGATCTGCCGAAGTCGATTTCGCCGCCAGAAAGCAAGGAATGGGAAGCGACCTTTCGTAATCTGCGGGACTCGGCTACAAAACTTTTCGAACTGACACCCGACGCGCCAGAGCAAGTGCGTTTGATGATCCTGAACATCAACAACGCCGAGCAGCTCGCTGATTTTCTGGCGCCGAACCTGAACATCGACGTTGGAGAAAAACAGGCGCTTCTCGAAGAGCTCGATGTGGAAAAGCGTGTTCGTGCGGTGCAAAAGCACATCTCAGCGCAGCTCGAGATCGCTGAGATTCAGCAGCGGCTGCAAAAAGATGTGGCCTCGCAATTTTCCGATGCGCAGCGGCGCGCGTATCTGCGTTCGCAGATTAAGGCGATCCAGCGCGAATTAGGCGAGGCCGAGGCCGGCAGTGAAGAACAGGCGCAGCAATTGCGCAAGCGGCTCGAAGAAGCTAACCCGCCGGAGGAGGTAATGAAACAGGCGGAGCGCGAATTGAAGCGGCTCGATTTCATTCCTCCTGCCAGTCCGGAATTCTCGGTCATTGTGAGCTACATCGAGATCATCGCCGATCTTCCGTGGAACAAACTAAGCAAAGACAACCTTGATCTCGATCAGGCGCAGCGAATTCTGGATCGCGATCACTACGATCTGGAAAAAGTTAAGAAGCGGCTGATCGAATATCTGGCCGTGCGCAAACTCAATCCACAAGGGCACGGCGCGATCCTCTGTTTTCTAGGACCGCCCGGTGTAGGCAAGACGAGCCTCGGCCAATCGATTGCCGACGCGCTAGGCCGCAAATTTGTGCGGATCAGTCTCGGCGGTATGCGCGACGAAGCGGAAATCCGTGGTCATCGCCGCACCTATATCGGGTCGATGCCGGGACGCATCATTCAGGAGCTGCGCCGCTGCGGGACGCGCAATCCCGTGTTCATGCTCGATGAGATCGACAAGATCGGCGCGGATTTTCGCGGCGACCCGGCCAGCGCGTTGCTCGAAGTGCTCGACCCACGGCAAAATCATGCGTTTGTCGATCGCTACCTCGATGTGCCGTTCGATCTTTCACAGGTCATCTTCATCGGCACCGCTAATTACATCGAGGGCATACCGGAGCCGTTGCGCGACCGGATCGAAGTGATCTCAATCCCCGGCTACACCGAGCGCGAGAAGCTGGAGATCGCCAAGAGGTACCTCGTGCCGCGGCAACTCGAAGAGAACGGATTAAAACCCGAGCAATGTGTGTGGGAAGACGACGCGCTTCGACGTGTTATCAACGACTACACACATGAGGCCGGTGTGCGTGAGCTCGAACGACAGATCGGCGCGATTTGTCGCGGTATTGCATCGCAAGTTGCGCGCGGCAAAACCGAGCACGTCACTGTCACGCCCGACGTCGTCCGAGAAATGCTTGGCCCGGCAAAATATGTTCGCGAAACAAAACTCAAGACCAGCAAACCCGGTGTAGTCACCGGCCTGGCTTACACGCCGCAAGGCGGCGAGGTATTGCACATCGAAGCGACCCGCTATCCCGGCAAAGGGAACATTACGCTCACCGGACACATTGGCGAAGTGATGAAGGAATCGGTCCAGGCCGCGTTGAGTCTCCTTCGCAGCCGCGACGGGCAACTGGGCGTGAATTCAGAGGATTTTCGCAAGATGGACATTCACGTGCACGTTCCGGCCGGTGCTGTGCCGAAAGACGGGCCATCGGCCGGCATTGCCATGTTCACCGCGCTCGCCTCGCTTTTTACCAACAAGCCAGTTCGACCCGATGTGGCCATGACGGGCGAAATCACTTTGCGCGGACTGGTTCTGCCCATTGGTGGATTAAAGGAAAAAAGCTTGGCAGCGATGCGCGCTGGCATTTCCACGGTCATCATCCCGAAGCTGAACGAAAAAGATCTGGTCGATGTTCCGGAGGAAGTGAAACAGAAAATCAAATTCGTCCCCGTTGAAAACGTCGACGAAGTGTTAGCCGTAGCGCTGGAGAGGAACGGGGCTCCGTCCGCTCCAGAAAACAAATCGGCCTGAGTGCTCCAAAACTTGCAGATTTCCCTAACCAGACGGCGATAAGCCACGGCAGCGATGCATGTTCACCCAGGCCATCGCCTGCTTGTTGCCGTTCGGAAGCGGGTGGATCGGCTTTTGCGCCAGCTGCATCGCCGCGATCAATTCAGCGGAAACCGGTTTCCCATTCACTTCTTTATGGCCAAGATTGGCCTCGCCAAAGCTGATCATGTCCTGTGCGGTCGAGCGCAGTCCGCCGGCAGCGTACCAGGCGAAGACCGGCCAGCGCGGCGCATCCTGGCCTGCACGGCTATGTCCTTGTGCCAGGCGCTTCTGCTGTTCAGGCGTAGGCCGTAGCGTCGTATCGGCCATGCCCAGCGGCTGGAGAATCTCGGAATTCACCTGATCTTCCCAGGTTTTGCCGGTCGCGGTCGCGACTAGGTAGCTCAGCAGCCCGATTCCGGCGTTGGAGTACCGATAGGGCGCAGGCAATCGGGTCGTCGGTTCGTAGTTCGAAGCCCAGGTGAGAAAGTCGTTCACCGTATAGTGCTCAATGCTTCGCTGTTCGAGCCCGCGCGGCAGGTTGGTCGGATCTCCGGCATTCCCGAGGTGACGTCCCCTAGCTCCAGCGGTCAACTGTTGCGCCCTGAGCCTGTAGCCTTTGGGCATGTACTTCTGAGCGGAAGCGGCAGGGACGATTTCGTTGCGGTCGATCGCCAGCGCGAACAGCGTGGTGGTGAACGTCTTAGTGCAGGAGCCGATTCCACTAGGGTTTCGGGCGTGAACGGAGCACCCGCGTCGGTAGCTTTTCCATATGGGAAGAAGTAGCGATGGCCGTGCAGTGAAATCGCGACGATCGCTCCCAGATCAGGAGATCGCCTCCATAGCTGGCCACGGGGGGCCCTACGTTGTCCCTGGGCCAAGTACGGCTGCATGATGCCGTCGACCACTCGCTTGACTGCCGCTGCCTGGCCGCCCGCATCGGGTTGTAAATGCGGACCGGCGGCGGAGGGCGCTCGCTGCGCGGCGACCGTCGCCGCCGCCAAAAGCGCGACTGTGACGATCAAGCCAAAACGAGTGGCGGTGCGATGCATTATCTCTTTTCCGGGCAATTATCTGAGCGATTATTTCCCACTCGGTCACGCATGTCTCTGCGTGCTACAAGCGCCGTTTCATGTGGTGTCTGGCTTTGGGTCTAACGAGACACGAGATAAGCCACGGGCGGGGTCGGTGGCAAGGTTGCTCGCGTTCACTCGATCAGGGGCCGTTGGCTTCATCGATTGGTTAGATGGTTTCATCGATATGCAAGCTCATGTTTTGAACGCCTTTGCCACTGCGGTCAGCAATGACAATATCCGCTGAATTTCAGATTGGCCTGATCACCGCCATCCACAAGGCTATACCGAGGCCAAAGATGATGTGATTGAACAGGCTTATACGAGCCAGGTGAGCATCACCCGGCGCATCCCGTCCCAGCCAGCCCATCCCTTGTGACGGGAACATGAGAAACCACGGGAAGACCGTGGTGGCCGTTCCGTAGAGGATGGCGCTGAGGGCGGTCGGCGTCGCGTGCGCCACAACCAATAGGCCAAGGTACACAAGGGTCAGCACGATGCCGATCGAATAGTGCGCGGCTAATCCCATGAGTAGTTCTCCTCGCAAGGGCGGCGTCTGCAAGATGTCCGTGTGCCTGAACTTGCCCTGCAAGACGTAGCCGATCCAGCGTCCGATCAAATCAGGACCGGTTCGGCGCGGCCCCCGGCCCGCGATGCCGAGCCGGAGAGCGATCACGGCCACGACGTCCATGGTAACGGTGGCAAGGATACCCACAATCAGGCCAGCAATGAACGCACGGCTTTCCATCGTACGGCACCTCCGCCCTTACTGGTTAGGCTGCTGCCCAACGAGAAAAAGATAAGCCACGGCAGGGTGTCGTGGCCAGGACGCCGGGGGTTGTTTTGAAATGGGGCCGCTGGCTTCATCGATTGGTTAGATGGCTGGCTTGAACATGTGTTTTGTCAACGAACCGATCAGACATGTAACACCCCCGATAATGGTCGCTAGAATGTAAGAGGCCCAAGCGCCGCTTGAAACGTGACCGACTCTGGGAATACCCCCAAATACAAGGGAGACTATAAGAAATCCTGCAGCTGCACCGCAGAGTGTGCAGATCTGCCAACGCCACAACATAGATGATGATGGAATGAACAGGTACAGTGGGATAAGGATCAGCGCCCAAACTGGAAGAATGAAATAAGCCATGAACCAAGCTGAGACGATCGGGCCGACAACGAGCGCATCCGGGACGATATAGTGTGGCTCTTGAAGAAGTTCGATAGCGGTTGTCGCCTCCAATAATAATAGTGCAGTCAACCAGCCCGCCACCACTGCGATTACCGTCCCAAGGAGTTGTCTGGCGATACCACGCGAAACCATCTAACGAGACGGAGCTGAACCACCGCTGGCGGCGGCGAGCGTGGCAGACATGGGAGACTGTTTCATAAAATCAAATGTGGACTTCACCGCGACCAGCGCTTGGCTCGAGCGATTGGTTAGATCAGTCAATGCCATAAGACTTCGGTGGCTTGCCTGGCGTGATTTTCACATCTTTGGGCACTAGCATATCCACAGACCTTTTCTCAAGCACGTAGCCCCAGTGAATGCGTAAATCGTAACGCCCGCGAAACTTCGTATCAATCAGCGTCCAGTCGGCGTCCGCATTGCCGTTGCCGAGAGTGTGCAACTCGTAATCGACCATGCCGTCGCCGTTGCGATCGTAGTACCGGACGGTCCAATTCTCCGGAGGCGCTGTGTCACGGGAAGCGCAGCTCGCGAGAAGAACTGCGAACCCGAGCGATGTAACGCTGCGTAGCATGATCTAACGAGAAAGAGATAAGCCACGGCAGGGTGTCGTGGCAAACACGCTGAAGTTGTATCGCAATGGGGCCGTTGGCTTCATCGATTGGTTAGGCCTCGGGTTCGTGGCAAACCACTTCGATGTTGTGCCCGTCCGGACCGATGACGAAAGCTGCATAGTAGTTCGCGTGGTAGTGCGGGCACAGACCAGGTGCACCGTTGTCTTTGCCACCCGCCTCCAGAGCTGCGCGATAGAAAGCTTCGACTTGCTGGCGATTCTCGGCCGTGAACGCCAAGTGAAGATGCGCTGGCTTCTCCTCGGTTTGGTACAGGCACAATGAAGCCTTACCCTTTGGGCTAAGCTCGACACCGTACGTCGGCGGCCCCTCCGAGACAACAGATACGCCGAGCGGTTCGAGTGCCTTGAGGAAGAACGCTTTGCTCGCTGCATAGTCGCTGACTCCGAATTTGACGTGGTCAAACATGAGTTCTCCTGAAG